>Ga0255048_10001934_pt1 | contig 13710 bp, 13 predicted proteins | sample JV7_2_2_MG_FD_183619 | JGI IMG/M metagenome (GOLD analysis project Ga0255048, IMG submission 183619) | Seawater microbial communities from Jervis Inlet, British Columbia, Canada - JV7_2_2 | ecosystem: Environmental > Aquatic > Marine > Inlet | place: Canada: British Columbia | collected 2016-10-06
TGACCAGCCGTGGGTCCGATGAATACGTCATGGATGCCTCATCGATCGACCAATACCAGAACGACCCCCGCCGTGCGATCGTCCGCAAACGCGATCGTTCCATCGCTGAAGCTGCAGAACTCACCCTCGTGAAGCGCCGACGACCCCGGGTCGACAACTGCGACGCATACGGCCTCCTCACCGAGTACTCCGCGGCCTTCGACCACAAGGATCTCGATCGAGCCCGGAGCCGACAGAAGCTGATCAAGTGCAGTGAACTGGTCCGGCCACATACCGACACACGAACCGGTTCCCTCATCGAAGCATTCGACTGAACCATCCGCACCGAGCCGATCGGTGTGAGCGACCCGGGTGTCCGATGCGTCGACGTGGAACTCCACCGATTCCGTGGCAACAATCAATGCGCCGGTGTGCTTGACCTCGGGATCGGCGCTGACTCCGACATCGTAGGAGAACGTACCCATGTGCCGTTGCGAATTGATGAAGGCTGATGCGAGAACGCGGTGCCCCACACCGAGATCGCCGTAGGCACGCTGGAAGCTGTCCTCGATCTCGGTGGACGGCACCATGCCGTCTCCACCGAAGTAGCCGGTGTCGGGTATCCGGTCACCCTGAGCACTCGTGACAGCGACAGCGCCCACGTCGTAACCGAGCTGCAGGCCGACAGCAGCAGGCGAGTCGATCAGGAGTATCCCCACCGGATCGACTCCGGCAAGTGCACCGGATTGGATGGACCAGGTGCCGTCAGTCCGGGTGATCGCTATTGGAGTGAAGGGATCATCAACGGACCACAGCCAGAAGGTTGCGGACTCGCGTATCGATGCATCGACAGTCACCAGCACCGTTCCATCCGGGGAGAGCCCCAGTGTCTTCAGGTCGGACGCGGCGTCACACTCGCAATCCCCGGCGGCGTCTTCGGTGGACGAGGTCGAAGCCGCAGCCGCAGCCACGGGTTCGTCTCCCCCGGTGAGCATTCCCAGCACGGCCGCCAGTATCACCGAGAGGGCAAGCGTCGCGCCGAGGACGACAATTCTCTTTGACGGCGACGGGCTACGTGCTGCCCGGATCACGGACCACCCGATCCCGGCGATCACGCTGGCCGCGACAACGATCCGGACGAAAGAAGCATCCAAGGAGGCAAGAAACGCGGCAAGGGCAATGGCGACGGCAACGTAGACGAGAGCCTGGACAACCGCAACGATCGCTGTTCTCGTCGTGATCTCTTCAGTGGCCCGCCGCCCTGTCAGCACGAAGACGAGTCCGACGGCCAGTAGACCCAGCCCAATCGCCATCACCGCCGACATCACCCATTCCCCTGCTGCTCGTGCATCGTGGCGATGCTAGCGACTGTTTCCAATGCGAGCAGTCCCTGCCCAGCGGTTGCGCCGACCCAAGAGCCGCCCGACCCGATCGGCTCGTTCTTTCGAACGGTGGTGGCATCTCATCACGCATCGACACCTGCGTCCACTTGATGCGAAGGATCAGCGAGGAGCTGAGACGTATCGGAGCGTCGCGCCGCCCTGCACCGATCAGAACTCAGCCCGGACGAATCTCGAGCGTGTTCACTCGCACAGTGTCCTCAGCCTCGGCCGACCATGCTATGGAGATCGCCCCTCCCTCTCGATAGAGATCGAGCTGGTCGTCATAGTGGGGCGACATCGGGTTCCCGGACTGCCCTCCGGGGAGGACAAACCGGTTCGCATCCCACTCCCCCACATCGACGGCCATCCGCATGGACGCAACGAATCCGGAGTTCGCCCTTGGATCGAGGAACGACACGGCGGCCTGGCTGATCGTGTTCGCATCGCCACCCCAAGGGAAAGGCCCGAGGTTGAACACCTTGTCCATCGGCTTCTTCTCACCAACAGGGTGCTTGAAGGTCAACGGCCGCACCGCACCCCACTCCCATGCCGATACATCCGAACCACGGAGGCCGACGAGCTGTATGATCGTTTCGGCGAGGGCAGCGGCGATCTCGGGCTCCCACCCCTGAACGAACCATCCCTCCGGTTGCGTCCGGAGCAACCGGGAGAGATGACCCGTCCGTCGCGTGAAGATGCCACTCTCAGGGTGCAGGGCACTCAAACCCTTCCCGAGCGCCCACTCAGCCGTGTTCGGTGCCTTTGCATACACGACTCGCCGCACCATGTTCACTACGAAGAACTCATACACGCACGCTGGAGCGGAATCGATCCCTGCAACCCCATCCCAACCACGGAGCATGTCGAGTGCCCTGCTGGTGTCGGGATCGCTGCTCTCGACACCAAGAACGACGTCTCGCATCTCTCGCCACGGGATGGCAGTTCGGTCGATCTGTAGCTCGCCCACCGCCTCGAGCGTCCAGTCCTCGCGCTCAGCGAGACGTTCGGTGATCCTCGCAACCCGATAGCCATCTATGAAGTCGTACCCGATGAAGGCACCCTCATCGGCCCCGAGTGGTTTGTTGTTCGCCGTCGCGATGAACCCGGCCCCCGGGTTGACGGCGCCTGGGAGATCATCGATTCCAACCGTCTCGTCCAGCCATCCTGACTCCGGGTTCCACCCGGCCACAGGCAACGTTCCACTACCGGTCCTGCGAATCGGCCCGTCACCAACCAGTTGCCACGCGATGTCACCATTGACGTGGCCAGACACGACATTGAGCGGCAGACCCGGCCAGTCGCGGTACGCCTCTCGCACGTCGTCAGCCGACGTGGCGGTCTGGAGATCCAGCATGCCGCGCACCGGTAGCGGGTCGAGCCAGACGGCTCGCATGGCGATCGCCGCTTCGTTACCGGTGAAGGCGGGGCCGATGATGGGTCCGTGGGGAGTGTCGAGCACTTCCTCGACGACGGTCTGTCCCCCCTTCACGTTGATCGTTTCGTGATGCACGGTGCATGGCACAAAGGTGTCCCCCACCCTGACGCTTGCCCCATCAGGTCCGATCTCCTCGAGGAAGAGATCTGTGTTGTCCGTCAGACCCGCCGTGACGCCCCAAGCGCAGTGGCCGTTGAAACCGACGGGGAATCCTGGTGCACCCAGCAGCGTGGCGCCGGCAATCTGCCAATCGGGTGTGGCGACCCGGGCGAGATACCAGTGCGATGGGTGCGAGGGTGCGAGGTGTGGGTCGTTCGCGACGATCGGTCGACCGGACTTTGTTCGACTTCCGGCAATTGCCCAGTTGTTCGAACCGCCTCCCATGCCAGCAATCGCAGCGAACAGTGCAAGGTCGTCGGCGAGTCGATCGATCGCACCACCTGCGGCCCTGCCTACCGGCACCGAGGCGGGGAGCCACTCGGGGTACGTTGGGTCAAGGGCCAGCATGGCTTCGGGCCCGTCCTCTTCAAGCATCTTGTAACGCATGAGTTCTGAGTCCCAGTTGGACGCCAGCAGGAAAGGCATGAGCTTCATGAGGCCCATCACATCGGCAGGCTCGTAGGGAGTCGGCGCGCTCTTGAGAAGCGTGAACTCGTGGGCGACCTTCGTCGAACCAGCGGTTGCCCCCTGATACGTGCCCGTTGCATAGGCATCGAGCATGGTGCCCATGTCATCATCGAGTGCCTCGATCTGTGCCAACGCCGACCTTCGGAAGCCGATACGGCGAGAGAGCCGATCGAGCGGGAGTGTGTCCGGGCCGATCAATTCGGACAGCGTGCCACGGACAAGACGCAGAATGGACTCGAGCTGGAACGCACGATCCTGGCCATGGGCGAACCCCAACCCGAACCAGGCATCGACGTCCGTTCCGGCATCCACATAGGTGACTCCATAGGCGTCACGCCCTAGGCGAACCGTGCCAGATACTCCGGGAACTTCCAGTGAACCCTCGACGATCGGAAGTCGCTTCCCAAGAACCGCCCGCATCAAGCCCTTCACGATGTTCACGTGTGCTCCTCTCAGCCAACGCTCGAATCATGCCACACAGCGAAGTACTCGATGCAGGCCGTTCGACAGGAACGATGAACCAGCGTCGTCACATCATGAAGACCGTCTCACGAGGTGCTCCGACACGTTCACATCGTTCGCACCAGAGACGAAGAGCTGTGGCAGGATCGGGCACCAAGGATCGTCGTTTGATCGCCGGTTCTGTACTTGTCGAGCAATACCGCTGGGATGGGCCTAGAGGCGCGCGTACCACCTGGTCAGCTCGGTGCCGATCGTCTCGGGATGGGTTTCCTGGACGAAGTGGATCGCGTCGCCGAGATCGACGATGTCGAGGTTCGAGAGATTGTCCCTGCACCAGGCCACCTCGGCCTCTTTTATGGCGACGCCTGCGTTTCCATGGAAGAGGAGCTTTGGCACTTCGGTACGAGTCAGCCAATGGCGGTAGGACTCGACGACCGCCGCGTTGTCTGCAGGGACGCCGTCGAGGGGTACCTCGCGCGGCCACTGGCGCACGGCCTTGCGGCTAGCGATGGTTGGGAAGGCCGAGCGGTAGTGGGCAAGCACTTCTGGACTCATCTCGGCATACGTCAGGTCGGGGAGCATCTTGTTCAAGAAGATGTTCGCTGCACTGATCATCAGCCACCCGATCCCGGGCGAGCGCATCATCCGCATCGCCATACGGAGGGTCCCGGGCATGTCGTCGAACGACAGCCCCCGGATCATGGCCTCCATGAAGACAATCGCCCTGACGTCCTGTTCGTGGTCGTGAGCCCATCGAAAGCCCAGCCCCGAACCCCAGTCGTGGATCACGAGTGTGAGGTTCGATCCGATCCCCAGGGCATCAATGAAGCCGCACAGGTAGCGATAGTGATCGTCGTAACGGTACGGGATATCCGGGTGGTCGGACTTGCCCATTCCGATGAGGTCCACCGCTACGCACCGCCCTTGCTCGCTGAGGTGAGGAATGATGTTTCGCCACAGATAGGAAGACGTGGGGTTTCCGTGCAGGAACAAGATGGTATCGCCCTCCCCAACGTCTACATAGTGCATCTTCGAACCGTCGACGGTGACGAACTTCGACTCGAACGGAAAGGCGGCGGAAGGCTGATGGGCGTCAGTCACGTCTCCCCCAGGGTGTGGTCGTTGGCCTCCATCGAGATGGTCGAGGTACCTGTGCGGGGCTCCATACTGCTCCTCCAGTTCTGCAACACATGTCGCAGAACCATTTCTAGTCCGTTCCCCACGCAAATGCAACACATGTTGTAGAATTCGTGGTTGTACCCCGTCGGAACACGATGGAAAGGACCACGCTGATGGGAAGGCCACGATCGTTCGAAGAGTCCGAACTCCTCGAAGCTGTGATGGTGGCGTTCTGGCGTCACGGCTACACCGCTACGACGTACCGCAGTCTCGAAACGTTGTCGGGAGTTGGAATACGGAGCCTGGCCAACACCTTCGGTGAGAAGGACGAGTTGTTCACCCGGGCCCTCTCCCGCTATCGGAAACGGGTGGCGGACAACCTCGCCACCATGTTCGAGCCGCCTTCCGTCGAAGCCATCATCCGCGTATTCGAGCGTGTGAGCTCCCCCGCCGATTCCGATGACGCTCGTAGTGCCGGATGTCTCATGATCAATACCTTGTTCGAGATCGACGAACCCCCCGGCGAGATCGCCGGCGAGATCGCCCAATACCGTGATCTGTGGCGATCCACATTCCAACGATCGCTAGAAGCAGACCACATCGATGACGCCGAGACGAGGGCTGAGTTCCTCCTTGGTGCGCTGTGGGGCGCCCTCAGCCAGATCCGCCTCGCCGGCGACACCACCGCCGCCCTACCAATGACATCGGTCGTCATCGAAACCATCCGCAGCTGGACCCACGCAAGCTGACAACGCAACTGGTCCGGCATCGAGCCGCGGACGAGCCGGCCTGCCAACAGATCGTCACAAGTGTTTCTGTGTAGCGGGCGCGGGACTTGAACCATCCGCACCGAGCAACCGGCGAGCGAACAGACCTACTGCGCATGCCAGCGTCTGGCCAACTGGCAGAGAACGACGGGACCGGAGCGATCTACTCCAAACTGCGATCTTCGGGCTATGAGCCCTACGAGTGGGCTACAGATACCGCTGTACTCCGATACTTAGCGTTGTGCAACGTGCTCATGAGGAGGCATGCCTGCTGACGAGTTCTGCCCGATGTCAGACAGGGTCAGGTCGTTGGGCTTCAGTCTGGCTTCAGACACCAACGCAACACCGCTAGATGTGCTCTCGTCGACGAGCTCGGAAGACTCGGGATTCCTATCCGTGCTGTACTGCACGCGCGCGAGATCGAGCGGCGAGGCGACGAAGTAGGGGTCCAATCGTGAATTTCGCGGCACGAGTCATGGATGCATCTGGTCACGGTGGATCTTCACGACCTCAGCCATCCGAGACGGACTGATTGGGAGCCGATACGAGTTCACCGACGTCGGGCGCCGCCTCTCAAGGGCTTCGAATCCGATAGGCATCTCTACCAGCTCGACTCAACGGGGATACGAGCCACGTCCTAGTGCCTCGTCCAAATCTTCCGTAGGTTCGACATTCACACAACTATCGATGTGCCGATCACGTCTTGAGATCGACCGATTGGCCGATGAAGCGTAGCCGAACAGCCGATGTCCACATGGGCAGAATCTGTCATCTTGACATGGGGCTTGAGTCGACCGAGGGGTCGGCGCGGCGCTGGGATGCTTAGATGTCGTTGATAGATTGGAATTGGCTGATGAATTCGAGTCGTGATCCGACGCGGAAGGCGAAACCGGCGTACGAAAGCCGCCAAGTTCTCACCGACATCGCCGTGCTGATGACAGCCGCTCTTTTTGATGTTGGTGTCGCGACGGCCAACACCGGGACCGAAGTCGACGTTGTGGGGATTACCATCTGGGGAGTATCCCTGGGGGCTCTCATGTGGCGGCGGCGCCAACCCGTTGCCGTCCTCGGTATCACCGCATTTGGTGCAATCGCATTCATGGTGATCGGCTACCGCGCAGTGAACATCTTTCCGTTCATCATTGCGACCTACAGCCTGGCGCTCTACTGCCGGACGAGACTGCGAGCGAAGGCTTTCGCACTCGCTGCCGCTACAGCAGTGCTCGGTGTCTTCTGGCTAGCGACCATGGAACGGGGCGAGTTCGAGGTCGGCGACCTTGTCAGAAATGCGCTCCTCCTCGGCGCCGCGTTCGCGGTCGGGAACATGATTCGGACTCGCAACGCCCTGGCTCGAGCAGAGGTCGAACGGGCACAACAGCGGGTTGAGGAGGAGCGTCGCGAGGCCAGGGACGCCATCGCAGCTGAGCGACTACAGATCGCCCGCGAGCTTCACGACATCGTTGCCCACAGTGTCACTGTGATGACGGTGCAGTTAGGGGGAGCACGCCTCAACGTCATCGACAATCCTGTTCGGACACGAGAGGCACTCGACAAGGCCGAGGCGGCGGGTAGGCGCGCGATGAGAGAATTGAGAAGAATGCTCGGGGTGCTGCGGGCAGTCGAGGAAACACCGACAACGAATCGCCTCCTGCCGAAGGCACCGCTGCAGGCGCTCGTTGAGGAGATGTCCGCTGCCGGACTCGATGTTTCGCTGCGAACCATCGGAACTCCGCAGCCAGTTCCTGAGGCACTCGAAGCCACGATGTTCCGCATCGTGCAGGAGGCGTTGACCAACGTCGCCAAGCATGGAGGCGATGCCGCCACCGCAGAGGTCGTGGTCACGTGGACAGATGACACAGTTGGCATCGACGTGATCAACCAGAGTTCCAGGCCAACACGAGCAGCAGCGCCCGGCTTCGGTCTAGTGGGTATGCGTGAGAGAGTCGCTCTCTTTGGGGGCACACTCGCCCACGGACCCAACCCCGAGGGCGGGTTCCACGTCGAGGCTGTGCTGCCGTTGGAATCGGATGGCGAGGAAACATGACCATACGCGTACTCATTGCCGACGACGAGGCCCTTATCCGGTCAGGCCTCCAACTGATGCTCGAGAGCCAGCAAGATCTCAGGGTCGTCGCCGAGGCGGAGAACGGGAAGGTCGCAACGAAGCTCGCCAACCGCCACGGACCGGACGTGATCCTGATGGACATCCAGATGCCAGAGATGTCCGGTATCGAGGCCACACGGAAGATCACAGAAGGCGACGACCCGCCGAAAGTCGTGATGTTGACGACCTTCGGGGATGATGAGAACGTCTATCAGGCGCTCAGCGCCGGTGCAAGCGGCTTCCTGCTCAAGGACAGCCGGCCCGAAGACGTGATCAGGGCCATCCGTGTAGTAGCTGCAGGAGAAGCCCTTCTCTCGCCTGCTGTGACACGAAGGCTCGTCGACGGATTCGTCACCTCGCATCAGCCTCCAGCCATCGATACTGAATATGAACTCCTCACGGAGCGCGAACGGGAAATCGTCGCTCTTGTGGCCGAGGGCCTGAGCAACCAGGAGATCGCCGATCGGCTGTTCATCAGCTTCTCGACCGCAAAGACCCATGTCAGCCATGTTCTCACCAAACTCGACCTGCGCGACAGGATCCACATCGTGATCTATGCCTACCAGCACGGACTCGTCACACGCACCGATACCTCCGGCTAGGAAGATCGGCCCGATGGCCGACAAGACGTGGCGGCACGGCTGACGACAATGCCTCAACCTTCGGGCACATTGACCTCCACAAGGTCAGCACACGACCGGTGCACGAACCGAAGGGATCAACCAATGCCATCACACGTCTCAACAACCAACCACAGCCCGAGCCTGGATCGATTGAAACTCCTCGCCTGGCTTTCCATCGCCTCACTTGTGCTCTCCTTGACGGCGGGTGCCCTGCTTCTCGTCCTGGAACCGACCTCCGGATCAACGACCGAAGCAGCGCTGGGGATTGCTGCAGCACTCGGAGGCATCGCAACTGCTGTCTTTGTCATCGCTGCCCTGATATATGCCCAGATCAAGAATCTGTGGCGGCTCGCACCGATCGGGATACGGATCGTCTTGTGGGTGTTCATAGCGGTCGGAGTGGCGTTCACCATCTCGAATCTGGTCTCCCAAACGCTCAGCGTCTGATACATCCCGGCCAGTGCCAGAGAGAGAAGGAGCAAGATCGTGTTCGTCAGTATGTCGATTGATATTGAAGCACTGCCCGAAGAGGTGTGGCCCTATCTGGTAGAACCGGAGAAGACGATGGCGTGGTTCACGGCGCTGAAGCGCTTCGACTGGACCAGCGAGCCTGGCGGAGTCGGATCCACGTTCTATTGGCTCGAAGAGGCTTCAGGTCGCCAGTTCAACATCAATTTCGAGACCACAGAGTGGGAGCCCAACCGTGTCTTCGGGTATCGAATGACCGATGGGGACTTCTTCAAGAGTTACGACGAGCGCTGGACGATCGATGAGATCGAAGGGGGATGCCGCTTCACGTTCAACGATCACATCGTGTTTCCCTATGGACCGATCGGGCGGGTCATCGGGTTCTTCGCTGCTCGCAATGCCGCTACAGAGGGAGCCGAGATCCAGGCGAACTTGAAGCGCATCGTCGAGGCTCGAGACCACTAGCCACAACCAACTTGGACGTCTGCAGCCACGCAAGCAGGCGCCAACCACTCGAGAGGAAGAAACCATGAGTAGCACACACACTTTCATACCGACGGGTGGATGGGCTGGCATACTCAGCGGCACCGCAGTTCTCGTATCCAGTCTCACCACGGTCATCACCAGCTCGATCGTTCGGCCGGAAGACCCTTCTGAAGTCGCAGCGTTCTTGACGGATGTCGCCGCGTCCGGCTACGCCTTCCACCTCTATGGATGGTCGGGGTTGATTGGTCTTGTGCTGGCCGTCCCGTTCACCTACGCACTGTTCCTGCTCGTGCGCGGTGCGCTCAACGAAGCATGGCTGGGCGCCATCTTCATGGTGGCAGGATTGATCGTCCTGTTCCCGGCCTACATACTTGCCATGTTGACCACCACAAGACTCAGTCCTCTATTCGACGTCTCCGGTGAGTCGACAGCTGTTTCGATCTACGTAGTCTTCGAGTCATTCGCGGGCGTTGCCACACTGATGTTCCTCCTGGGCAGCCTGCTGACGTTCTCGATTGCCCCTGGCCTGCTCTCGGTTGCGTGGCTACGAACTCGCACAACACCACGCTGGATCGGGTGGCTGGGCGTATTTGCCGGTGTCACAGGTTTGGCCTGGGCCGGAATGCTGCTTGATGACCCCGAACTGCTGCCACTGATCTGGGCAATCAACGCGTTCGCCAACATCATTTGGATCATCGCTGCCGGAGCCACCATGGCACGACTCCAAGTGTCTCGGGAGATGGGCACCGCCTGAGAACTCTCCCGCCGGTAGCTGGATCGTCGCGTGTGGAATATGCACCACGACGTACCCAACGGGTGCAGCATCCAACGCCGCCACAAGGCCGAGCCAGAATCGCAACCCAGATCACAGTCTTCACGGCATCCTCTCAAGAGCCGATCGGTGTACGGTTCCACTGTCGAGATGCGACGCCTGGTGCTGTCGAAGGTCGCTGGTACCCCATCGAGGTTCGCCCTCGGTCGGGCCACCAATGAGCGCGAGCTAGCAGACGGATTGGGAGTTGCAGGAGCAATCCTCGGGCCAGGGTCCGGAGTTTGCCGGTTGGAAATCGATGACGTGACGGCGCACATCGAGTTCGATGTGGCAGCCGTCGAGGAGCTGATCACGCAGGATGCTCACCAATGCGCTCGAGCTGCTCACGAGGGGGCTGACGCGGTGACCGACAGGCCACGTGTGTACTCGACGGCATCCGCGTCCTCGACTTCGGCCGCTACATCGCAGGCCCGTATTTCGCTGCCCTGCTTGCGGACCTCGGAGCAGATGTCATACGAATCGAGAAGGTCGACGGCAGCGAGGACCGCGGGTTGATACCCCTCGCAGACGGCGATCCAGGAGCTCTGTTTCTCCCGGTCAACCGCAACAAACGGGGCCTCGCCCTCAATCCGACCAAGCCTGCTGGTCAGAGAATCGTCCGGCAGCTGGTCGCAACATCGGACGTAGTGGTTGCCAACCTCCCTCCTCAAGCACTCGAGAGCATGGGTATCGACTACGCATCGGCGACAAAGGTCAAGCCAGACATCATCCTCACGCCCGTCGATGCGTTCAGCAAGGGTGGACCGTGGAGCGATAGGCTCGGCTTCGACGGTATCGGTCAGTCGGTGTCGGGAGCCGCCTATCTCTCGGGGAACGCTGAGACACCTTCGAAGTCCTTCGTGCAATGGGTCGACTCCTTTTCGGCATCCGCGGCCGCGTTCGGCACCATGGCCGCACTCATGGACCGCTCGCCGGCACACCTGTGACGTTCAGCAAGTCGTCCTCGGTCATGCGATCACGCGGCCCGCTCCTCGGGGAACACACCACTGAGATCCTCACATCGCTCGGCTACGACCGAGCGGCCGTCGAGAAGCTCAGATCCAAGCGCGTCGTCTGAGGAACAGGATTCGCGCCTCGGCAATCTGACGTAGAGATCCATCCCACCAAATCGGATACGGAGAGCGCGTTGGGCCTTCTCGGGCAGTGGATGTCTGCTACACTCTGATGCAGAGAGTGCACAGTCGTTGCATTACATGCAACATTTGGAGAACCGATGTCGACACACCAATCGCTTCAGCGGGCCATCGCCATCCTTCGGGTGTTCACGGAGCAGGAACCCGCGCTCACCGTCAGTGAGATCAGCCGGCGACTGGGCCTCCACAAAAGCACTGTGTCACGCATCCTGGGGGCACTTCTGGATGAGGGCATGGTGTGGCACGACCCCGACACGGGGCGCTACTCGCTGGGGATGGCTTTGGTCGAGATGGCCGGCGTCGCCCTCGGACAGATCGACGTGCGGGCTGCAGCCATGCCGCATATGGAGGGGCTTGCCGCGAATACGCATGAGACCATCGCTCTCGCCGTTCGCCGCGACCGCGAGGCCGTAACGGTTGCTCACCTTCCCAGCACCCATCCGATTCGCCACTTCGTCTGGATTGGGCGTCGGCTCTCGCTTCGCACCAGCGCCGCGGGAAAGGCGTTGCTAGCCACCATGCACGCCCGGGGCGAAGACTGGGAGGAACTTCTGGGAAACCCAGAAGTTGACCTGCCCGCCGAATGGGAAACCGCTCTGGCCGCCGAGCTCGCGACAATCGCCCAACAGGGATATGCCGAAGAATCCGGGGAATTCGAGCTCGGGACAGCCGCCATCGCCGTTCCGATCCTCGATCGCACCGGAGCAGCCGTCGCTGCCCTATCCATCAGCGGGCCGAGCACACGGTTTGGCCCCGAAACTCGCCGGGCCGCCGCTTCGCCACTGATGGAAGCTGCCGATGCGGTTGCTGTCGACCTTGGAATCCAACGGAGCACCGATTACGCAGGAATTCGTGCATTACATCTGACCGACCACAAAGGAGGGCTGTCACATGATCAAGACCATTGGAGTCGACACTCTTGCTGAGATCCACAGGAGGCCGGGGGTCAGCGTCGTCGATTCCCGCCCCACCGCCGCCTTCAACGGCTGGCGTCTCCTCGATGAAACAAGGGGTGGACACATACCGGGAGCAGTGGCGTTTCCGCAGTCGTGGGCTGCCAACACCTACGACGGACTACTGGCGGAGAGGCTGGCAGCCAAGGGTCTCACGCCTGATCATTCGATCGTGGTCTATGGATATGACGGCTTCGACAGCACAGTTCTCGCCGGCCGGCTCCTGGCTCTCGGATACGACGATGTGGCAAGACTCGAGGGTGGTCTTCCCGCATGGGCGACCCGGGAAGACCTCGACATGGTTTGCCTCCCCAGGCACCACCAGTTGGTTCACCCGCTATGGCTGCATCAACTGCTTGAAGGGGAGAGAGTGGTGCACGCCCCAGAAGCTGCGTATGCGGTCTTTCACGTCAACTATGGCGTGCCAGAGGAGTACGGCCGCGGCCACATCCCCGGCGCCTTCCACCTCGACACCAACGCACTTGAGTCGGCAACAGACTGGAACCGTCGCTCGGCCGATGAACTGACCACCGCCCTCGCCGAGCTCGGCATCACCCGGGACATGACGGTGTTCCTCTACGGACGAGACACCGCCGCCGACCCTGCGGAGCAGAAACCCGGTCGCAAAGCCGGCCAGATCGCGGCGACGCGGGCAGCAGCCATCCTCCTCTACTCCGGGGTCGAGGACGTCCGGCTCCTTGACGGTGGTTTCAACGCCTGGCTCGCCATGGGATATGAGACTGAGACCGAGACGCGCCTCCCGACACCGACCAGCGACCTCCGGATGAACATCCCCTCCCGCCCTGACTACTTCATCGACTACGACGAAGCGATGGACCTGATCGCCGATCCCGAAGGTGTGCTGGTGAGTATCAGAAGCTGGGCGGAGAATCGTGGTGAGACCAGTGGTTACAACTACATCTCCCAGGTCGGTGACATCCCGGGTGCCGTTTGGGGGAACTGTGGAACCGATGCCTACCACATGCAGCACTACCGCAACATGGACAACACCATGAGGGACTTCAACGAGGTCACCGCCAATTGGAGTGAGGTGGGCATCACCCCGGACAAGAAGGTCGCCTTCTACTGCGGGACCGGCTGGAGGGCCAGCGAGACCTTCTTCTACGCCCATCTCATGGGATGGGCGAAGGTCTCTGTATACGACGGCGGCTGGTTCGAGTGGAGCCGTCGAAACGGCGAAAGCACGTAGCCGAAGAAGCCCCTACGGTCTCCACCTCCTGGCGACAGCCTCGAAGATCATCTCCCGCTGCGCCTCGTTGGCGCCTTCGCCGTACTCGATGATCTTACAATCGCGGTAGTAGCGCTGCACGGGACTCTCC
>Ga0255048_10001935_pt1 | contig 13685 bp, 14 predicted proteins | sample JV7_2_2_MG_FD_183619 | JGI IMG/M metagenome (GOLD analysis project Ga0255048, IMG submission 183619) | Seawater microbial communities from Jervis Inlet, British Columbia, Canada - JV7_2_2 | ecosystem: Environmental > Aquatic > Marine > Inlet | place: Canada: British Columbia | collected 2016-10-06
GCGCAGCTCGGCAGCGCGTTTCGCACTCACACCGAAACCCCCTGCAATGCGGCGGCAATCGTTCCACCACCAAGGACCTCATCGCCCCGGTAGATCACTCCGGCTTGACCCGGCGAGATCGCTTCCTGAGGCGAATCGAACCAGATATCCCAACCGTCATCGGTTCCTTCCAACCGCGCCGGGACCGGTCCGGTTCGGTAACGAAGTTGAATCTCGACCGCTGGCTCGTCGGGAGGTGCCCCTGACGTCCAGGACACATCGGTTAGCGAGCAACCCCCGGCGAGCAGAGCACTTCTCGGTCCGATCACAACCCTGCCCTCTGCCGGCTTGACGGCCACCACAAAGCGGGGCTCACCAACCGCCACCCCCAGTCCCTTGCGTTGACCGACCGTGAACCCGGTGGTTCCGGAGTGCTCACCGAGCACCGTCCCGTCGACGTCCACGATCTCGCCGGGTCGATCGGCATCGGCGAACCGCTCCCGGATCAGATCGCGGTAATCGCCGGCCACAAAGCACAGATCTTGGCTATCCGGCTTTGCTGCCGTCCTGAGTCCGATGTCGGCGGCCCGGGCGCGCACCTCGTCCTTCGTCATATCTCCAATCGGGAATCGGATGTGATCGAGTCGCTCCTGGTCAAGCATGTGGAGCACGTACGACTGATCCTTCGTCGTATCTACCGCTCTCAGCAACCGCCTCTTTCCGGCGTCCCCTACGACCCGGGCGTGATGACCCGTAACCAGAACATCGCAGCCGAGCGACTCCATTCGGCCAAAGAGGACGCCGAAGCGCACCCTTCTATTGCATTCGATGCATGGATTGGGGGTGCGACCTGCCAGATACTCGGCGCCAAATCGATCGACCACCTCCCGGGTGAACTCCTCGACGTGATCGAGCACGTAATAGGCAACCCCGAGCCGGTCGGCGACACTACGTGCATCCTCGGCGTCGGACACCGTGCAACAACCGGTAACAGGGAGGCTGCCGTCGGGACCCTGCCATTGCTTTACGGTGACCCCAATGACCTCGTGACCGGCATCGAGCATGAGTGCCGCGGCAACGCTGCTGTCAACACCGCCCGACATCGCGACAAGCGCTCTCACCGGAGGGCCTCGACGCATTCGACGACCGCATCCGCAGCCAGGTCACCATCTGTCGGTCGCGACGTCCATCCAAAGCTGACCCGGACACCCGATCTGGCTGCCTGTTCCTCGAGTCCCATAGCCGACAAGACGTGCGAGACCTCAACCGCACCGCTCTGGCAGGCAGATCCGGAGGCTGCCGCCACTCCCAGAGCGTCAAGCCGGATCAGCAGAGTCTCGGCATCGATCCCGGGAATCATGAAGTGGGAATGCTGAAGCAGCCGCCTTGCCACCGGCGAGGTAAAGACCACATCGGGAATCGTCGACGACAACCGCTGCTCAAACCCGGCGCGGGCCGCACCCACATCCGATCGAAACCGATCCCGGTCTTTGGCAGCAACCTCCATCGCGGCAACCATTCCCACGATTCCGGCCACGTTGTGGGTGCCCGACCGCCTACCAATCTCCTGTCCCCCTCCATGAAGCACGGGTTCGAGCACGATCCCGCGCTCGGCATAGAGAAGCCCCACTCCCTTTGGCCCCCCGACCTTGTGGGAAGCGAGTGTGATCAGGTCGGCCCCGAGAGACGCGATCGTGACTTCCTCCGACACGAATGCCTGAACGGCGTCAGTGTGGACAAGCACCTCAGGATGTGCCGCCCTTGCAGCTGACGAGATCTCGGACACCGGCTGAAGGACCCCGGTCTCGTTGTTTGCAGCCATCACGGAGACCACAGCAGTATCGGAGTCGACAGCATCCACCATTTCGGATGGATCCACTACACCGGCCTCATCGACGCCGATCACCGTCACACTTCGCCCCAACCTGCCCAAGAACGCCGCAGTCTCCAGCACAGCCTCGTGTTCGACCGCGGTCGTGACCACGCCGCCACCGGAGGCGAGCGACGGCCCGGCAACGCCAAGGTTGTCCGATTCGGTCCCACCCCCGGTAAAGATGACATCGAGCGGATGGGCGGCTCCCAACAACGACGCTGCTCGCTCGCGGGCGTCCTCCAAGGCGGCCTTGGCAAGCCTGCTCACCGCATGCATTCCCGACGGGTTGCCAAATACATCTGCCAAATAGGGGCTCATGGCGTCACGGGCTTCGGGACGCATAGGCGTCGTCGCGGCGTGATCGAGATACAGGGTCGGGTTTGCGTCGGACATGGCGGTTACAGCATGCCAGAACCGTGACGCCGAACCATCACCGGTCCGGGTCGACCGGTTCGAACGCGCTAACGGTCGCAGCCACATCGTCCACGAAACCAATGACAGCTGCCTCATAGCGAGTCGGATCGGTGTTCCACAACGCATCGGGTCCGGCGCCGGGGAAGGTGAGTAACAACGCATCGTCACCCCTGGCTATCGCAAAGGCCGCGGCAGCATCCAACGGGTTCACCTCGTCATCGCGCCCATGCAAGATCAGGACAGGCGCCGTCCATTCAGCCGCTCGCTCGACGTGGTCGATCGCCCCCAGATCGAGCCCAAACCTCATGGAGGCAATCGCCTTGGTCCAACCGATCGTCCATCCCGGGACACCCTGATCGATCCAGGCATCCTCAATCGCCGTAGCCAGGCTCAACATCGGCGAGTCGAGCACAACTCCAAGGATTCGGTCGGCAGAGCGGGATTCGTAGAGATAGGTGCCAACGATCGAGCCGCCCGATCCATATCCCACCAGCACAAAGTCGAGAGCTCCGTTGCCGAGTCCGAAGTCGATCACGGCCTGGATGTCGCGCCATTCGTCGAAGCCGTAGCCGTGCGTCCCACTCGGCGAAGGGCCCGCGACCTCATCATTGCGATAGCTGGCGATTGCGACCGGATACCCGGCTTCGGCGACCGCGGGGATCATCCGCAACGCCTGCGTCTGGTCTGCTCCGTTTCCATGCACAAACACCACCCAGGTGTCATCGACACCGGGTGCGGTCCACAAGGCAAGGGGTCCCTCGGGTCCGTTGAGGAGCTCCTCAGTCAGCCCAAAGCGATCCATGGCATCACCGGCGCTCCAGACCGCTACGTCGAGTGAAACCTCGGTCCCAGGAGTAAGCCCGCCGGCCACTTCGAGAAGGCTGCGCACAATCCGATCATCGGAGCCTGACTCGACATCGCCAACAACAGCGCGTCCGCCGTCGAAGACCAGACCCCATACTCCGGCGACATTCGCTCCCCCGTTGTCACTGAGGACCACACGATCGGGTTCGACCGCCACGACGACTGCTGCGCCTACAGGCGTCTGGTGAGAAACCGCGAGCCAGTCGGCTCGGACGGTGCCGGCCTGCATCCAACTGGCGACAACCATGATGGCTACGGCGACAAGCACCGCGATGGTCACACCCCTGGTCAGCCACAACTTGGCGCGTTTGGTCACGTCCGGCGATGCTAGGTCTCCGCGGGGAATGGCCGGGGCCTAGCGTCCGCTGCATGAGGATCTCGGTGAGTGTCGACATTCCGTTCGGTCCACACACTGTGTGGGAGGAGCTCGAAAAGCTCGAACAGCACGTCACCTGGATGGCCGACGCCGAAACACTCACCTACTCGAGCGAGCAAAGGCGAGGGGTTGGAACCGAGATCGTCGTCGTCACGAAGGTAGGACCGTTTCGGACACGCGACCAGATGCGATTCACCCATTGGAGGGCGCCGGCGATCATGGCTGTGGAACACCACGGCCTATTCATCGGCCTGGGGGAATTCACCCTCGACCCACTGGGGTCCAACACCACCAGGCTCACCTGGGCAGAACAGATCCGGTTCCCCTGGTACCTAGGGGCGAACCTCGGCGCTTTCGTCGCCCGACCGATACTGCGGCGGCTCTGGGCCGGCAACCTGAAGCGACTCAGCGATCGCCTCAGCTCCCGGTGAAGCGGGGATCGCGTTTTTCAAGGAACGCGGTGACACCTTCAGCAGCGTCGGAGGTCTGGAACGCCCGACGAAAACTCGCCGACTCCAGGGCCAGCGCCTCGTCCATGGGCATGCCCAGGCCATCGTTGATTGCGTGCTTGGCCAGTCCCAGGGCCGTGGTCGGTCCGGCGGCATAGCGATTCGCAGCTGCGATCGCGGCGTCCAGGACATCATCCGGAGGATGGACCTCGTCAGCGATCCCGAGCGCTTTCGCTTCCTCTGCCCCCACGTGGCGGCCGCTATAGATCAGGTTGCGGGCGGGGCCGGGGCCAACAAGGCGGGGTAGCCGCTGGGTGCCCCCGGCGCCGGGAAAGATACCGAGCGCGATCTCCGGCTGGCCGCAACGGGCGTCGTCTGCAAAGAACCTGAAGTCGCAAGCCAGAGCGAGTTCCAGTCCACCACCCATCGCAGAGCCGCGCACGGCAGCGATCACGGGCTTCGCCAAGCGTTCAAGACGAACCAGCACTCGAGACAACTCCTCGCCTACACCGGCGGGATCATCGCCGGCGTCGAGCGCGAGCTTGAACTCCTTGATGTCGGCTCCGGCAGCAAAGTGGCGGCCGCCGGTCACCACGACGGCTCGTATCTCGTCGTTCTCGGCGGCGACGAGGATCGCCTCAAGATCGGCCACAAGCTCCGCCGAGATCGCGTTTACCGGAGGTCGATCGAGCGTGATGACTCCCACTGCGCCCTCGATCGCAAATCGGACGGTGTCGGTCACGAGTTCTCCTGACGTCGGATCAACACCATCTTCGTCGCTTGCGCACACCTCAGAAGTCGCACAGTTGATCCGCAGCCGACCACGGATCGAGGTCCCCGCTTTCGACGGCCGCAGCAAGATCCGCGCCGGCCCCGCCGCCGAGTGCGCGAACGGCACGATCTCGGAACCGGGAAGCGAGTGCCGTTCTCAGCTCGGCCAGGCGCCGAACACGGCGGCCCTCCTCCAGGCCGTTGACTCCGAGGTGGGCCCTATGGCGTTCGATGGCATCCCACACCTCGGGCACGCCGACCCCTGTCGAGGCGATGGTCTCAATGATTGGTGGTTCCCATTCCAATTCACCACCCAAAGCGATCATCGCCCGCAAGTCGGCGCTCGTTTCACTGGCACCGGGACGATCGGCCTTGTTCACGACGAAGAGATCACCTATCTCGAGGATTCCCGCTTTTGCGGCTTGTACTCCGTCGCCCCAGCCGGCCGTCACTACCACCAGGACGGTGTCGACCACACTCATAACCTCCACCTCATCCTGCCCGACGCCAACTGTCTCGATGAGAATGCGGTCGAAGCCGGCCGTCTCCATGGCGATGAGTGCCTTCGGCGCCCCCTCCGACAATCCACCTAGATGGCCCCTACTCGCCATGGACCGAACGTAGACCCGGTCATCCAGCACGTGATCCTGCATCCGGACGCGGTCGCCAAGGACCGCCCCGCCGCTGAATGGGCTGGTTGGATCGACGGCGAGCACACCAATCGTCTCGCCGTTCTGGCGCGCATGAGCGATGAGGCGATCGGTGAGCGTGCTTTTACCCGACCCCGGAGCGCCAGTGATTCCTATGCGGTAAGCCGGTCGGGCCGCGGCGAACGCATCCCGCAGCGCCGCGGCAGAGCCAGTCCCCTCTTCCTCCATCAGCGTGATGAGTCGCGCCAGAGCTCGACGATCACCCGAGGCCGCTGCAGGAACGAGGGCGCCGGGATCGGACGAAAGAGCCATTCGGCGAGGATACCGAGGTGATCCTGGGGTACCGTGCCACCGTGCCCAATTGGCGAGACCGTCTCGATTGGATTCTGCGGAGTGGCATCGCCGCCACGGATCCGGCGAAACTGGTAGCGGAGCGATTGCGCTCCGGCCCACGGCTGCCCGAACACGACGAGCTGCTGATCCTGGCGATCGGCAAGGCGGCAGCCGCCATGGCGCGGGGAGCCATCGAGGCACTTGGAGACCACGCCCATGGCCTCGCCGTTTGTCCGGCTCCAGAAGTTATCCCTGGGTTCGAGGTGCTGGTCGGCGAGCACCCCGTACCTGGTACCGGGTCGTTTGCCGCCGGCCACCGCCTCCTCGAATCGGCCAGGAGGGCCAAACCCGAAAGCTTGGTTCTCGTTCTGCTGTCGGGTGGCGCTTCGGCTCTGGCGGAGGTCGCTGGTCCGGGCGTTGGCGTGGAACAGATCCAGCATGTCACATCGTCTTTGCTCGTATCGGGGCACCCGATCGTCGAGATCAACCGGCGACGCTCAGAACTGTCGGCGCTCAAGGCCGGCGGGCTGGCCGAAGCTGCACGACCGGCCCAGGTCGTAACCTTTGCAATCTCCGACGTTGCGCCCTCCGGGCCGGAAATCATCGGCAGCGGACCCAGCGTCGGGTCAGACCTATTCGAAGTCCTCGCCGATGGTGTGACCGCCGCCGCAGCCGCGGCGACCGCATCCGCCAGATTTGGCCTGGAGCCGAAGCGGCTGGCCCATCCAATCTACGGCCCGGCAACCGAGTTCGGGGGTCACATCGGAAGGCTTGCGGCAGATCTACCGCAGGGAGAAGCCCTCGTCGGGTTCGGTGAGACCGTAGTTCGAGTCGACGGCGCCGGCCGCGGCGGTCGTAACCAGGAAGTGGCACTCGCCGCGGCCATCGAGATCGTCGGAAGCAGCGTCTTGGTGGGTTCGATCGGGACCGACGGTGTCGACGGTCCTACTGACAACGCCGGCGCCATCGTGGATGGAACCACGATTGAGCGAGGAAAGGCAGGGGGTCTCGATGCTCTGGCCCATCTTCAAGATCACGACTGTGCCTCGTACCTCGAAGCCGTCGGTGACGTCATCGTGACCGGATCAACGGGGACCAACGTCGGCGATCTGGCGGTCGCCATAAGCCCATGAGCTAGACGGCGTTTACGGCCTCAACACCTGGTACTCGATCCTTGAGGATCCGCTCGATGCCGGCAGTAAGCGTCATCGTGGACATCGGGCACCCGCCACAGGCACCGACCAGTTGAAGGTTGACCGTCCCCGACTCGACGCCGAGCAACACGAGATCGCCGCCATCAGCCTGAAGAGCCGGACGGATGTACTCCAACGTCTCATTCAAGGACGTCAGGTCGATCTCAACGTCGCTCGCCGGCTCGGTGGTCATGATGTCGTCGCTCATGGTTCCTCTATGGAGTTGGAACTCGTGGGACCACATCCTATGTGATGGTCGTTGCGTAACTGAAGTTCAAGAATCCACGCCGTATGGCGAAGAGCAATCAGCAAGTCATACCTCGACCGTCTCACGCCGTATGGTCGCTCCAAGGCCGGTCAGCTTGTCGGCGAATCCCTCGTAGCCGCGGTCGATGTGCTCAGCGTTTACGACAGTTGTGTACCCGTCGGCTGCCATGCCGGCAAGGACGAGGGCGGCACCAGCGCGGATATCGCAGGCGTCGACCGGACAACCGCTCAGCTGGTCGATGCCCCGAATGATCACGTGCTGACCTTCGATCTGTACGTCGGCGCCCATCCGATTGAGTTCCCCTACGTACCTGAACCGAGCCGAGTAGATGTTCTCCGTGATCACTGAAGTACCCGTGGCCCGCGTCAGCAGCGCAACCATTTGCGGATGCATGTCGGTGTGGAATCCAGGATACGGCAACGTTGCAAAGTCGATGGGCGCAGGTCGCTCAGAACCGCGCACGCTCACCCAGTCATCGCCCGCATCCCACTCGCAACCGGCGTCGGCCAGCTTGCGCAGCTCCATCCTGAGGTGGTCGGGAACACAATCGCGAACTGTTACTTCGCCGCCGGTGATGGCGGCCCCCACCAAGTATGTCCCCGCGGCTAGTCGATCCGGAACCGCTCGGTGGACCGTTGGCGACAACCGCGGTACACCTTCGATTTCAATCGTCGAAGTGCCTGCCCCATCTATCGACGCGCCCATGGCCGTGAGCATCGTGGCCAAATCCTGGATCTCGGGCTCGCGGGCGGCGTTGCCGATCCTCGTGGTTCCTTTTGCGGTGGCGCCGGCGAGCAGCAGATTCTCCGTGGCGCCGACGGAGGGAAACTCGAAAAACACATCGGCACCGTTGAGACCGTTCGGCGCAGTGGCATGGAGCACGCCGTGGATCAGTTCGAATTCGGCCCCCATCGCCTCGAGCCCATCGACGTGAATGTCGATTGGCCGGGAGCCGAAATCATCTCCTCCGGGAAGGGCCACCCTGGCCTCACCCGTACGCGCCAGGAGCGCCCCCAGAACGAGGATCGACGCCCTCATCCTGCGCACCAGGTCGATTGGTGCCTCGGGGAGCAATTCATCCGGGACCTCAATAGAGATGGCGGCGCCGTCAAAAGTGCACTGGGCGCCGATGTGGGCGAGTACTTGACACATGAGTTCCACATCGAGGATGCCGGGCACGTTGTCGATCCTGTGGGAGCCGGGGGCGAGCAGCGTGGCCACCAGGTGCTTGAGCACGGCGTTCTTGGCACCGCGGACCGACACCGATCCCTCCAGGCGCGTGCCTCCTTCGACTACAAACTGCTCCATAGCTCCGGATTCTACGAACCCCGGGGCGTGTCGCACCCGAGAGCGGTAGCCTCGCCTCATGCGAGTGGCTATCGCTGCGGATCACGCAGGTTTCGAACTCAAAGAACGGCTTGCCCGTGCCCTGGCGGGCGCGGGACACGCTGTGACCGACCTCGGGACCCATTCCGACGATCCCGTCGACTATCCCGATTACGCCGCCGCAGTTGCAAAGGCCGTCGTTTCCGGGAAAGCCGAACGGGGATTGGTCGTTTGCGGATCGGGAGCAGGCGCCTCAATCGCAGCAAACAAGGTCCGTGGAATCCGCTGCGCACTGGCCCACGACACCTATTCGGCACATCAGTCCGTGGAACACGACGACGCCAACGTCCTCGCCATCGGATCACGAGTGGTCGGGGTACGCCTTGCGGAGGAAATCGCGATCACATTCATGGCCGCCGAGTACAGCCGGGAGGAACGCCACGCACGGCGGATCCAGAAGATCGAGGATCTCGAACGCCATTTTGCCGGCGAGGCCTGAGGCCCGGCGCGGTACGATTCCGCTCCCCAAGCGCGTTTTCATGGCACCCAGGTACTACAACCGAGAGCTCTCCGTCCTCGACTTCCAAGAGCGCGTTCTGGCACTCGCCGAGGACCCCAACCTGCCGATTCTGGAGCGGGTCAAGTTCATGGCGATCGTCGCCCACAACCTCGACGAGTTCTTCCAGGTTCGAGTGGCCGGGTTGCGCGAGCAAGTAGCGACCGGGGTCGTGAAGCACTCGGCCGACGGTTTGCTTCCGACAGAGCAACTCGACGGGATCCATGACCGCATAGAACAGATCGACAGCCGAATGCATCGCGTCGTCGAAGTAGAGCTCCGCCCCAGTCTGATGGAACACGACATACACGTCGCGGAGTGGGAAGAACTTCGCTCGGAAGAGCAAGCTCAACTCTCGGCCCAGTTCTCCGAAGAGATCTACCCGGTACTCACCCCACTGGCGGTCGACCCGGCACACCCATTCCCCTATATCTCGAACCTCTCGATGAACTTGGCGGTCATCGTCCGCGACCCTGATTCAAACATCGACCAGTTCGCTCGGATAAAGGTCCCTCCGCTGCTCCCGCGGTTTCTGGTGAGCAGCGACGACCGGCTTGTACCTGTCGAGCAAGTGATTGGCGCTCACCTGGCGTCGCTGTTTCCCGGGCTCGAGGTGGTCGGGCATCACGTGTTCCGAGTCACCCGCAGCGCCGACCAGGCGGTCGAGGAGGCCGAAGCAGACGACCTGCTCGAAGCAATGGAGGCGTTGCTGCAAACAAGGCATCGTTTCTCGCGCCTGATTCGACTCGAGGTCGAACAGGAGATGCCGGACGAAGTCCTCGAACTCCTCATCACCGAGATGGGCATCACGGATCTACGCGAGGTCTACCGCCAACGTGGACTGCTCAACCTGGCGGGCCTGTCGATGGTCTACGGCCTTGATCGGCCTGAATTGAAAGATGCCCCGTGGAGCCCCACCACACAGCCCGAACTGGCGGATGTCGAAGCACAAGAGTCGCTATTCGATCGCATCGCCGAATCCGACATCCTCATCCACCTTCCATACGACTCGTTCCGAACCTCGGTCGGCGCGTTTATTGCCGCCGCGGCACGTGATCCGAAGGTGCTGGCGATCAAACAGACCCTCTACCGCACCGCTGATCCGGGCGACCCGGCCCTCGGTGGCGAAGAAGCGATCGTGAATTCGCTCGTATCGGCGGCCCGATCCGGCAAACAGGTCGTGGTACTCGTCGAGTTGAAGGCTCGCTTCGACGAGGAGGCCAACATCACATGGGCTCGCATCCTGGAGGAGGCTGGGGTACATGTCGTCTATGGCGTGGTGGGACTCAAGACCCACGCCAAGATTGCTCTGGTGGTACGACGTGAGTCCGGTGGGCTACGTCGCTACAGCCATATCGGCACGGGCAACTACAACCCCAAGACGGCTCGGCTCTACGAAGACCTCGGGGTGCTGACGGTTCGCGACGAGATCGGTGCCGACCTGTCGGAGTTGTTCAATGTCCTCACTGGGTTTGCCCACCAGGCCGACTACCGCCGCCTCCTGGTCGCTCCCAAGGGACTCAGCGATGGGATCATCGACCGGATACAGGCTCAAGCTGAACTCGGAGCCGATGGCCGAATCGCATTCAAGATCAACCACCTCGTCGACCCCGAGGTGATCGACGAACTGTATGCGGCGTCCAGCGCCGGCACCAAGATCGATCTCACCATTCGAGGCATTTGCTGCATCAGGCCGGGGGTCCCCGGGCTCTCGGAGAACATCACGGTGCGCTCGGTCATCGGTCGCTACCTCGAACACTCCCGCATTTTCAAATTCGGAGCAGGAGAAGACGCCGAATACCTATTCGGATCGGCGGACATGATGCCGCGCAACCTAAAGGGTCGGGTGGAGGCGCTGGTTCCGATCGAAGACCCGCGGCTGAAGCGGCGAATGGAGGAACTCTTGGCAGTCGTATTCGCCGACGATCGCCTGGCATGGGAGCTAAACGACGAAACCTGGTCCAAGATCCCCACTGAGGCGGGACTCAATTCACATCTCCGCTTCCAATCCCTGGCACTCACCCGGGCACAAGGTGCGTACCCCGATCCAGACTTGGCATTGCAGACACCCGATGTCGTCATCGCTGCCGGAGGAGTCGTCACCCGCCTTACCGACAAGGGTCGGACCCGGGTCCTCCTCGTCCACCGGCCCGACTACGACGACTGGTCGTTCCCCAAGGGCAAGGTCGATCAAGGAGAGACCGAAGCTGATGCGGCGCTGCGTGAGGTGCTCGAAGAGACCGGCGTCAAGGCCGGTCTCGGTGACGAACTCGGTACGGTCGAATACGTGGACAACAAGGGAACGCGCAAGATCGTCCGGTATTGGGCAATGGACGAACGTGGCGGGGAATTCGTGCCCAATAGCGAGGTCGATGAAATCAGATGGGTGAGCCGTCGCAAGGCGCTCAACGCTCTTTCCTACGAACGGGATCGAGCTCTGCTGCGATCAACGATGGAACCGGCTTGATCTACATCGTTCGCCACGCCCACGCCGGTAACCGTTCCAATTGGTCGGGTCCGGATCACAAGCGGCCCATCAGCCACAAAGGGGTGCTCCAGGCAAAGGCGCTCAGCAAATACCTGGCAAAGAACGGCGCCAAGCAAATCTTTACGAGTCCGTTCCTGAGATGCGTGCAAACGGTGGCACCACTCGCCCACCGTCTCGGACTCGGCTACATCGACCTTCCCGAACTCGCCGAAGGCGCACCACCCGAAGGTGCCGCAGCGCTGTTGCGAACGGCCAAGAAGGGCACAGTGATCTGCTCCCACGGCGATGTCCTCGCCAACCTCGTCGGACACCTTGCCGCCCATGGGGCGCCGATCAATCCCAAGACGGAGATCCAAAAGGCCGCCATCTGGAAACTCACCCTCGACGACGGCCGGGTCACCAAGGCGAAGTACATAGCGCCACCGAAGATCTGAGGTGTACTCAGTCGCCAGTCACGCTGGCGACGAACCCGATGGTCAAATCCGCCAGCAGATCGAGTACGTCGTTCTGATCTAGCCCAGTCCGCTTAGGGACCGAAAACCCGTGATCGGCATCGGCCACGACCACGAGAGACGCCGTGGGCACACCTTTGGTGGCTCGACGAATCATGGCGGGCGGTCCGAGCCGATCGCGCTCCCCCTGGATGAACAGCATCGGAATATGTGACCTCTTCAGGTGCGATACATCCCGAGGTTCCGTCTTTCCCAGAGGCACCAACGGGTAGCCGAAGAACACCAAGGCCGCCACGTCAGGATTGGTCTCGGCCGCGAAGTGCCCTCCCACCCGGCCCCCCATCGACTTGCCGGCCACGATCACCGTCTCGACCCGCTCTGCCAACCGTTGAAATGCAGCAGCGTGACAGGCCAGCAACCTGTCGAGGCGGTCGGGACCGCGTCTGCCGGCTTCCATGTACGGGTAATCAAATGAGAGGGTGGTTAGATCGGCGGCGCCCAATCGGCGCCTCATCCCGTCCATAAACGAATGGCGCTGCCCCACCCCAGCGCCATGCGCGAGCAAGACACCCGTCGATCCCTCTCCCGGACCGGCCAACAAGCCGGTGACCTTGGAGCCCGACGACCACTCGATGCGGAGACGGCGAGTCACTATCGCAAATTAGCCAGCACTCAGCTCGCGACGCGCTTGAAGCCTCTCAGTACCGCGTACGATCGTGACCTATGACAGTTGAGATCTTCGCCGACCCGGACGAGCTCGCCCGAGCTGCAGCGATCCATATCGGGGCTTGGCTTCGCGCCGACGGGAATCACACCCTCGGTCTTGCGGGAGGGTCGACGCCGCAGCTCACCTACGAGTACCTCCAATCCGAGGACGTTCCCTGGGACCGCACCCACACCTGGCTCACCGACGAACGCCACGTACCGCTGGATCATCCGGACTCCAATGGGGGAATGGTCCTCGAGTTTCTTATCTCGCACATTCCGGTGCGGTTCCACCCGGTCCAACATCACGAGGACCCAGAGGTCTCAGCGGCAGAGTACGAGAAGACCCTCTCGGGAATGTGGGACGAGGTCGGGAGCCGAGGTCGGACGGGGATGATGCTGCTCGGCCTCGGAGACGATGGCCATACGGCCTCACTGTTCCCAGGAACCGCAGCACTCGACGAATCCGAACGCAACTACGTCGCCAATTGGGTGGAACAACACAGCACATGGAGGCTGACCGCCACCCCCGCACTGCTGGCGAGCGGCGATCAACTTCTCTTTCTCGTGACCGGCGAAGCCAAGGCCGCGGTGGTCGCTGAAATCCTCGAAAGCGATTCACAACACCCGGCGGGTCAGGTGACCAGATCGGCGGCCGACGTCATCTGGATGCTCGATCAAGCTGCGGCATCCCGGCTCAGCCAGCCCTAGCCGTCGCTCGTTGACGTCGTCTAGACGTCTGTCGTCGTCGTGGCCCCATCGGCGGACTCGGTCGTGGAGGTCGTCGATTCCACGGTGGTGTCTACGACCTCTGAAGTTGTCGCAGATGTCGTCGAGGTCGTCGTAGGCGGGGCCAGCAAGACACCGATCAGCCCCTCACTGAGCGGACCACCCGGTATCAGATTCGCCTCATCCAACGCTCGCTGCTGAATCGCAGTTGGATCGCAACCCAGCGCCGCAACCCGGATGTCGAGATCCCGACCGGCCC
>Ga0255048_10001936_pt1 | contig 13683 bp, 20 predicted proteins | sample JV7_2_2_MG_FD_183619 | JGI IMG/M metagenome (GOLD analysis project Ga0255048, IMG submission 183619) | Seawater microbial communities from Jervis Inlet, British Columbia, Canada - JV7_2_2 | ecosystem: Environmental > Aquatic > Marine > Inlet | place: Canada: British Columbia | collected 2016-10-06
ACTCGGCGACCCCCCCTCGGCCATCCGTCATAGGAGGACCCGTCGCAAAATGCGGCGCATCATTCTGCTGCGCATCATTCTGCATCATGTCGCAGGATGCGGCGCGTCGCGGAATGCGGCGCGTGCAATCATTGCACACTGGCCGGATGTCATTGAGGCACGCGCTGCCCGATTCGAGGCATCGATGCGGGTGGTATCTATAAGGGGGGCCGATTGCCGATCGGCTCGATTCGTAGAATATTCTCGCATCACACTTGACATCGTCCGTGCCGCATGCCATACTATGTTTGTGTGACGAACGCAACGCAACGCAAAGGGGAGACGATGACCAACGCAACCGCCAGCATGAACGCCGCTACTCGCCTGGTAGCCGATACCTACTCCGACCAGGACCGTGCACTCGACGCATTCGATGCGAACGACCATGGCGACCGTGGCCACGCGGTAGCCGATGCCGTTCGCGTCTACGCTCGCTGGCTTAGGGGCGAAGTGAGGGCAGATATTCGCGCCGCCGGAACGATAACCGAAGACGAATGCGATGATTCATTCGCCTACGCGTTCGTGGCCGCTGGCTATAGAGTCGACGACGTTCACTGGCAAGCCATTGCAGAACGAACCGTGGCCGAGGCCGTTCGCCTCTGCCGATCCTAGCACGGGACGATACCGGCGCCCTCACAACGGGGGCGCCCTCACCGAAGGGGAAGACGATGACGACAGCGACTATCCGTGAACCGATTGGATCATTCATTCTGGACGCGGCGCCGACCGCGCTTCGACCCGAACGAACCCGCGCCGCCGACAGCGCCCGAGCGATCGGCCGGTTGATGGAGGAAAATCGGCGCCTACAGCTCGCCGCGCGTCGCGCCGTCGAATCCGCCTGGTTCGCGCGGCGCCAGCGGCGCGCGATGGCCTACGGAGTCGGCGCGGCGGCGCTGGTCATTCTCGGCGCCTTCGTTGTCGCGCTGGCGGTGATCTGATCGTACTACGATCTATCGAATCGAATCTCACGCACTACGATCTATCGAATCGAAGGGGAAATCATGTTCGACCTGGACTTTCTGGAAACGACGCTCCAATCCGCCATTGCGTCGAAACGGTCGGCCTACGTTGCACGATCGGTCACTGGTCATCGGGAGGGAATCTACATAGTGAACGACAACGGCGATGGCCCCGAAGCGATTGGCGAAAGCGATGATGCGATTGCCTACATCGGAGGAAACGGCAATTGCCACGGTCTAGGTCGCGCCTCCCAATACATCAACCTGGATGGTACCGTCGATCGCTCCTACTTCGGCGATTAACCGCATTGATTCCATCGGGCCATTCAACCAGAAGGGGAAATCATGTCCGCAATGTCCAACTACGCAACAGGCTTGAATCTGATCGATACGGAAATCGCCGGCTGGCTTCACGATGATGATATCACCATCCAGGCCGATCCTATGGCTATGTTCGGGTCGATCGATGACCTAGGCGAACTATGCCGCGCCTACGACGATGCAGTTGAGGAAGCGACCACGCGACGCCAGCGCCGGCGCCTCACGAATGCATACGTCATTCGGGCGAAGTCACTGGCCCGTTGGGGCGCGTAACCGTTCCGATCTATCCGACCATCTGACCGAAGGGGATACCAATGAATCTTGACGCAATCATCGATAGCCACATGACCGATACCGCAACCGCGCAGCGTATCGCCGATACACACGAATCGGCCGAACAATGGGCGCCAGCGCTCGCAGTACCAGGAGAGACTGCGCCGGCGCTTGGAGTATTCGACGCTCCGCGCAACCTCGGCGAAGACTTGCTGAACGTCGAGACGCCAACGGCACACAGCGGGTTACTGGGGAACGTGACCAAACGCGCCGACGGCACGGTAGAATCGTTTCTCTCCGATCCCACCGGATACCACTATCTAACAGACGGCGCTGTTCTCGACGGCGCCGCAAGCGTGGAAACGGCCTATCAAGAGTCCGGCTTAGCTTGGGGCTTAGAGCAAATTCCTTGCATGGCGCACGATCGGCTCGCCGACGGGAAGGTCAACCATCTGCCTACCGGTCGACTGGCCAATATTCGTTCCGATTCCCGTGAGATTCTCGGCTTCGTCTCACCGGGCTATAAGGCTTTCGACAATCGGGAACTGTTCAGCATGGTTTCGCAAACCATGGGCGCCGATGCGGAAATCGACAGCGCGGGAAGTGTCGACGGCGGTAAGGGCGTTTGGATTGCCGGCCGGTTGGCGAAATCGGCCGATATCGGCGGCGCTGGCGATCGCGTCGATTCATACGCTCTATTTCACGCCCGACATGATGGGAGCGGAAGCGTGTCGGTTTTGCCTATTACTCGTCGGATCGTCTGCGCGAACATGCTGAACTATCTGATATCGTCGGCGCAGAAGGCGAAATTACGAATTCCGCATCGAGGAAACCTCGCGGCTCGCGTTCGTGAAGCAAGGCGCGTGCTAGGCGTGGTCATCGATGAGAGCGACCGAATGTACGATCGGTTGCGATCGCTTTCCGGCGCCCACCTATCGGCCGAACAATTGAGCGCGTATTTCGATGCACTCTACCCGACCGATCCGAAAGTGATCGATCCGACCATTGCGCAATGGCGACCGTATTCCGGTGGGCGATTTACGCTGGATCAAGCAATCGCAAACGAGCAAGCGTCGGCCGACGAACGGGAGATTGTAGCGTCGCTTGCATCGGAAGCGACCCGAAAGCGAGTAACCAGCGCCGAACGCAAGGCGCGTGCCAACAGGGCAGCGCTCGAATCTATCATGGGCAACCTAGAACGGGAGCGCGAACGGTCCGGAGGCATGCCAACCGGTTGGCATGCCCTCAACGCGGTTACCGAATACGTTGACCATCAGGAACCGCGTCGCGGCAAGGATGATGCCGACCGACAGCATAACCGATTTCGCAACCGCGTTTTCGGCGAAGGCGCCGATTTCAAGGTACAGGCCACGGAGTTGATACTGGAAACCGTCAACGCGTAACCCGAAACGCGCCGAACGGCGCGTCATCGGCGTTTGGTCGCGCCGGTCTGACGATGGGATACCAGCGACAAGGGGAAATCATGATCGATCAAGCTACGGATACCGTTTCGACCGAACTGAGCAAGGAGGATATCCGCGCACTTCGCGCCGCGACCAGTGTTCACGCCAGACGGATCGACGGCGCATCACAACTAGAGGCGCACCTAGAATCGCCGCTCGATGATACCTGGACCGATTCCAGCGCCGCGAGGCGCCGTACCATCCCTTGCCGCGAACGGTTGACGATCTACCGTCGCAACGGCACGGAACGGTATGGCGATTCTTATCCCGATGTCACGGCGTTCGCCTACTCGATTGGCGGATCGTACGATTTGCCTTGGCGAACGATCGTTTCGCTTCTCCGCGCTGGCGATGAAATCGAACTACACTGGATTGCCGGCAACTCCTCTGGATATCTCGATGCCGCGCACGGCAAGTGCGCCGACAGCGAAGTAGAGTTTCACGGACTGTGCCGCGACGAACTGGATCTAACCGTCTACCGGTCTGGCAAGCAACGCTACTCGTTTCACGTCGACACTTGCGTTTGTCCGGACAACTCCGCGCGAACGATTCGAGGAACCTGAGGCATTGAACCGAACGCAACCGACGAAAAGGGGAAATCAATGAGCACGCGCGCATACATTTCATCGACCGACAGCAACGGCACGACAACCGGCGTCTACCACCATTGGGATGGATATCCCAGCGGACTAGGCCGAACGATCTACCGCGCCTACCAGGGACACTTTCGGCGAGATCTTGATCGGATGCGGGAATACCTCCTGTCGCATACGTGGTCATCGATCGTCAACGCCGATTTCAGCAAGACGCCCGGATACGTCAACCGGTCCGACTTGGTCCAGGGAATCGGCTTGCGTCCTCAATGCTATTGCCATGGCGACCGTTCCGAACCGTGCTCGACCATCAATCCAGCGGATGCAATCGACAGCGGTTGCGAATGGCGCTACGAGTTGCGCAGTGATTCCCACATGGCGATATACCGCGCGATTCGTGACGTATGGTACTTCGTCGACGACGTTCGCTTGAACGGTCCGGAACCGGAACCACGATGGGACCGAATCACCTACGCCAAGGAGACCGTCTAACCATGGACCCGAACGCTACACTCCGAGAAATGTGCGACGCATGGCGCACGTACGACGATGAAACGGCAAGGGAACGCGCGTGGTCGCTTCGGGAATGGTTCGCGCGCGGCGGTTTCCGCGCGTCGACGTTGTACGGGAAGGCAATCGCGCCGGACCGTACGTACGCTTGGATCGATATGGTACTTCGGGATTGCCCAGCGTCAGAGGGGAAGTATGAGCTATTCGGTTTGGCACCACTGGGAAGTAGCGATCGGCGATTATCGGCCGATCGACGGCAGAAAAGGGCAAACGATCTACATATCAAAAGAGCCGATCGACACCCCTTGCCACAAGTTCCGATTTCGGAATGTAGGGAATAGCCCAGAGCTTGTCGATCCGCCTAATGTGGTCGGCCCCTTCTATTCGTTCAGTGAGGCGAACCACTGGGCGGAACGGTACGATCAAAGCATCGAAGAATAGCCGAACGCCAACCGCACGGCGGAGGGAACGGTCCCTCCGCTTTTATTTTGCCCATTCGCTTTGCAATGCCAACTACACTGGGCTGGCAAACGCCTTGCGTCGATATCGGCGCCGCCGTCAAGGCGTCTGCGCGCCGTTACGTTGTGCCCGGTTCGCGCCGAAAATTATAGGTTGAAGGGAACGCGCCGTATTCGTTACTGTCCATCGTAGGACCGTATGCGGACCGTTTGTAAGGGAAGGGGAAATCATGCCACCAACGCGACTAGGGATTGCCGATCGACTGCGCGTCGAGGCTAACCGCCGGAACGCAGAGGGCGCGTCTTTCTACTCCATCGCAGCAAGCGCCGGCCTGGACGCAAGCGGCAAGCCCAGGCTTCACCGTCGCAAGCTCGCCGAGTTTCTCTCAGGCGCTGACGTTCGCGCGTCGACCATCGACGCTGTCGCGGTTGCCGTTGGCGTTCGGCTGGCGCTCGAGCGGTCGGCGCCGTCAATCAGGCCAGCGCCCGAAACAACCGACGCGCAACCGACGGAAGCGTAGCTCGGCGCCAGCATCGAGCCGAACGCCAATTGCCGCGCCGAGAAAATCACCATCGCGACGCGCAGCGCGCCGACCGCGTCAGCGGGACCGCTGCGCCGCGCGCTGCGCGAAGCAAGTAACAGGTTCACGGTACACTCGAAACAGGGCAGCGGTCCGCATGCGGAACGCAGGGGGAAGGTACGACATGATCGACCGGATATCGAACGCCGATCCGGACCGCATCCCTCGACGATTGGCCTAGCATCGCGCGGCGAAAAATAATTCGGGCGTCGACCGTCGGCGCCGAGGTTCGCGCGACTGCTCGAAGGCGCGGCACGGACAGCGCCGCGATCCGATGCGCCGAGAATCCGGCGCAGCATTCCGCGACGCGCCGCAAAACGATGCGCAGCAAAATGCGACGCGCCGCAAAAAGCGACACTTACCTATGCCAATTGCCAAAGGTCATAGGTCGTTGGAAAAGTGCCAGACTGTTTTCAGGCTACGATCTATTTTAAAAAAAAACGGGGTTGGCTCGCGCGTCGGATTTCTCGCCGCCGGCGGATTTTTCGTTCGACTCTGTTCTCTGGCGGGCCAGGTAATCAAGCGCTTCCGCCATCACCCTGGCCGCCCTGCTTCGGTCCTGCGGCCCGTGGATGCCGTTTCTGAGTATGCCGTCCATCTCCAGAACGAGGGCCGCTAGGCTTGCCACGGGAGCCTTGTCGGGGTTGCTGGCCACGGAACGACTCCAGTTCTCACGAGGGGTGGGGGGGGGTCTTCTTTTTGTACGGAACGACTCGATTCAGCCACGCCTGTCGCTTGGAGCAGCCGCATCCCTTGCGTTTCTTCACGCCCACCGCAGACAGAACGGTTGCTACGGTGTCTCCTAGTCCGCGTGATTGTTCGACTGGTAAGGGCGCGAAGGACGGAATCGAGAACCCCATGATGGTCGGCGTCCACGTCTGCTGATCGAGCAAGTTTGGAGCCACCCCATTGACCCATTCTGTCTGGCACTGTTTGCACGGGTGATTCGGCATTGCGGGACCAGCTTGCCGTGAAGCCCCTACACTTGCGAGTATGCGGCAACTTATCGCCCGCTCGCTAATCACTTCCAAGTGTGGGCATGTCATAACAAGGATATCACTACACTGACGAATGGGATGTTGCCGAAGCCTAGATCCACTGGCGCATCTGGATGGGCGCACCCGCACAAACTCAAACCACCGCAACATCCTCCGAATGTCTGTCCCTGACTATCGTCTAGCTCTTTCTCATTGAGACAGCTACAGAAATTGCCACGCCAATCTACTTGGGTTGGGGGATATCCGGGCACACGGTTTAATGTCCATACTTGGCCCCAGAATAAATTCGGACAGGTCGCAGGCTTCGGGCGTGCCAGAAATCTAACTTTGACATCCGGATCGGTAGTGGTGTCTACATATGACCAGGTCGGGCAGTCGGCGTCAAAGGTCGTTTCCCAGGTCAAGTCCCACGTGCCGTTGAAGATCTCACAGTTAGCCGTTGAACAATCGCCTACCGTGTCGGCTAAGTACTCGTCTCCTCCACCCCCAATGACCATGCGGACAGTTGCGTTCTCCGGATCAGCCGCAATGGCGCTGCCGACGAAGCAATAATCGCAAGTGGTGCTTTCGCAATCGCAGCACGCCATACCCATACCGATGCCGCCTCTCCTTGGCAGCCTAACCCATGGGCTTCGTTTCGGTGTCCACATTACACTGCGCTCGGCGTCAGGGTCACGTGCCGGCCAACGTCCAGCCGGGTCAGGTCGCCGATGCCGCAATGAACCAGGTCGATTCCATTCGAGTGCGTCACCGTTTTGGCGGAATCGATGAACGAGCAGCCAGCATACAGGCTTGTGTTCGTACCGGTCCGCGCGCGATTGTCGCGGGACAGGTCGAAGATGCCTCGATTGTGCAGCGTAGTCCATGTCCCGTCGGAACGGTAGTAGACTGCCCCGGCGTCGTTGTTGATCGTGCCAACCGCTCCGGCGTAGTGCGTCCACGTTCCGCCGGACTTGTTCATCGTGGTAACGGCCGAATTGGTGGTCAGCGTGCCGTTGCTCTGGTCGATCGTGGTCAGCGTTGTCCCGGCTCCGCAGACCATGATCACGTCGTTCGCCGCCGAACTCTCCCAGCCTGCTTTGAGGGTGACAACGGCGGACGTTTCCCCGCCATGGAAAGCGATACCGACGTTCCCTTTCTGAACCGACGCCGTGTTGCTGACGTGCGTACCGAGGAACAGCATGGTCGGAACGTTCGAGTCCGCGCTCGTGCCCGTGCCGAAGACATCGACCGCCGTTTGCACCGTGCCCACGTTGAAATTGAGACGGGTCGAATTTGTCCCCCGGACTTCCAGATTGGTGATCGCCAACTTCAGATGCGTTTCCCGGTATTCGTTGTACTCGGCTCCGTCCGTGTTCTTCTCGGGCAAGCCGATCTGGCCGGTGAACGTATCGTGAACCGTCAGGTTCGTCACGGTCACGGCCGACAGCGCGTCGAGGTTCCACAGCAGAGAAACGGCCGAGTGCTGGATGTGGATGGTGTCCGATGCCCCTGGAACCGATCCGTCGGACCAGTTGTCGCCGTCGTTCACGTCGTTCGGGCTTTTGTTGGCCTGAGTCGTCGCCAGGGTGAACGTCTGGGTGTCCGCGCCGCCGCCGTCCGTTTCCGTCAGAGTGACCGTGAACGGCTTGCCTGCCGTGTCGGCGGTAAGCGTCACCTCTGTCGTTGTGTCGGTCGCGGTGACCTCCATGGCCTCTGGCTCGGTGGAGGCGTTCCACGCTGCGACCAGACCGGCGACCGTGGTCGCTACAGTCGTGTCAGTGGCCGTGAACGAGATTTGCTTCCCGTTGATGTTGAACGTGAAGATGTCGGTAGATTCGATCGTGGCAGGCGTGCAGGTCACCACCTGGGCCACGGCGCCTACTTGTCCGGCCCATGATTTCGTCGCCATGGTCTACTCCCTAAACGTCTTCAAGCTGGTCGCAATCGAACCCAATCAACCGATACCATGTTCCAACTGGCGTAACGTCGATCGCTGCTGGCCCAGTGATCTCTTTCCCGGTCGGTATTTTCCCACCAGTGAGCGGCGTGCTGCTGGTCGATCCCGGCTTGCCGATATCCTTGATCGTAATCTCTCCAACTGAGCGAAGGAACTCGCCATCCGCATCCGTCCCCTTGACGTAGTGGATCAGATACCCTTGTGCTTCGCCAGCCCTGCCGAGCGCTTCCCCCGTCTTCAGTTCCGCCGACAGGCATGGGCCGCCAATCACTTCCCCTTTCGGGAACTCCAATGGAACTCGGCCAAGCTGCTGCCGGAGATCGGCAACCTCTCGATCCAGTTCCATCAGGCGGTCTTCGGTCGCCATCTCATTACCCTATCAGTCTGGACGCGAGCGATGCGCTGTCGAGCGCTGCCCAACCGGTCTCTATTGTCGTGTTCGCTTCGCCGCCGTCAGCCCCTTCGGGGAACGAGGTCGTGATGCTGGTCACCACCGTATTGACCTCTTTGATCTCGTTGACCGACGTGATGTTCGTGATCAGCGTGCCGACAGGAATCCAGTTGCGCGCCCGGTGGATCGGGATGCGAACCGCTTGCCGATTGACCTGATGCCACGCTTGCATGAACGCCGCGATACCCTCTAGCTTTTCCTTGTCATCACGCAACACCATGCTCTTGCCGCCGTTAGCGCGGACGTATGGATCGGTGAGCCGGTTGCCGGTCTCGACGATTGCCAGTTTCGTGTCGATTGCCGTATTGGGAGCCACGTACCAGAACTCGGCATCCGGTACATCGACGACGATTGTACGGTCCGTTGCGCCAGGCGTATCCTTGATTTCCACCTCGATGAACTGCCGCACGTCCGTTTCGACCGTGGCCGTGCAGACCAGTTCATTGTAGTCGAACTCGGGACTTGTCTCAACGAAGGTAGAATCGGCAATCCGCAACTCGTCGCCAGCGAAATAGTGGATCGGATGGACTGACAACTCAAACCCCATCACGTCGTCCAGCGGCCTGTATCCCACTGATTTCACCCTATCTATCGCTATCCTGTCGATACGGTAGGACTGCTGGGTTGGCGCATGATTCTGTAGCCCATCTACTGAAGTCCACGTATCGTTGATGAAGACCATCATGGATTCGTATTCTGGCTGCGAGTCCTCGTTAGCAGCGTTTCTCACTGGCGGGTCTACCGTGTAGTCCCAGCCGACCAGAAATGGAGTTTGGCGAAGGAACTTCTTGTGGCCGTTCCAGTGCGTGGTGCCAAGAGGACTAATACTCCCATCCCCAAATGGATGTACCGCTAGGTTCGTACGCTGTTCGTCTCCCAGGCCATCCCCTACTCTCCAGAAGAAATCTTTCGGAGCTATGAACCTAGTCCACAATCCCCCGTAGAACGACGCGGTGCGTTTCAGATCCTTGTCTCTCTGAGAATCTGGCGCATCGTCGTCGCCCTTCAACAAGGCGTCTTTGTACTGGCTCTTTGGAGGTTTGGGACCAGCTCGTCGCCAGCCTCCTTCCAACGTAAAGTCTGGAAACCCAAACGTGCCAGTAGACTTTATCCTCTGTCCACGAACTATGATCTTGCTGGCTCGGTTCAGGATTGTCTCTTTGAATGGGATCTCGTCGACCAAGTGAACGAACGGAAGCGACGTAGGCAACTGGAACTCTTGTTGGGTTTCGTTGGCCGGCAACGTGGCGGACCCAACAACAATCTCCTCTTTCGCTATCGTGAACACACGGAGCCACGTGGTTTGCTGCTCATCATCGAAATCGATAGTGAACCCAAGACCCCTTTTCCGGTCGATCAGTTGGTTGAGCGCATCCCACAGGCTACGCCATTTCGTTGCCTTGTGAACTTCGACGATTGAGGATAGGACAATTTGACCAGCAAGCACCAACACTAGGTCTGTAGGCGCGAAGTTCGCAAGCAAGTACCGGATGATGTCGGTGTTCGTCCATACGTCCGCTTTTTCGTGATCGGGGTACTTGTGGAAGACATGACTAGCACTTTGGCCAATCGCTTGTGCGGAACGGTTCCCGAAGACCTGTCCGCCAAAGCGGTCGCGTCGGTTGAAAGCTGGCGTCCAGGCAAACTCTTCGGTTCCACCAAACGTTTCTTCATGGAATGCCCTGTCGATCGGCACGCGGTCCAGCAGATGCCCTACCCCATAGGCAGTGATCTTCTGCCGGCCTGTCTTGCGAACGTTCGACAGCACCCGCGTTTCAACCGTCTCGATGACGCCAAAGAAGTTGGTTTCGACGGCGCCCTCGTAATCGGTCTGGATTCGCACGTACTGGCCGTGGAGGTCTTCGAGTGGCGCGTACTCGGAACTCGCTGCCCGATCGGTCCGCTTGATCGTGCCGAAGTCGTACGTCAGGTTGGCAACCGACACCTCTGGCGCCGCGCTGTTGCGATAGCGGTTTGGCCACAAGTACGGCACTGTATTCCAGTTGCCGGACAGCTTTTCCTTGATCGAGACCGTAGGGACAACTCGCGAGTCGACGTTGCTCATAGGAACACCGTCCCAGCGTACTGGACCAGGAATCCAACGTCGACCACCCAAGTGGAACCAACGCTTCCGATCAACTGGCCGTTGTAGAATATCCCGCCGACAGTTGTCAGGGACGGCAACCGGTTCAATACCCCTGCGCCGATCACCAGATAGTTCGTGTAGGTGATCTCGTTGAGACGGATCGTGACGATCCTCGATTGGAGCTTTTTGACCGCTTGGTGAAGGACTCGGGAGTCCGCCGAGCTTCGCGCCAGACAGCGGAACGACAGGTTCGTCGGCTCTCCCCGGCGGCCCATTTCGACGTAGGCTGTGCCGTCCTCGAACGGGCGCGTAATGTCCGTGATCTGCCGACCTGGCGGGTCAATGTCTCCGGAGATTCTCTGGACGGCGTAGATATTGTCAACGCGGTCCCATAGAATATTTGCCACCACGTCATCCTAGCAAGGGGAACACCATGGCACGTCTCCGCATTCTTGCGATCGCCGGCTGGGCAATCGCCGCGATGGCTACCGGGTCGACCGTCTATCTCGGCTACGAGGTTCGCGAGCAGGCTGCTGCCATCGAAAGCCATGAAGCTCGGCACACTAGAACTCTCGACCGCTTTGCGCGATATGCGGGTTCGCGCGATCGCATCGAAGAGTACCAGAGACAAGGGCTGATCGACTAGCTAGTTTTGCGCTCTGTTTTCACCTTCAATCCTCTCAAGCGCAAGGGCCGCACTTTCCAATCTTTTAGCCGCAGCATCTAGAATGCTGAAATGTCGCTTTTCGCTGGGAGTCTCTCGGCCATCTGATTGTGCTTCGAGCTTGAATTGTCGCGCATCGCGTCTGGCGCCCTGTGCTCCACGCTTCGCCTCTTCCAGTGGCGTGAGCACTTTCCGATTCTCGGTCTCTCGTTGTCGTTCCGCGACAATGGCCGCATCCTGGAGCTTTTCCCGCAGCCTGGCCGAGTCTTCCCCTGGACCCAGGCCAGCCTGCTTGATGCCTTCTATGACAGCTTCCGACTTGGACGCTCCCCCAAGAACCCTTTCTGTCACGCGGCTTACGGTTGGCCCAATAGCCCCGGCGCCTCGCTTGAGGAACGCGCGCTGCTGCGTTGCTTCGGTAATGATGCTTTGCTGCTGCGCCACCTCCGAGCCAGTCCGGGCCTTTAAGTTCGTCGCGTTCTGTTTGGCCTTTTTGGCCTCTGCGAGAGCAGTTTTCGAGGACGCGACATCACGGAACGCTCCACCAATGTCGAGATCAAGGCCAGCAGCACCCGCTGCAACTCCAGTTGTCGCCGCTAATCTGGACTTCGCATCTTCGAGTCGCTTGTTCGCTTTCGTCAGCTCTGTTGTTGCGGCTGCATCTTGCTTCTTCGCCTCTGCCAACAATTCTTCCGCCTTTGTTTGTTTCTCCAGTTCTCCCGCCAGTTCCGATCCGATCAACGCTGCTTGATTCTCTTGCCGTAGTGCCTTGAGTTTATCTACCAATCCTTCGGTTTCTTTGGTCGTCTTCGCAGCCGCGTTCCCGATGTTCGATATGATCCCGGTCAGCACGCCGATGCCGAGCGTTGCCGCAATGCCAGCCAATGGGTTGATCGTAGTGAGAAACGTCGAGACGTTGTTGCTCGCTGCCCGGAACCCGGACGCCATGCCTTTGAGCGAGAAGTTTTGCTGGGACGATACGGCGAGGAAGTCGTCTGTGGCGAACGACAATTGAGTCAAGCCAGCCTGCATCCGCTTCTGGCTTTTGGCTGCGCTGCCTTGTGCTTTGGCGAGTTGCTCGATTCGGGTCTTGAAGGCATCGACTTTTACAGCATTGGTTCCATACAGTACTTCCAGCCTCTTCAGAGCCGCTTGGTTTTCCTTGGTCCCTCGGTTGACGCCACGGGTGATGTTGTTCCACGACTTCTCGGTCCGGCGCATCTCCGTCTGGACTTTCTTCAACTCCAGCGTGATACGCCCCATGTCGGCGTTCAGTACGAGGTCTTCGCCCGGCATCACTCACCTTGGGATAGCGCCCACAAGTCGAACCAGGTCGGCCTGTAGGACGGTTCTAGGCCACGGCGCCATGGGAGACTACGCCACCAGGCCCGGCTGTGTCGCCCTTTTTTTTTGCGTTGAGTTCCTGGTCGATTGCGACCCCGCCCACCGCAACGTACACGATCGTTCGGATGGCCGACTGGCTGTCGAACAAACCAAGTCCCTGCATCGAGCACACGCGAGCGTCGACCCGGTAGTTGATCTGGAGCACCGCCACGGCGAACTTCGCCGCGCGCTTCGGGTCTTCGATCTTCTCCTCGTCGTCACCGTAGGCGACGTGGTGCCAGTAGGACGCCTCCGACACGATGTCTTCGTAGCACGGGTTGGCCGAGAACTCCATCTCGCCGAACTCGTCCACGTGCATGGAACGATCAAGCATCGAGTAGTCCGCATGGATCGCTGGAATGATGAAGTCGTCTTTACCCAGCCTGAGGGGATACCCGTCTTGGATGGTTTCCCTGGCCAGATCCTTGGGCTTGGGCGGCTTGTCGTTCCACCACCCGAGCCAGTACACAGGAGGGGAGTCCTTTCCCCCTTGTGGATCGCGGCAAGGCAGCCATGTCTGTTTGTCGTCGTCATAGCCGGAAGACGCCTGCTCTCCTCCGAACCGAGCAGATGGTTTGATAGCCCCAATGCCGCCCTGTCCAGCCGGTCCAAATGGCGAGTGCCCGCCGGCAATGCTCGTTCCATCAACCAAGGGGTTGGTCAGTTCCTTTTGCCGTTCGGACATCTGCGCGGTGGAAAGCATCGTGGCATGCTTCCACTTCGGGATGTAGATCAGGAATCCTGACATGATGGATCATTGGTCCTTCGTGACGCTGCTGGCTTGAGGCTGGCCCCACTGCATGCCCTGATGGTAGCATACGCCATCCGCTTTGTAGGCATCCATCAGCGAACGGATCTTGTCCATCGACACGCCTTGGATGACCATGCGGCGAGCGAACGAGGCCGGCAGTCCAGCTTTCTCTGCCAACTTCTTGATCTCCATGATTTGCGGCATGCTGACGCCC
>Ga0255048_10001937_pt1 | contig 13682 bp, 8 predicted proteins | sample JV7_2_2_MG_FD_183619 | JGI IMG/M metagenome (GOLD analysis project Ga0255048, IMG submission 183619) | Seawater microbial communities from Jervis Inlet, British Columbia, Canada - JV7_2_2 | ecosystem: Environmental > Aquatic > Marine > Inlet | place: Canada: British Columbia | collected 2016-10-06
GCGCGAGCACGTCACTCGCGGATTGACAGTCAGTGATGCAGAAGTGCGTGATGCCATGCGATTCGCGTTCCGGCACCTGAAGCTCGTTGTCGAGCCCGGTGGCGCGGCGGGCCTCGCCGCCATACTTTCTGGCAAAGTGGCCACAGCCGGCAAAACGACGGCAATTGTATTTTCTGGCGGAAATGTAGACGCGGAGTTGTTCGCGTCGATTCAGACCGAGCCGACCTGAGATTTTCTGAGCAGCGTCACACCTGCGAAAGGGCGCTTTCTCATACCCGTGAGTTGCAGCGCACGCCTGCGGCGTGCCTCCCAGCCATCCAGCCAGGTCACGATTTTGTCGATTTGCTGTACGTCAGGGCGCACGCGGCTGGGCGGGCGCATCTCATGCATTCCGAGACCCTTCTCGGCCGCGTGCACGTAATTCTGGCTGTCGCGCAGCACGGCAATGATCGGAATACCGAGCGAATCCAGGAAACGCATCAGCTTGTGGAAGCTCTTCGTATTCTTGCGTGTGCGATTCGCAATAACGGCAAGCTTGCCCTCGTTGCGGTTGACCTTTGCGACCAGCAGTAAATCGGCGATGCAGCGCGATGCGGCATCGATGTCCATCGGTGACGGCAATACCGGCACGAGAATACTCGACGAGTCACGGGTCAGTTCGCGCAGGGCGTCATGTGTGATGCTGGCCGGTGAATCGACGATGAGGTCAACCGTGTCCTCGGGTACACGCAATTGCCAGCTGCGCGTGGCCTGCATGGATTTCTTGTAAGCGGCGATGCCGTGAATTGACGGCATGTTGTCGGGGCGGCGCTTGAGCCAGGCCATGGTCGAGCCCTGCGGGTCGTAGTCCATGACAGCGGGTTGCGGGCCGCGACCGGCGTAACAAGCTGCAATATTCGTGACGAGAGTAGACTTGCCGCAACCCCCTTTGGGGTTGAGGATGACGATCCTGTTCAAGTTGTCTCGTGACGGCGTAATCAGCATGGCCTCTACAATGTGGTGTAAATCGGCCCGTCAGTCCTTGCGCCAGTTCACATAATACCAGAGCAGCGCCGCAGCTCCTACATTGCCGCCATTTCGGCCCAGGTCGTCGTGATGGTGTCGGCCGGGTCGCCTGTGCCGTCATTGCTCGCGTAAATGCGGATGGTAACGTCGACACCGTTCATCTCGGCAGTCAGCGTCGCGCTGCCGGAATCGCTGGCCACGAGCAAGACACCGGCAGTCGGATAGTCTGCATCAAAGCCCTGGAATAGAGTGGGCGTCGAGTAAGTGACCGCACCGGCCAGGTTTGAGCTATCGACAGTTCCCGACGCGGTCATCGTGTAAGGCGCCGGGCTTACCCTGGCGTCGAGCGTTTGTGCCGATGAGTAGTTGCTCAGCGTTTCCGTGCCGCTGTTGGTGTCGGTCGTCATCAAATTTCCGCTGACAGAGGCTTCAACGTACTGCGGAATCAATGTGTTCAGTGTCGCGGTGCCGTCGCCATTGGCCGTAAACACGTCACCGTCTGTCGTAATCTGAAAGCCCGTCATGTTCATGGTCATCGTCATGTTGTACGCGAAGGCGAAAATATTGCCGTCAAAAGCGTCAACCTCAGAATTAATATCGCCGTGTATGACCTCACCGAGACCCTCGTTGCATACATCGTATTCGGCCAGGATCGTATCGCCGACGGACAGCGCGCCGGCTGCCAGTACTGTGATGTCAGCGACTTCCATGGTGATCGTGACCGTACCGCCTGACGGGCAATCGGAGACCGTCGGTCCCAGCGGGACCTTTTGCATGATGCCTGCGAGCGTGCCGCCGAGCTGCGGTTGCAGGCCGGGCTTGGCCAGGCCGCCACCTGCGCTCGCGGTCAGGCCGGTACTGCCTGCCAGTCCGGCAATGTCGCCGCTGCCAATCGCTGCCTGGTAAGCGACCTGGGATACCTGCGCGCCGTTGGCGGTGGTGATGGCAAAGCCAGCCGGCGGAGGGTTGTTGTTATTGCCCTGGCCGCCAATTCCGCCATCGCTGCTGCCGCATCCGGCGAGAAGAATAAGGGGGATCAGTGTGCTAAAAGTCGCGCGTGTCATGGCCAGGCTCCGGAGGGTTTGATTTCGGGGATCGGCCCAGTGTACCGAGCCCGCGATCGGGCGGCGTGACGGCGCTCACACAACCCCAAACAGCCGAATTATGTCCGACTGTGGTTTTTGAACAACATATTCCAAGTAATTGGTAATTTGTGGCTTACCACCATTTACAATGATGTTGTAATTTCGCATCATGCACGTATGGCAGCACCCGTCTCTGGCGGGTAGCCCGACAACAGAAGCTGGACAAAAAGCTGTGTCGAAAACTAATGCATAAGGGGTAGAAAATGACCGTCGACTTAATTCGCACAGTCCTTGCGCGCGTAATGAAACTCTTTGTTGTATCTCTCGCCATTATTGGCCTCATCGCACCTGTCGCTTCAGCACAGGAAGAAGACGAGTCCAGTGCACCTGCTGCGGAGGAGCGTGATCGCGACATAGAAGAAGTTGTCGTAACCGGATCGCGACTGAAGCGCGATACATTTTCCAGCATCGCGCCGTTACAAGTCATTTCTGGCCAGGTATCCAGGGAGATAGGAAGCATCGATCCCAGTACGATTCTGCAAGAGTCGACCGCAGCAAGCGGCCAGCAGATCGACATTACTTACCAGGGTTTCGTGTTGCCGAACGGCCCGGGCTCGTCGACGATCGACCTGCGCGGCCTTGGCAGTGCGCGAACGCTTGTCCTTATTAATGGTCGTCGTGCCGCACCGGTCGGTGTTGAAGGTGCGCCGTTTGCAATGGACCTCAATATCATCCCGGCTTCGCTGGTCGATCGCTACGAGATACTGACGGACGGTGCATCTTCGGTATATGGATCGGATGCCATTGCCGGCGTTGCCAACATTATCCTGCGCAAGGACTTCGACGGCTTCGAATTCGAGGCCTACACGCAGATTCCGGAATATGACCAGGGTACTGTCAATACGCTTAATGCAGCCTGGGGCTTCACCGGTGATCGAGGATTTTTTGGTATCGCTGCGGACTATAGCAAAGCTGAAAATGTGCAGCGCCTCAACAGGCCATGGTCGGAAGAGTGTGAAGGATATCGGGAGATTGACGAGAACGGCGATATTCGCAGGACGTTTATCGGCTACCAGCTCGAATACGGCATGAATACCTCGGAATGCGTAGTCAGTTTTGGTACGCAGCGCGTATTCGATAACGAGACGGCCCTGTTCGGCTCGATTTACTACACACCAGGAATTGGTAACGTCACGCCGGACTTTTCCGAAGCGACCCTGTTCGATGCCGTCGTAGACGCTAATGGTGATGGCTTGCCAGACGTTGATTTCACGGATTACTTCCTCGCCTCTGCCGGTAGCGTCGCGGACCTGTTTCCCGATCGCGAACGCGTCAGCGTCATGTCCTACGGCGAGTACACATTCGCAGGTGAGATGAACGTTACGCCCTACTTCGAGTTCAATTACAACCAGCGCGAAACTTTTGCTAAAAGTCGTCCGGGGTCCGCGCAAGGAATAGACCAAATCAATGTGCCGGGGACGAATCCCTACAATCCCTGTAATCCGAACGCCATCAACGGCGGTGGAGTAGATTGTGGCCTGGCCTACGACAACATCATAGCGAATCCGGGCTTTATCGAGAAGTTCAGGGATCGCTATGAGCCCCTTTGTGCGTCATTCGGTTTCGACAGGAGCCAGTGTACGCCACCCCTGTTCGGCATCGGCCCGACCGGCGGTGTTGGCCCGATGTCTCTCGAGGCAGAGGTTTCGGTTGTTGGCGATCGCGACAATGTGTTGACCGACATCGAACAGTATCGCTACGTTGCCGGCATTACGGCCGACCTGCCGATGTTCAATCTGGGCTCGATGGATAACTGGTCGATGGATTTTGCAGTAGTGCACTCCGAATCGACAGGTACGTCAGTGCGTAAAGGCATCCTGGAGCCGGAACTGCGCTACTCGCTGGAAACCAGTGTCGTCGATCCCGCGACTGGAAATGTAGTTTGTGGCACCGACAATGACGGCGACGGAATCCCGGACAGTGGCGACTGCGTACCCGTAAACTTCTTCGCACCGTCGCTTTATCAGAACCTGATCAATAACGATTTCGCGACGCAGGAAGAGAGAGATTTCATTTTTGGCAATCGTACGTATGACACCGAGTACAAACAGACGGTGTTCAACCTGTTGTTTACCGGCGATCTGTTCAGCATGCCGGGTGGTGAGGTGGCGGCAGCCATTGGTTACGAGCAGCGCATTGATGAAATCGACTCGATTCCGAATGATGTGGCACGCGACGGCCTGATGATCGGATTCTTCCGTGACCTGGGTGCCGTTGGCGAAAAGACCACGAAGGAATGGTTCGGCGAAGTTGAATTTCCGATATTCGCCGGCAATCCGGGTATGGAAGAGCTGACCGTCAACGTGTCGGCCCGGCATACCGATGACGAGTTCTATGGCGGTGCCTGGACCTATTCAGCCAAGCTTGCGTACCGCCCGGTTGATTCGCTGCTGATACGCGGAACGACCGGCACCTCGTACCGCGCGCCGAATCTTCGCGAGAACTTCCTGCAAGGCACCAGCGGCTTCCTCGGCCTGTTCGATCCCTGCGTAACGCCGCAATCGGCGATAGTCCTGGACCCGATTACCGGTGGATTCGCGTATGACCCGGCCGGCGAGACCAGGACACAGACCGTGCTGGATAATTGCGCAAATGCCGGCGTAGACCCGACGTTTCTCGGTGTGAGCAGCGGCGGCCAGTCGATCGACACCTACTCGGTCGAAATCTTGCGTGGTGTGGGTTCCAACACGCTGAATGAGGAGAAATCGACTTCCTGGACCGCTGGCTTCGCGTGGGACCAGCCGTTCTTCGATTCGTTCGACATGACGATCGGTGCGACCTACTACGAAGTGGAGGTCAACGATGAAATCGTGCAGCTGGGTGCACAGTCGAGTATCAATGGCTGCTACGACGATGCTGAGCAGGATAGCCCGTTTTGCACGAACATCACTCGAAATGTCGGCAGCGACGGGTTGTTGCGCCTCGTCGACCAGGCGTTCCTGAATCGTGATGCGTTGAAGACTCGTGGCGTCGACGTCAACATGGCGATTGACTGGCCGACGCAGATGTTCGGACGTGCGGTTGACTTCGGTTTCGACTTCAACTTTAACCGCAAGCTCGAGTTCTCGACCTTCTTCATTGATACCGAAGCCGGCTTTGTAAGTGCCGACAGCGACCTGGGCCAGTTCGGCTTTCCGGAGTGGGAAGGCCAGGGCATCATGCGCGCTGACGTTGGCAAGTATCGTTTCACGTGGGCGACGCGCTACATTGCCTCGGTACAGCAGGATCCGGACATCCGGGCGGCCAATGATTTCGCGTCCTACCCGACCGTGAATACCTGCGGCGGCTGGAACGTCGGCTTCGGTCCTGACCCGAGCCAGGACGTGCAATGCCGGCCGGACGGTGAGGCCGACAATTACTTCCGGCATGACACCTCGTTCTACTTCCTGGGCGATGTGTGGACTTTCGGCATAGGCGCTCGCAATGTCACCAATGAAGCGCCGCCGAAGGTCGACTCTCGCGTGGTCTTCTCGGCCTGGAATATCCCGTTTGGCGCAGGCTACGATATGAATGGTCGTTCGTACTTCGTGAACGTGGCGGCGCGTTTCCAGTAAGATCGGAGCGGCGTATTTGCTAGAATAGGCAGCCCGCGGGAGGAATCTCGCGGGCTGTTTTCTGTCCAATAGCTACAATTTCTGAATTAGGGGTTGAATCGCGATGAAGCTGATTGATCTGAAAGATTTTCCATTATTGGCTGCCGTTTGCGCATTGCTCGCCTCGCCGTCAGCAATGGCCGAGCAGGAACCGTATCCGCTGGAGTATTTTGCCCTGCGAGAGGTCACATCCAATGTGACGATTTCGCCCGATGGCAAGCGGGTGGCAATGCTCAAAATCCTTTCGAGAGAGGGTGATCCGGTTTTGCATGTCTACGACTCGGATGACATGGAGGCCGATGCTTTCGTTGTCGATGCGGACCCAATGGAAATTACCTCTTACAGTTGGGCCAGCGACAATCATATTGTGCTGACCTTGCGCCAGAGAAACCGCAAGATGGTTAAGGGCCAGGAAGAGAGCGTCTTTGACTATCGCATCGCGGTTCTCGATATTGAAGATGAAGAATTCGAAGATTTCGATTCCGTCAGCCCAAGGATTGAAAATGTGCTGCCGAATGTTCCGAGCAAAGTGATCATTTCGGAACGGCCGGACGCCGATAACCCGTTTGCGCTGGACGAGGCGTTTCGCCCGCGTGCCTACTACGAGTTGGATCTGGACAGGGGTACGAAGAAACTTCTCATGCGCGGCAAGTGGTCTGTCGCACAGACCGTTTTCGATGCTGATGGCAACCCTCGAATTGCTCGCGGCTATGACGTTAGCGATCATGAGTATGTCGTGTACTACAGGGACCCTGGCGAAAAGTCCTGGCGTGATGTTCACCGAATGAGTGACGATGACTTCAGGGTATGGCGCGAAGATGTCGTCGGATTTGACGATGCGGTTCCCGGTAATCTGTTACTCAAGGCACACAATGGAGATGACAAACTTGGACTCTGGTCATATAACCCAAAGACAGATGAGTACGAGGAGCTCTTGTATCGACGATCTGACGTCGACGTCTACGGTGCTCGTTTCAATAGCAACACGTGGGCGGATCCAGACAGAGTGTCTGCTGTCAGCTACTTCAAGGACAAATTCCATTTTGAATATTTTGACGAGATTGAGGGAGCAACGTTCCGGCAATTAGAGGAGCTGATCCCCTATTCGCACTATGTATCGATTACATCGCGATCGCGCGATGGAAATTCGCTGGTCGCATACAACGTTGGCCCGCATGATCCAGGCACCTACTACCTGTTTCGGAATGGTGAGTTCAAGTCGGTAGGCAGCAAGCAACCGTTATTCAGCAGTGAAAATCTCGCCGATGTTGAGTATTTTCAGTACAAGGCGCGAGATGGCGAAGATCTCGCCGGTTTCATTACTCTTCCGAAGGGGAAACCACCGTACCCGACGGTCGTAATGCCGCACGGCGGCCCTCATGTCCACGAGATCGTGCTGTATGACGAGTGGGCACAGATGCTTGCGAATAATGGCTACATGGTTGTTCAGCCTCAGTTCCGCATGTCACAAGGTTATGGCTACGACCATTTCACGAGTGCTTTCCTGGAAGGCAGCCAGGCTGGACGTATGATGCAGGATGATAAAGACGATGCGGTCTTGCATCTCGTGGAGAAAGGATTGGCGGATCCCGATCGTATGGCGATGTACGGTTGGTCTTATGGCGGGTACGCTGCCTTAATCGCGGCATCCCGTACACCGCAAAACTACCAGTGCACGATTGCGGGTGCTGCGGTCACCGATTACCAGATGGCGGCCAACGATTTCACACGCAGAACACCTCGCGGCGCATCGTTAGTGTGGCGCGATGTCTACGAGTACGGCGCCGTTCAACCGGTCGAAGAGGTCCCGAAGGTCAACGTTCCCATCCTTCTGATACACGGCAGTGTAGACTCGCGAGTTCTGCCCAAGCAGGCGAAAGTTTATCTCAAGGAGTTAGAGAAGCACGAGAAGTACCACAAGATGGTCTGGCTTGATGGGGCTGATCACTTCTATAGCACGCTGTACTACAGCCACCAGATTGAGTTGTATGAATCGATCATCGACTTCCTGCAAAACGACTGCGGAACGATGTCGACGGAGATGCAGGCGAACGTTACGGACGACTAGCTTAGAACATCTCGGACGGCCCCGGTTGGTCGTCCGAGGGCTTGTCGCGACTCTTGATGAAGTCACCCGTAATCATCTTGTCGTAGCTGAGCCCCGGGCCGACCATCGGGTAAACACCCGCATCGGGGTCGATGATTACCTCAAGGAAGGCCGGGCCATCGAATTCCATGAATTCCTTTATCGTCGCGGCGATGTCTTCGGGACGATCCAGCTTGCGTGCGAACCTGAAGCCATCCGCCTCGGCAGCTTTGACGAAGTCCTTGCTGTGCAACGATTTGTCGCTGCCTGACATGCGGCTGTCGTAATACAACTTCTGCCATTGCCGTACCATGCCGTCGCCGTAGTTGTTGATCACGACAACTTTGATGGGTAGCCCGTAAGTCGTCGCCGTCTCAAGCTCGCCAATGTTCATGCGAATGCTGGCGTCGCCATCGATATCGACGACGACGCGGTCTCGCTTGGCGAACTGTGCGCCAATCGCGGCCGGCAAGCCGAAGCCCATCGTGCCCATGCTGCCGGACGTCAACCACAGTCGTGGTTCCGCGTAGTCGAAATATTGCGCCGCCCACATCTGGTGCTGACCTACGCCCGTTGAAATGATCGCCTCGCCCTTGGTGTGGCGGTTGATCTCCTCGATGACGGCATACGGTTGAATCATCTTGCTGTCGCGATCGTAATTCAGGCAGTGCTCTTTTTTGAGATGCGCGATCTCGCTATGCCAGGTTGAAAAGTCTTTGCGGAACTCGATACGCTTGCCGTAGTCGAGCAGGTCAGTGAGATCCCGGTCGAGTACACCGACCTGGTGCCAGTTAACCCGTTTCACCTTGCCAACCTCGGCGATGTCGACATCAAACTGCGCAATGTTCTTCGCATTGCGAGCAAATAGCTCCGGGTTACCTGCGACACGGTCGTCGAAGCGTGCGCCAACGGCGATCAGGAAATCACAATCCTCAACCGCGTAGTTGGCCGAGGCGATGCCATGCATGCCGAGCATGTGCATGGCGAGTGGATGTTGTGTGTCGCTGGCGCCCAGCGCCATTAACGTAGTCGTGACCGGAATGCCGTACGCGTTGGCGAACCGACGCATCGGCTTGCTTGCATTGCCGTTGATAACGCCGCCACCGGCGTAGATCAGCGGCCGTTCAGCCTGTGCCAGCATCTTGTAGAAACGTTCGCATGCGGTGTCGGTCAGATGGTTCTTGCGCACTGTGTCGAGCCGGCGATGATAACCCGCAAGTGGCAATGTACCCTGTCCCTTGTAGTCGCCTTCCCAGTTCTGGATATCCTTCGGAATATCGATAACGACCGGCCCTGGCCGACCGGTTCTGGCCAACTCGAATGCGCTGCGAATTGTCTCTTCGAGCTTGTCGGCCTCGGTAACGAGGAAAATGTGCTTCGCAACGGCGCCCATGATGGCGGACACGGGCGCTTCCTGAAATGCGTCGGTGCCGATAGCGGCTGTCGGTACCTGGCCGCAAATGACAACGATAGGCACCGAGTCGGCCATGCAATCGCGGACTGGTGTAACCGTGTTGGTTGCGCCGGGTCCCGACGTTACCAGGACGACACCGACCTTGCCGCTTGCGCGGGCGTAACCTGACGCCATGAATCCCGCGCCCTGTTCGTTGGCCGGGACGATCAACGGTATCGCCGCTTCACCGTTCTCATTCTTGTGTTTGTCGTTGTATCGAAAGACAGCATCGTAGGTCGGCAGGATGGCACCACCGCTGTATCCGAAGATCGTATCGACGCCTTCGTCGGCAAGCACCTGAACGACCATATCGGCGCCCATCATTCGTGAGCCTGCGAGAGGGTGCCGGGGTGTTTCAGCAGTGCTGGCCTGTTCGTTCATGTGTGCTGCTTCGCGTTACGTAAGTGCCCGATTTTTGGCGAGTGTTTACTAATTCCTGTTGCATTGCAATACTCGAACATCTGGCGCAACATCCGCGGCGTAAGCCGTTGTTTTAGTTTCAACTGAATGTATTGAGCGAGACCCCATGCGACACGCAATTTCAGTGTTATTGCAGAACGAAGTTGGTGCATTGACACGCATGACGGGGATGTTTTCATCCCGTGGTTACAACATTGATTCGCTCAACGTGGCGCCAACGGATGACCCGACTGTATCGCGTGTAACGCTGGTCATTTCTGGTTCTGATGCGGCCATCGGGCAGCTCAATACGCAACTCGCCAAACTCGTCGATGTCGTCAATATTCATGATATGACGCTGGGCGATCATTTCGAGCGTGAGCTTGCAATCGTCAAAGTCAAGCTCGCGACGGGTGGCCTGGCGAAGGCAATGGCGTTTGCGAAGAAACACGGTGCCGAGATTCTCGACGACTCGCAGGTGAGTTGTACGATTCAGTTGACCGGCCGCGTGAGCGAGGTTGATGCCTTCGTTATCGAGGCTGCCGGCGTGGGTGATCTTTCTGCGGTTGCTCGCAGCGGAAGCGTGGCCGTTTCGAAAGGAGAGGTGACGCTGTCGTCGTTTGACGCGCTCCACCACTTGTCCGCGTAGGCCATGTCCGGGTTCGTCCTGTCCGAGTATCGTCGCCTTGTTATCAAGGTCGGCTCGTCACTGCTCGTCGATAGCGATGACAAGGTGCATCGCGGTTGGCTCGAGGGCCTTGCCGAGAACATCGCCACACTGAAGAACAATGGCCAGGAAGTACTGATCGTCTCATCTGGTGCAATCGCGATCGGTAGCACCGTACTTGGTATCAACAAGCGACGCGCACGTCTCGAAGACCTGCAGGCAGCTGCAGCGGCTGGCCAGGTGCAGCTCGTGCACGCCTGGCAGGAGGCACTTGCTTTGCACGGCATTGTGGCGGCACAGGTGTTGTTGACACCCGAGGACACCGAGAACCGCCGCCGCTTCCTGAATGCACGCGGTACTCTGGAAAAACTGCTCGATCATTCGGTCGTGCCCATCATCAACGAGAATGACACGGTCGCAACCGAGGAGATTCGTTACGGCGACAACGACCGGCTGGCGGCGCGTGTCGCACAGCTTGTCATGGCGGATGCACTGATCCTGTTGTCCGACGTCGATGGCCTGTATACGGCCGATCCCGGCAGCGGAGACGCGGCCGAGCATATTCCCGAGGTCCGCAAGATCACGGAAGACATCCAGGCAATGGCCGGTGAGACGCGCTCCGACATCGGCAGTGGCGGCATGTCGACCAAGGTACAGGCAGCGCGTATCGCGACACATGCCGGCTGTTCGACGGTCATCGCAAGCGGTGTGATCGAGCGGCCGCTTGAGTCGCTGGCCTCTGGTGGCACCTGCACCATCTTCCGTGCCGAGGGCACACCTGCGTCGGCACGCAAACAATGGCTCGCCGGTGTACTCGAAGTGTGCGGGGAGCTCAGGCTCGATGAGGGCGCCGCCAATGCGCTCAATGATGACAAGAGCCTGTTACCGGTTGGCGTAGTCGAGGTGGTTGGGAACTTCCGCCGTGGTGACGTCGTGACGCTTGTGGATGCGCAGGGTAATGAACTGGGTCGAGGCCTGGCCGAGTACTCCAGCGAAGAAGCAACGCGTCTTGCAGGCTGTCATTCCGGGCAAATTGAAGAGCGCCTTGGTTATCGTGGCAGGTCGGTCATGGTGCATCGCGACGAACTGGTATTGTTTGATCATGCTTGAGCAAACGATGAATTCAATGGGCGCAGGCGCCCGCCGTGCCGCCCGCGCGTTGGCGCTGACGACCAATGAACAGCGCAACAAAGCCCTGGCTGCGGCCGCTGACGCCATACGCAGGCGACAGGGTGAAATTCTGGCAGCAAATGCGGTGGACATGAGCGAAGCCGATGAGCGTGGCCTCAGCTCGGCAATGCTCGATCGCCTGATGCTCGATGCCGATCGGGTCGAGGGCATGGCAGTGGGTATCGAAGCAGTCGCTGGGCTACATGATCCTTTAAGCCAGGTGCTTGCGGAGTGGGATCGGCCAAATGGTCTCAGGATCCAGCGTGTCAGTGTGCCGCTCGGTGTTATTGGCATTATTTACGAGAGCCGTCCCAACGTAACGGCTGACGCGGCTGCGCTGTGCCTGAAGTCGGGCAACGCCGCGATCCTGCGCGGCGGCTCGGAGAGCTTTCACTCGAGCCAGGCCATCTATCAGTGTCTTCGCGAAGGCCTGGTATCGGGGGGCATTGACGCCGATGCGGTACAAATGGTGCCGACAACGGATCGGGCAGCGGTCGGCTATCTCCTCTCGTCGATGGGCGAGTGGCTTGATGTCGTTGTGCCACGGGGTGGCAAGAGCCTCATCAAGCGCGTGCAGGAAGAAGCGCGCGTGCCGGTCATCGGTCACCTCGAGGGCATATGCCACGTTTATCTTCATGAGGCCGCGGACACCGATATGGCGCGCGATATCGTTCTGAACGCGAAGATGCGACGCACGGGTATTTGTGGTGCCGCAGAAACGGTGCTGGTGGACAGGGCGGCTGCAGACCGCCTGTTGCCGGCGATCTCCGCTGCCCTTATCGACGCAGGTTGCGAGATTCGCGGTGACGATGCTGTCCGTGATGTCGTGCCGGAAGCGCAGGCAGCGACGAACGAAGACTGGTCTACCGAGTATCTGGATGCCATCATCTCGATTCGCGCCGTGGACGGCATCGATCAGGCGATCGCGCACATTGCGGAGTTTGGTTCCGGACATACCGAGAGCATCATCACGAACGATGACTCGGCGGCAGAGCAGTTCCTGAACGAGGTCGACAGCGCCATCCTGCTGCACAACGCCTCGACGCAATTTGCCGACGGCGGCGAATTCGGGATGGGCGCCGAGATCGGTATTGCGACGGGGCGAGTACACGCTCGCGGCCCGGTCGGCGCGGACCAGCTAACAAGCTACAAATACGTCGTCCGCGGCTCGGGACAGACGCGACCTTGATGTCAGACTCGAATACCTCGTTTGATGTCGCTGTCATCGGGGCCGGCATCAACGGTGCCGGCATTGCCCGCGATGCAGCGCTACGTGGGCTGCGAGTTATCGTTCTCGATCAGAATGACCTGTGCAGCGGCACGTCCGCGGCGTCGAGCAGGCTGATCCATGGCGGTCTTCGCTATCTCGAGTATGGCGAGATACCGCTGGTGTTCGAGTCGCTACGCGAACGCATCACGTTGCGCAGGATTGCGGCACACCTCATACGACCCTTGCGCATCTGCATACCGGTCTACGAGGGGGCAAAACGCGGGCCACTGTTGATTCGACTGGGCATGATTGCCTACGACATGCTGTCTGTTGGCAAGACCGTACCCGCCCATGACATGTTGAGCCGCGATGAGGCGATAGAAAGCGAGCCGGGCCTGGAACACAAAGGGTTGCGGGCCGCAGCCCGCTACTACGATGCCCAGGTTGTTTTCGCCGAGCGCCTCGTGCTCGAAAACCTGTTGGGTGCCCGTGCCGCTGGTGCCGAGATCTGCACCTATCATCGTGTGGAACGCATCAGGATCGATGGCGGGGCAGTGACCGGGCTCGACTACGTCGACTGTTTGAGCGGTGAGAAAAAGCGCTGTGACGCGTCGGTTGTCATCAATGCGGCCGGTCCATGGGTGGACCAGGTATTGATGGCGACGGGCAAGCCGGCGAAAAAATTGATTGGCGGCACCAAGGGCAGCCATATCGTTGTCAGCTCATTCCAGGGTGCGCCGAAAGACGCCTACTACGTTGAAGCGGCCGCCGATGGGCGACCGTTTTTCATTATTCCCTGGAATGACCTCTACCTGATTGGCACAACAGACATTCGTTTTGACGGGGATCTGAACGCCGTAAGGGCAAGCGACACAGAAGTCGATTACCTGCTCAAGGAGACGAACCGGGTGTTTCCTGCAGCCGACCTGGCCCGAGATGATATTCACTATGCCT
>Ga0255048_10001938_pt1 | contig 13681 bp, 10 predicted proteins | sample JV7_2_2_MG_FD_183619 | JGI IMG/M metagenome (GOLD analysis project Ga0255048, IMG submission 183619) | Seawater microbial communities from Jervis Inlet, British Columbia, Canada - JV7_2_2 | ecosystem: Environmental > Aquatic > Marine > Inlet | place: Canada: British Columbia | collected 2016-10-06
GGGCAAAGGCCGGGTCGTTGACCACTTCTCGAAGAAGGCCGACTACGTGGTCAGGTACCAAGGCGGGAACAACGCCGGGCACACCATCGTCGTCGAAGACCAAAGGCTCGCTCTTTCCCTGATCCCTTCCGGGATTCTCTACCCGAGGTGCGTTCCGGTCATTGCTTCGGGCACCGTGATCGATCCGAAGGTCCTGCTCGAGGAGATGGAGATGGTCGCGGGAAGGGGTCTTGACCCGTCACGGGTGCGACTGTCCTCGAGCGCCCATCTCATCATGCCCTATCACCGCAAACTCGACGCCGCCATCGAGCGCTACCTTGGAGAGAACCAGATCGGGACCACCAAGAAGGGAATCGGCCCCGCCTACACAGACAAGTACTCGCGGGTGGGCATCAGGGTCCAGGACTTGTTCGACCCGAAGATCTTTGCCGAAAAGGTCGAGGCTGCTCTCGAGGATAAGAACAAGATTCTTCCCCGGGTCTACAACACCCTCCCCATGGATGCCGACAAGATCGTCGACGAGTACCTCGGGTACGCCGAGCGTCTTCGACCGCACGTCACGGATACTTCGCTTCTTCTCTGGAATGCCATCAACGACGGCAGCGAAATCCTCTTCGAGGGCGCTCAGGGGACACTGCTCGACGTCGACCATGGAACGTACCCCTTCGTCACATCATCAAACCCCACCGCAGGGGGAGCGCTGGTCGGCTCTGGCGTCGGTCCCAATGCGATTGACGAGATCGTGGGCGTGGCGAAGGCTTACATCTCTCGAGTGGGAACGGGACCCTTCCCGACTGAGCTCCGCGACGAGATCGGCGACACGATGATCGAGCTCGGAGGCGAATATGGGACGGTCACCGGGCGCCGGCGGCGCTGTGGATGGCTCGACCTTCTCGCTCTCCGCTACGCGGCGAGGGTCAACAGCCTCACCAAACTGTTTCTCACCAAGATGGACATCCTTTCTGCCTTCGACACCATCAAGGCTGCCACCAGCTATCGGTCGAGCGGGGAGCGCTACGACGAGTTCCCGGCTCAACAGTCTGTGCTCTATCACTGTGAGCCCGACTACGTCGAAATGGCCGGATGGAAGGAGGACATCACCGGCGTCCGTGAGTACGACGACCTGCCGGACGAGGCACGAGCCTACGTCGAATACATCGAAGAGGTCGTCGGAGTACCCGTCGGCTGGGTCTCCGTTGGCCCGGAACGGTCCCAATTGATCGAGATCTCATGAGGATCCTCCTGGTCGGAAGTGGGGGCCGGGAGCACTCCATCGGATGGAAGTTGGCGCAATCTTCCCGGGTCGACGAGTTGATCTCTCTGCCTGGTAATCCTGGCCTGGCCGAACTGGGTCCAACGGTCGAGGGCATCGACATCGACGACGTGGGGGCGATCGCGGCCATGGCTCTCTTCCACCAGGTCGACCTGGTCATAGTCGGTCCGGAAGCGCCCCTGGCTGCCGGAGTGGCCGATGCGGCTACCTCACTCGGGATTCCCGTGTTCGGACCCAGTCGATCAGCCGCCCGACTGGAGTCCTCCAAATCGTTTGCCAAGGATGTGATGAGTCGGGCGGGCATTGCCACGGGAGCATCAGAGACATTCACGGATCATCAGAGCGCCATCGATCATCTGGCCCGGACCGAAGGTCCCTATGTGGTCAAGGCAGATGGTCTGGCGGCAGGCAAAGGGGTGCTGGTAACGGATTCACGCACCGATGCAGAATCGTGGGTCGGGTACTGCCTGGAGGGCGGATTCGGCGCCGCTGGTGCATCGGTGATCATCGAGGAGTACCTCAATGGGCCGGAAGTGAGTGTCTTCGCGGTGTGCACCGAGAACGGCGCCGTACCTCTGGAGCCGGCCAGGGACTACAAGCGCCTTTTCGAGGGGGACGAGGGACCGAATACCGGGGGAATGGGCTCCTACTCGCCCGTCGATGATCTTCCCCAAGGTCTCGTCTCCGGCGTGATGAGCGATGTCATCGACCCGACACTCGAACAGATGAAGGCTGACGGCAATCCGTTCACCGGGTTTCTATACGCCGGGCTGGTACTGACCGACGACGGTCCGAAGGTTCTCGAGTTCAACGTGAGACTGGGCGATCCTGAGTGTCAAGCAGTTCTGCCTCGCATGACGAGTGATCTCGTGGACGTGCTGGAGGGAGCTTCACCTGAGTGGATGGACATGGCAACAGTGAGCGTTGTTCTCGCAGCAAGGGGCTACCCGACTGCACCGGAGAAAGGGGCTGACATCAAGGGCCTCGACCGCGTTTCCGACGATGTGATCGTCTTTCACGCCGGAACCAAACGGGACGGCAAGAAGCTGTTGGTCAACGGGGGTCGTGTGCTCAACCTGGTCGGAACCGGTCGAACTGTGAACGAGGCCAGGCACCGCGCATACGAGGCGGCGGAGGTGGTCCGTTGGCCGGGGGTCGAGTTCCGAACCGACATCGCCGGCTAGGGACCGATCACGTCGTCGAGCATTCGAATCTCGTCGGGTGGGTCGGTCGACAGAACCACCACACCACTGATCACATCAGCCTTTGCCGCCTCTAGCTCCGGGACTATGTGGTCGATGAAACCACCGGTAGTCACATAGTCCACTCCACCGTTCTCGATACTCAAGACAACATGCTGGGGCGCACCAGTGAGGGCGAACCTGGCAATCGCCTCCTCGACGCCGATGTCCATTCTCTTGACTATCGATGTCGCGATGTGAGCAGTCCAGAACTCCGCAACATTCTCGAACCAAGGGTTGGCACGGACGTTCAGGTACTCGTCGTCATCGACCCCGATCGCCCACATCGGCGAGCCGGTCTCGGCGGCTGCCGATGCGACCGTATCGAACACGCCGTGACCGGAGAATCCGGCCGCTTGGAAGACAACATCCGAACCCTCATCGATCAGGATCTCAGCGGCCCATCCACCCATGGTCGGACTCGAGTATCCACTCAAGTCGAAAGTAGACGTCAAATAGACCGCGCCTACTTCAGTTTCGGGGTTGACCCTCGTGGCCCCTTGCTCAAACCCGGTGTGGAAGGGCAGCATGAAATCGAAGTCTGTCCCCACCACGATTCCGACCTGATCGGTCTCTGTCATGAGCCCGGCTGTAATACCCGCCAGATAGCCGACCTCATCGTGGCTACCGACGATGCAGGCCGTGTTCTCGACACTCGTAGACAACGCTGCTACCTCGACGCCGCAATCAACGAGGATGTAGCTCGCCTCGGGATATCTCTCGGTCATCTCCCACACTGAGTCATCGAGGAACACCGTCAGGGTCATTATCAGTAGGGACGCACCGCGCTCCATCAGGGCCTCAACCGCGGGAAGAAACGCCAGGTTGTCAACGAACTCTTCGCCGGTAAGCCCATTCGCTTCAAGCCCCGCCCTGTACCCCGAATCGATCATTTCGCCGAGCCCCGAAACAAGCGCCGGCTCTGCCCAAAGAATCACGTCCGGTGGCGGTTCGGGGAGCAGGCTCACGATAAGGATGGTCACCGCGGCAGCTAGCGCCGCCACAGCACCACCGAAGTACCAGAGCCGGCGGCGAGCACTCTTCTGGAGCGTCTCTTCCTTTTCGACCTGCTCGAGCCGCGCTGCCTTCTCGCGACGACGCATCTCAACCGACCCGTCGATGAACCGGGTTTCGGTCGCGGTCAGCATCAGGGTTGTGGAGTCGCTCCAGTCCTCGAACTGCTGGAGTCTTTCTCCACGGAGCAGGTAGTCCTCCGACTTGTCGGCTTCGATCCACTCCTGGGCGGCAGTGTCCAACGCGTAGACCCGATCGAGGTCCTCGGAGTGGTTCGCGATCCAGGACCCCAACTGGGGCCACTCCGAGATCAGGTACTCATGCGCCATCTCCACCACGGCGGCACCGGAGGGGTCACGGTCAAAGGTTATGAGACGACGGGCGCCAAGCGCCTCCAGCACTCCCTGGAGGGCAATCCGATCGACACCAAGATCGAGCAGATCACGCAGAGGCACGGGGCGGGAAGTGCTGAGAGCACGTCCCTTCTGCACCATTCTCATCATCAGCTGCTCGGTAAGTTCTTTGCCCTCGGCGTCGAACTCCTCGAGGACTGCGTCGGCGCCACCGGTGAGGGCGCCGTTGATTCCGCCGAGACTCTCGTAGTCGCCCAGAGTCAGCCCGTTGGATGTCCTCTCGAATAGCTCGTACAGCGTGAACTGGAGAAGCGGGAGCGCTCCAGGCTCGTCACCCATGTCGGCGACGAGTTGGGTGAGTAGGGCAGGCTCGACCTTGACGCCGGCCGCACCTGCTGGCTCAACAACAGCATGTTCGATCTCCAAGGGAGTCATCGGCTTGACACTCACCACCGAGTCGGAGAAGACACCCGCCAGGGCCGGCATCGACAATGGCTTGTCGTAGTAGTCCGCACGTAACGTCGCCACGACGCGAAGTGGTGTTTCCGGATCACGAATCGCGGTAACGATCACCTCGGAGAACCGAATCGCCACATCGGGTTCGGCCAGGGTGAATAGCTCCTCGAACTGGTCGACGATCAGAACGACGGATCGAGCGATCACCGACAGCAGGGCAGACGCGTCGCTTTCGAAACGACGCAGCAATCCCGCGCGGGAGCCGAATCCAGCACGGTCCAAAGCACCGGCCAACTCCCACAGGGGTCGGGAGCCTGGCTGGAAGACAACGACCGTTTCCCCTTCAGCTCGAAGCGTCGGGATGAGACCCGCCTGCGCCGCACTCGACTTCCCAGAACCCGAAGGGCCGACGATAGAAACGAAGCCGGGACCCGTGACCAGCTTCTCGCGGACCTCGGCAACAAGACTCTCCCGACCGAAGTAGATGTCGGCGTCATCCTCGGAAAAAGATCGAAGGCCCCGATAAGGGTTTCCCTCCGAAATGACCTGGGATTGCATGTTGAGCGTCGGGTCCTGTAGTAGGACCCGCTCCTCCAGCAAACGAAGGTTCTCCGAGGGCTCGATTCCGAGTTCTTCGGCGAGAAACCGCTGATACTCCCCGAATTGTCTCAGCGATTCGGCCTGGCGGCCCGACCGGTACAGAGCAAGCATCATCAGACGACGGGGCTCTTCGCGCAGTGGGTCGGCCTCGATCGCCTGTCGGGCAAGATCCCGCGCCTCCTCGTGCCGACCTTGATCGAGATCGACACCTGCCATCGCCTCGAGCGCATCGGAATGGAGCTCGGTGAGACTGCGGATGTAGCCCTGAGCAAAGTCATCGTAGGCAAAGTCGGCCAACGGAGCAGCCGTCCAACTCTCAAGCGCTTTCTCGAGCTTGGGCCGTCCTCCAGCCACGTCACCGGTACGGAGGGCCGAGAGCCCTTCCCTCACCAGTCTCTCAAATCTCAGGGTGTCGATCGAATCAGGGGGGACGTTGATCACGTAGCCCGGAGGCCGTGTATCGATCAACTCGTTCGATGAGCCGTTGGACAGCACTTTGCGCAGGTCAGAGATGTAGATCTGCACCGAGTGCTCCGCTGTCCTCGGGGGGTTCTCTCCCCACACCATGTCGATGATGCGATCGGTGGGGACTATCTCATTGGCGTGAAGAAGGAGGATGGCAAGGACAGATCGTTGTTTCGGAGGGCCCAGGTCAATCAGACCCTCTGTCGTATCTACCCCAAGTAGTCCCAGTAGACGGAATCTCACCGAGCTCTCAATCGTCCTTGCCATCAAATGTACCTGCCTTCTCTTGCCATTGGCTGATGGCAGGAAAGGGGCAGCTCCTTCCTCTCCCGATTACTTGTCCGCGGCTGCCTGCTGCGCCAAGCCGGAGGCGATGAGCTCGTCGACATGGGCGGCCATCTCGGCTCCACGCATCTGCCAGGCATCCTTTGCGCTCCGAGCTGACCCGATGGCATCCGCCTGGGCAAGGCCCGCTTGCATCCGACTCTGCAGTAGTTGCTGCTGTTCGATGGCGGCCCGCTGAGCAAGTCCGGCCTCGAAGCGGCTCTCGAATACTGCCTGGCTCTGGATCGCAGCCTGTTGCGCGAGACCCGAAATGGTGAGGGCATCAACGTTTCCGGCAACCTCGCTGCCTCGGACAACGGCTGCCCTGTGTGCGGCAGTCTCGCTCGGTCCTGTGAGTGCGCTGATCCCGAAGACAACCCCGACGCCCACGGCCACCGCGGCGATCCCGACACCGAGATACTTGACGAATCCCAGGCTCTTGTTCTGGTTTGCAACACTTCCTCTTGTCTTCCCTATGGCGGTCATTTCCGTCTCCTTCTCTCTCTCGGCGCTTGTTCGCCGATAGCAAGAAGGTGTCAGACGGCTCCCGAGAGGATCTTCAATCTCGCTCTATTCCCGCTCTATGTCCTCTACGCCCGCTCTATGGGCGTCTAGAGCCGGTTCGATTACCGTCACGCCCAATGAGTCACAAGATCGCAATCGTCATGGGATCGGGATCGGATCGTCCGGTTATGGAGAAGGCCGGGGAAATGCTGGACGAGTTCGGCATCGAGCACGACACCCGGGTTCTATCCGCACACAAGACACCTGATGAAGCCATCCACTTCGCCACAACCGCAGCCGATCAAGGCTTCGAGGTGATCATCGCCGGTGCGGGAAAGGCCGCCCATCTGGCCGGGGTCATGGCTGCCAAGTCGCTGCTGCCGGTCATAGGCGTTCCCATCAGTGCCTCACTCGACGGGATGGACGCTCTGCTTGCCACGGTGCAGATGCCAACGGGGATACCTGTGGCCACTGTTGCCATCGACGGGGCGAACAACGCGGCACTTCTCGCCGTTGCCATCCTCGCCATCGGTGACGCCGACCTGACCGCGAAGCTGATCCAATACCGCAAGGACCTCGCCGCCAAGACACTGGCTGGCTGACCGGGTGTGCTGCCCGATACCATCAGGTTGATATGAGCGAGATCTCTTTCGACAGGCCCGACCCGCACGACTTCCTCGACATCGATTCACTTCTGTCTGACGAGGAGAAACTTCTGCGCGACACCGTGCGCACCTACGTCGAAAAGGAGATCACCCCCAACGTTGGAGACTGGTGGGACGAAGGGGTCATCCCCCACGCCGACCTGGCGAAAGCCTTCGGCGACCTCGGGATGCTCGGCATGCATCTCGAAGGTTATGGCTGCGCCGGCACGTCGGCCACCGCGTACGGGCTGGCTTCTCTCGAACTGGAGGCCGGCGACTCAGGTATTCGATCCTTCGTGTCGGTCCAGGGCTCCCTGGCGATGTTCCCCATTTGGAAGTTCGGCTCGGAAGAGCAGAAGCAGACCTGGCTTCCTCAGATGGCCAGAGGCGAGGTGATCGGGTGCTTCGGGCTAACCGAGGCGGACTCGGGATCCGATCCTTCGTCGATGCGCACCAACGCTCGCCGGGACGGCTCGGACTGGATCATCAACGGCTCCAAGATGTGGATCACCAACGGGTCGATTGCCGACATAGCCATTGTCTGGGCCCAAACCGACGACGGGGTTCGGGGTTTCATCATCCCCACCGACAGTCCCGGCTTCTCGGCCCCCGAGATCAAGAAGAAGGCATCCCTCCGCGCATCCGTCACATCGGAATTGGTCCTGGACGACATTCGGGTGCCCGACGACTTCGTCCTCCCCGCTGTCGCTTCGATGCGAGGACCTCTCTCATGTCTCAACGAGGCCCGATTCGGCATCGCCTTTGGGGTGATGGGTTCCGCGAGGTCGTGCTACGAGACGGCCCTTGCCTACGCCAAGGAGCGTGTGCAGTTCGACGTGCCTATCGCCTCTTTTCAGCTCACACAGCGAAAACTCGTGGACATGATGGTGGCGGTACAGCGCGGGACCCTTGTCGCCCTTCACCTGGGTCGTCGCAAGGACGAGGGCACCCTGACCCCGGAACAAGTCTCGTTTGGCAAGTTCGACAACGTGCGCAACGCCCTCGACGTCGCCAGGACCGGTCGCTCGATTCTCGGAGCCAACGGAATCACCCTCGAATACCCCATCTTCCGACACATGGCCAACTTGGAGACGGTCTACACCTACGAGGGCACCAACGAAATCCACACTTTGATGATGGGTGAGGCGATTACCGGTCTCAACGCCTTCACCTGACCGTTTTGTGAAGATCTTCGCGGGTTATAGCCGCGCGAATCTTCACAAAACGGATGCAAGGTTTCCGTTTCTGGCGACTTCCACGTCTCCCATGCCCAACCAGGTGGCCACCAACTCCAGCTCGTGACGGAGAGCCCTGCCCACCGCGACCCTATCGACGTCGGGCTCGGCAAAAGCTCCCCTGACCCGAAGAACACCAGCTTTGCGATCGGTTTTCAGGTCCACCCTTGCAACGAGGTCGCCGTCGAGGAGAAAAGGAAGGACGTAGTAGCCGAAGACTCGCTTTGGCTCCGGCACATAGATCTCTATCCGGTAGTGGAAGTCCCAGAGCCGCTCCGTCCTCGGTCGGAACCAGACAAGAGAGTCGAAAGGCGAGAGCAGCGCCGTTCCCCGTGCCGATCGGGGGAGGGTCGCATCGGGATGGAGATAGCCGGGCTTGTTCCATCCCTCGACCTCGACCTCCACCAACTCTCCACGGTCCACAAGGCCTTGGACCAGCGGTCGTACCAGCGGCATCCGAATCCGGTAGTAGTCGCCAAGGTCGTCGGCGGTGGCGACTCCCATGAATCGAGCTGCCTGTGCCAGAAGCGCCGCTCGAGCGTCATCCCCACCCAGCCCCGGCCCGCCCAGGTGCTCCGGCGCAATGACCCGATCGGTGACGTCATACATTCGTGTGAAGTTGGGACGATCCGCAGTGGTCACCTTGCCCTGGAGAAAGAGAACCTCGAGGGCGAGCTTGCCGTGCGACCAGTTCCACATCGTCCGGTTCTGCCTCTCCCCCGGGTCTTCCAGCTCTCTGGTCCGCAGAGGTCCGCTTGCCTCAACCTGGCTCATCACCTCGTCGATGTACCCGGGTTGCTGCTCCTGCAAACGCTTCATCGCCTTCCAATTGAGCTCTTGCCCCATGCGCCATCGGAATAGCCGGTGCTGATCGGCAGGGATCAACGAGGCTTCGTGACCCCAGTACTCGAACATCTCTCCTGATCGCCAGAGCCACGCATCGAGGGCATCCCTGTCGTAGGACCCCAGCCGGGAAAAGAAGGGCATGAAGTGAGCCCGGCTGAAAACATTCACGGAGTCGAGTTGGATCAGCCCGACACGACTCACAACCTTGCGGAAGTGCCGGATATCAACACGCCCGCCGGGACGTCCTTCGATGAAACCCTGCGCCGCAAGGGCATATCGTCTGGCCTGACTGGTGCTGATCCGTCGCATCGAACGGCGACGCTAACCGGCGTGGCATCATCAGACCCATGATCGAGCGCTACACGCTGCCTGAGATGGGAGCGATCTGGGCAGAACAGAACAAGCTCGAGACGTGGAAGGAAGTCGAAGTCCTCGCCCTCGAGTCATGGGAGCAATTGGGCAAGGTGCCCAACGGGACAGCTGCGCTGACGCGCTCCGCCAGATGCCCTACTCCGGGCGAAGTGGCCGATCGCGAAGCAGTAACCAACCATGATCTTGCCGCGTTTGTGGACCTGCTTGGCAGCGAGGCAGGACCGGAGACAGCCGGTTGGGTTCATTACGGACTCACCTCCTCCGACGTCCTCGACACCGCCGGCGGCGTCCTTCTACGAGATGCGGCCGACCTGCTCGTCGTTACGTTGGAAGGGTTGTTCGAGGTGGTGAAGACCATGGCCGAAGAACATCGCCATACCCACATGATTGGCAGAACCCACGGGATCTGGGCGGAGCCCACCACCTTCGGTCTCAAGTTGGCCGGCTGGGCCTTTGAGCTGAGCCGGGACCACGAGAGACTCCGATCTGCACGGAGTGCGGTTGCGGTTGGCAAGATATCGGGCGCCGTCGGCACCTACGCCCAGGTGCCTCCCGCTGTCGAAGAGCATGTTTGTCAGGCCCTCGGGCTCACATCCGAGCCCGCCTCAACTCAAGTGACCGCCCGGGATCGCCATGCCGAGTTTCTGTCGACCCTTGCTTTGATCGGGGCATCGATAGAGCGGATGGCCACTGAGATCCGCCATTTGCAGCGCTCCGACGTGTCAGAGGCTCGAGAGAGCTTCGGCAAGGGACAGAAAGGCTCCTCGGCGATGCCTCACAAGCGCAACCCGATTCTCTCGGAGCGAATGACCGGGATGGCCCGTCTTCTCCGGGGCTACGCCCAGGTCGGCCTGGAGAACGTCGCCCTATGGCATGAACGTGACATCTCTCACTCGTCCGCCGAGCGAGTGGTTCTTCCCGACGCATCCATCACGCTCCACTACATGCTGGTGAGGTTCACGGGACTGGTGGAAACCCTCGTAGTCGATAGGGAGCGCATGGCGGCCAACCTCGAGGCCACCAACGGTTTGATCTTCAGCCAGGCGGTGCTCCTGTCCCTGATCGAGTCGGGGCTCGGCAGGGATGAGGCCTATCGCATCGTCCAGCGCCATGCGATGGATGCGTCGGACGGCAAGGGTCATCTCCAAGATCTTCTGGCCGACGACCCGGAGATCGGGATCGATCGGGATCGCATCGAGGCGAGCTTCTCACTCGAACGGGTAAGTGAGACGAGCGCGATCGTGTTCAAAAGGCTCGACGACCTCACCCTCTAGTGGCCAGAGCACTAGTCAGAGTCGTAGACGGTTTCCAACTGCTCCATGAATGGCTTGGCCGGCAGCAGAACCGCAGCGCCAAGCGGGGTCTTGATGTTGACGATCTCGATCGTGAAGCGATTCACCGAGCTTTTCGAGATTCCCCGATACCTCCAAGCGGCCGACACTGCTTGTCCGAAAGACCACGAGGAGTCGAGACGCACAGAGGAAGAAACGGCCGAGAGACGGTTGGCCAATGTGGCCGGAGATGAGAAGCGCGCTGCTCTGGCGGCGAGTTGAAAGAGTACGTCCTGCTGACGGTTTTGTCTGGCAAAGTCCGAACCAGCCACCTGGATCCACTCACCCTCACCCCTCAGCTGCTCGGTGTGACGTGATCTCACCCATCCGAGAGCGGTGGCCCCGTCGACTCGCTGGCATCCAGACGTCGGAATATCCAGATGAGCCCTGGCGTCTCTCGTCGGGTAGTCGACACAAACGGTGATCCCGCCCATCGTGTCCACCAGTCGGGCAAATCCTCCGAAGTTGATCCTGGCGAGATGATCGACCGGGATACCGGTGTAGTCCTCGACCATGATTGCCATGAGTTCGGAACCCGAGGCTACGCCCTTGCAGCCGCCCAGCCCCGTGTTGAGCCGCGTGAAGGTTCCCTTGCACAGATTCCACACATAGAGGTCCCGGGGAAGACTGACCATGATCGGTGCGCCACTTCCGTTGGGTTGGAGGGCAAGGATGATCGAGTCGGCGAGAAACCCAGACTCATCCGTACCAATGAGCAGATACGATTCGAACAATTCGTCGGGGATCGGCTCACCAAAGGAGTGCGGGCTGAAACTCCTCGGATCCAGAATCGATTCGATCTGGCTGTTGATCAGATCGAGGGGATCGGCGTTCACGTCAAAGTCAGGGACGACTATCTCGAAGTCGTAGACGGTCGTACCGGTTACGACGGGCGCCGGCTCCGCCTCGATCGCGTTTCGTGCCGCGTCAGGATCGAATTCCTCTATGGCAATGGCGCCGAAAGCGTGATTCAACGCATAGACATAGAAGGCTCCTGTTCCAAGGACAATCCCAACGAGCACCACAGCAGCCGCCCGCCACGGATGAAACACGAAGTACTTCATCAAAGCCAAAGCGGGAACAGGCTAGGCCGGGACGATCTCGATGCAGGGTGAAGCCCCTCGACCCCGCTCGTTCAATTCCTGACTATCCAGTCGCCCCTGGCGTACCCGCTGGGCGGACTCACCATCTCCAGTTTGGTGTTGTCCACCTCCCAGGTCAGATGATCACTGACTGAGGCAACCCCATCGAGTCTCCTCGTCAACTCGATTAGCAAGCTGGCGTCGGACTTGGTCTCCAGGTGCCCGCTGACGATCACGTTGCCGTCAACACACTCGATCTCCACTCGTCGGGAGTCGATCCAGAGGATGTCCCTCATGACGTGCCCCTGAATCTCGTCAATGATCTCCTGGTCGGATCGGACGTAGGCCCTGAGCATGTCGGCTCGCGCGATGAGACCGATGAGTCGGCCGTCTGCAACGACGGGGATTCTCTTGATTCCCTCTTTCTCCATCAGCCGCGCTGCTTCCGCATGATCCGACTCGGGACCGATGACTTTGACATCTGCGGTCATGACATCGCCCACAAGCCGCTCATGCGATGGGATCTCCGCATCACGAACTAATAGGCGGAGAAGCCCAGCCCTGCGTGTGACACGGCGATCTGCCTCAGTGGCCATGAAGTCGGCTTCCGTGATGATGCCGACCAGGTCGCCATCGTCATTGACGACAGGTAGTCCACTGATCTCGCCTTCGAGCATCCTGCGTGCGGCCTCCTTGAGAGAAGCCTCCGGCCCGACAGTCAGAATGTTTGTAGTCATTAAATCGCGTACACGCATGACAACTCCTTTTCTCCAAAGCTACGACTCGATTCGAGGGCTCGCTAGGGGATTTGGGCCCACACCGGGGTGACAAATGCGCCCGACTCGACGGCATACCCCGCCCCGCTACTCTGCCGCCGCATGATCGGTCTTCCTCACATCGCCTCGGGCAAGGTTCGGGAGATCTACGAGATCGATGAAGAGCATCTCCTGTTCGTCGCAACAGACCGCATCTCTGCCTACGACGTGATCCTCGATCAGACAATTCCGGATAAGGGCCGGGTGCTCACCGGAGTCAGTCTTCACTTCTTTGACCTTCTCGACACCCCGAACCACCTGGTCACAACCGATCTTTCCGGTATTCCGGACCTATCCGAGGTGAACCAGCGCGAACTCTCAGGACGAACGATGGTCGTGCGAAGGGCGGAAGTGATCCCAGTCGAGTGCGTGGTTCGCGGCTACCTGTACGGCTCGTCATGGCGGGAGTACCGGGATGGTGGCGGGCCCACCACCGAGCATCTACCTGACGGTCTCAGAATGGCGGACAAGCTGCCCGAGCCAATCTTTACTCCGGCGACCAAAGCAACGACCGGTCATGATGAGAACATCACCGAAGCACAGACCAGGGACATCCTCGGGGATGACCTCTATGAAGACCTGCGCTCGCGCTCCATCGACATCTACATGAAGGGCTCTGCCTACGCCGCGGAGAGAGGCGTGATTCTCGCCGATACCAAGTTCGAGTTCGGCTGGTCGAACGGTGAGATCCTGCTCATCGACGAGGTGCTCACCCCCGACTCCTCCCGATACTGGCCTGGAGATGAATGGGTTCCCGGCAACGAAGCTCCGTCGTTCGACAAACAGTACGTGCGGGACTGGCTGGAGCAGCAAGCCTGGGACAAGACTCCACCGGCACCCGATCTCCCCACCGATATCGTGGAGGGCACCCGAGCCCGCTACATCGAAGCCTTTGAGCGGATAACCGGGAAAGACTTCGATGACTACTTGGCCGGAGCTGTCACTTGAGAGTGACCGTGACCATCAACAGGCGACCGGAGATCGCTGATCCGGAGGGCACCACCGTTGAGCGCGCACTGCACGACCTTGGCTATACCGCAACGTCCGACGTGCGCATGGACCGGGTGGTTCACCTGAATGTCCTAGGAGACGACCAGGCCACGGTTCAGGCACAAGTGGAAGAGAT
>Ga0255048_10001939_pt1 | contig 13672 bp, 11 predicted proteins | sample JV7_2_2_MG_FD_183619 | JGI IMG/M metagenome (GOLD analysis project Ga0255048, IMG submission 183619) | Seawater microbial communities from Jervis Inlet, British Columbia, Canada - JV7_2_2 | ecosystem: Environmental > Aquatic > Marine > Inlet | place: Canada: British Columbia | collected 2016-10-06
GACGAATCGAGGAGCGCGCAATGGGCATTGAACAATCGCTCAGGGTCGATCAAACGACGGCGATGAGGACGAGGGACAAGGACACGCTCAACGCCATCAGATCCGTCCAGGCCGAGGTTGCGGCTGCAAAGAGCGCCCCGGGATTCTTGGGCGAGGTTGACGATGAGCTGTTCATCAAGACGATCTCCACCTATGTGAAGCGGATGACGAAGGCCAGGGCCGAGTATGTCACGATGGGCGACGCCGGCGCCGAGCAGGCAGGGAAACTCGCGTTCGAGATCGAATACCTGAGTAGGTATCTACCGAAGACTCTCGACGAGGAGGCAACTCGCGTCCTCGTCAGCACGACGATCGCCGACCTCGGCGCCGGCCCGGACACGCCCGCGGGCAAGGTGATCGGCGCTGTCATGAGGAGCGGTGAAAACGTGGACGGCGCCCTCGTCAACAAACTCGTACACGAAGCACTCGATTCCTGACATCGTTCCCCGTATACCTGTCCACCTGTTCACCAGTGGAAGTGGCCAGGCCGGAATCGAACCAGCACCCGCTGACTCCTCGCTGGTATCAAGATATTGTCTATTCCTGAGTGCGCAACTAAGCTATTATGGAAGTCAACGACATGTCACGACGCCAGCAAACGCAATTCACGATCCTGATTCTGTCTTCGGCTGTTGTCGCCCTGTCTCTCGCTGGCTGCTCTGTCTTCGGCGCGGAAGGCTCGAGTCGCTCGATCGACCTCAGTGTGCGAGCATCGGTTCCTGAGGTCGGATCGATCGAGCCGCAGCCCCTGCGCATCGCTGTAGCTGCCGTACTCTCTCCGGAAGGAACGGTCGAGAGTTACGCCGAGCTCGCGACGTACCTGGGGGAGCAGCTTGGCCGGCCCGCTGAGATCGTGCAGCGGCGAACCTATGCAGAGATCAACGAACTGATCGCAGCAAACGAGGTCGATATCGCATTCGTGTGCACCAGCGCCTACGTTGCGGGCCACGACCAGTCGATCATGGACCTCTTGGTCATTCCGGAGATCGGTGGCGAGAGGGTGTATCGGTCCGCGATCATCGTTCCTTCGTCCAGCTCGGCCATGGTTCTTGAGGATTTGAGGGGCACCGTGTTCGCATTTACGGATCCGATGAGCCACACGGGACGTGTCTACCCGACGTATGCTCTTGTCCAGCTTGGCGAGTCGCCGGACGAGTTCTTCTCGGAGACGATCTTCACCTACGGCCATGACAGAGCCGTCGAGGCGGTTGCGGCTCGCTTCGTTGATGGTGCTGCGGTGGACGAACTGGTGCTGTCCTACATGCTGAGACGGGATCAGAGCCTCGCTGCCCGGATCCGCGTCATCGAGGTATCTCCTGATTTCGGCATCCCGCCCGTGGTCGTACCCTCCGGAACCCCGGCTTCGGTGCGCGTGGCGTTCGAGGAGCTCCTGATGGGACTCGAAGATGACAAGGCGGGGGTCCGGATCCTTGCCGCTCTTGGCGTCGATCGTTTCGTTCATGGAACGGACGAGGCCTACGACGGGGTCAGGACGATGGTGCAAGAGACGGGACTTGGATCGTGACCGACGTCGTGACGACCAAGGCACCTGAGACATTCGAGGTACCTGAGGCGCGGGTAACACAGCGCGACATCGTTGATCGGTTCGGCAATCTGATCGGAGATTCGAAACGCATTGCGACCGGGTTCAGCGTCCGAACCAAGATTCTGGGAATTGTCGTGACGCTCACGATGGTCCTTGGACTCGGTGTCACACTTCAGGTCCGTTCGGCGATGACGTCGGTGCTGGTCTCCGAACTGGACAACAGGGGTGCCTCAGTCGCCAGTGACCTAGCAGCACGGTCAGCTGAACCGATCCTGTTGAACGATGCGTTCTCGGTCTACGAGCTGTTGACGGAAACCGTTGCGAATCATCCGGACGCTGAGTATGCGTTCGTCATTGATCCATTGGGGACGGTGCTGGCACACACGTTCGGCGACGAGGGGTTCCCTGTCGAGCTCCTCGATCCTCCGGCTGGCACGTCTGAAGCTGGCACGGTGCGTCGGCACTTCGACGCCGGCTTGCGTGTGCTCCACGACTTCGAGACACCGATCCTCAAGGGAGAGCTCGGTGTCGTCAGGCTCGGGATGAGCGAAGACCGTCTGTCTGGTGTGATAAACGGCATCACCACACAGATGCTCGTGACGACGATTTTCGTTGCGCTCGTCGGTGTCGCCGCGGCAAGCTTCCTGACATGGCTGCTCACCCGGCCGATCCTCGATCTCGTCGAAACGACCCGCCGCGTTGGCGACGGGGATCTCACGGTCAGGGCGTCGTATTGGGCCAACGACGAGATCGGGTCTCTGTCGGTGGCGTTCAACCAGATGGTGGGAGATCTCGCGGAGTATCGGTCGACGATCGCAGCGACCGAGGCCGCCCGAACTCGGCTTCTCGACAAGCTGATCACTGCCCAGGAAGAGGAGCGGAAGCGAATCGCTCGAGAACTTCACGACACCGTCGGGCAGTCACTCAGCTCGATAATCGTCGGCATCGCGGTGATGGGGCGGCTCTCCGGCGAGGAGGCGGACGCACAGAGCCGAGAACTTCAAGTGCTCGCGGGCGAAACGTTGACCCAAGTCAGGGAGCTGTCGCGGGAGCTTCGCCCAAGCGCGCTGGACGATCTTGGCCTGAAGGCTGCCCTCGACCGGTATGCAGAGGATCTAGCGATCCGATATCCGAGTATCACGACGGACATACACATCGAGCTGTCTCAGAGACTTGCTCCTTCCGTGGAGACAGCCTTGTACCGGATCGTTCAGGAGGCGTTGACGAATGCGGCTCGCCATAGCGGTGCGAACACCGTCAGCATCCTCGTTATCCAACGCGGAGGGTCACTCCGCGCGATCATCGACGACGACGGGTCCGGGTTCGATCCGGGTGTCGTTCGGAGAAGCCAAACCAGTGTGGGGATTCACGCCATGCAGGAACGAACAGAGCTCCTCGGCGGACGGTTTGACATCGAGAGCGGACCGGACGGGACAACTGTGTACATCGAGGTGACATTGTGACGAAGATCCGAGTGCTGCTTGCCGACGACCACTCCGTTCTGCGAGCCGGTCTCGTTGCGCTGTTGGAGGCTGAGTCAGACATCGAGGTGGTTGGTGAAGCCGCGGATGGCTATGAATGCTTCGACAAGGCGATGAATCTCGAGCCAGACGTGATCCTTCTCGATGTGAACATGCCTCGTTGTGGAGGCCTTGAGGCGCTCGGAAGGATCCATGAAGACCTGCCAGCCACCAAGGTGCTCATGCTCACGATGCACGATGATGTGGGGTACCTCAGACACGTCTTGGCTTCCGGTGGGGTGGGGTACGTACTGAAGAGCGCTGCGAGTGAGGATCTGCTCTCTGCCTTGCGCACGGTGCATGATGGTGGCGTCTACATCCATCCGCACCACGCCCACCTCCTTGTGGTGGATGAGCCGAGTGGGAACGGGAGGTCAGAAGTCGCGGAGAGTGATCTTGTTCGTCGATACGAGTCCTTGAGCGAGCGTGAGTCCGAGGTGTTCCGGTTGGTGGCCCTCGGCCATAGCAACGGCGAGATCGCCGAGATGGCCTTCCTCAGCGAAAAGACGATCGAGACGTACAAGTCCAGGCTCAAGAAGAAGCTCAGTGTCGGGAGCCGCTCCTCTCTGGTGCGTGCTGCCCTCGAGCTTGACATCCTGCGCTGACGCTTCTCGAGGGTCCGCAGTAAGGGTTTCCCTGACCAGCGAACGAGCGAGAATTGAGGAGAAACCCCTACGGCAAACAGGGTTTTCCCCGCTATCGCCGCAGCACGTTCCGTGGTCCTCTGTAGATGATGTTGATCAGCACACACCGGTGCGCCGCGAAGCGGGCAGTTCCACCGGTTCCCTCCGTGCTCCCATCGCACCGTTCGCGTGCAAGCGGGGTTGCGGGGGACGCTTGACCACGTTCCAATCGCTCGACAGCTAGGAGTAGGGATGCCTGAGACATTTCTAGGGATGCCGGAGATCACACGAAGAGGCTTCGTGAAGGGTTCCGCGGCGGTCGCCGGCACTGCCGCGGTCGCCAGCACCTTCTTGTTCAAGACGCTTGACAGTGTCGCCGCGGCAGAGACGGGTGCTGCACCAGGTGGTGTCGAGGACTTCGTTGCGACCACGTGTTGGATCGGCAAGCAGGACTGCGGAATGATCGCACGCCGCATCGATGGTCGTGTCGTGAAGTTCGAGGGCAATCCGACGAATCCTCGAAACGTCGGGACGCTGTGCCCGAAAGGCCACGCGCAGATCCAGGCCATGTATGATCCCAACCGCGTCAAGTGGCCCCTCATTCGGACCAACGAGAAGGGTGTGACGGGAGAGTGGCGAAGGGCCTCCTGGGATGAGGCGCTTGACCTCGTCGCCGAGAAGGTCAACGAGGTTCGCGCCAAGAATCCGAAGCTAGTGCTCTGGCAGAAGGGTCGAAGCAAGGCGAAGGACTTCTACGACGACGCCTTTGTCAAGTCAACCGGGGCCACCAAGGTTGGTCACGGCGCATTCTGCTCGGACGCCGGGTACCGCGCTCTCGAGTACACCCTCGGCCCCCACGCAGTGCTGCACCCGGACTTTCGTCACTGCGACTACATGCTGTCGTGGGGTTGGAATATCACCAACGCCGGTGGCAACAAGTTCTGCTGGCTGACGTGGCCGAGGCACATGGTCAAGGCTCGAGATCGCGGGATGAAGATCACCCATCTCGACCCGCGTTTGCGAAGTGCCGGACCCTTCGCCGACACCTGGTTGCCTATTAGGCCGGGAACCGATCTCGTGATGGCGTTGGCTTTGTGCCGTGAGCTCATCGCCACGGGATATCTGGATCGTCCGTACCTGACCACCTACACGAACGCTCCGATGCTCGTCAAGAGTGACGGCATGATCCTCAAGACCACTGTCGGTGAAGGCGAAGAGGCGCAGGAGATCGGGCTCGTGTGGGACGAGGCGGCCGGCGCAGCCGTACCGTTCGGAGAGACGGACAATCCGTCACTCGAAGGGGAGTTCGAGGTCGATGGTGAGAAGGTCAAGACCGGCTTCCAGCTCTTCATCGAGCACGTCGATCAGTACACACCCGAGTGGGCAGCGGACATCACGGGCCTGGAGGCCGATCAGATACGCCGTGTCGCATTCGAGTTCGGTTCGCAGGCCAAGATCGGATCAACGATCGTGGTCGACGGCGTCGAGGTTCCCTATCGCCCCGTCGGCATCATGGCGTACCACATGACACAGCAGGAGCTCGGATTCCAGACCGCACGAGCGATAACGATGGTCCCGATGCTCGTAGGCGCCGTCGGTGCTGCGGGCGGCCAGATGGTCGACTTCACGTGGAAGATCCACAAGAACTACGCAAAATTCGAGAAGTTCGAAATCGGGGATCCTCCGTACGATTTCCAGCTCAAGAACAGCAAGTACTTCCCGATCAACACCGGCCACCCTGGGGTCGTGGCGCAGACGATGATCGACCCCGATCGCTTCGGTGTCGAGGAGACTCCTGAGGTTGCGATCCTGCATATGGTGAACCCCCTCGTTGCCTTCCCCAGCCAGCCCGAGTATCTCGAGTCCTACATGAAGTTCAAGTTCGTCTCGGTAATCAGTCCATGGTTGTCCGAGACCGCTGACTACTTCGCGGATGTTGTACTCCCTGCGGCTACCATCGAAAAGTACGAGGGTCCAACGTCGGCTACCGACCAGTACATCGATGCCGTCACCCTTCGGATCCCGCCGATGGAGCCGATGTTCGAGTCCCGGGGTGAGATCGACATCTACATGGATCTCACCGAACGGCTGGGCGTCCTGTACGGCGAGGACGGGTATCTATCCGTCGTGAACAAGGAGTTGAAACTTACCGACACGGAGTTCGCCCTCCCGCTCGACCAGAAGCCCGAGGTCCGTCACATCTTCGATGAATGGGCCAAGAGCCAAGGCATCGAAGAGGGTGTCGAGTACTTCGAGGACCCGAACCACGGCGTCTATATCAAGGGCCCGATGAAGCCAGAGAAGATCTACGGCTATGCCGCTGAGACACCCTTCGGCGGGGCGATCCATCGACTGTATGGAGAAAGCCTGCTCGACGTGCAGCGTCAGATGATCGACAAGGGTGCCGAGCAGATCTATTGGCAGGACTACACGGCCTTCCCGACATGGCGTTCGCTGACGATGGACTCCTCGCCGAGTGAGTACGAGTTCATACTGCTCAGCTACCACCAGATCGAGCACAAACAGACCCGGACCAGCTTCATTCCGATGCTGGCTGAGCTCGCTCCTGGTGCGCCGCTCGATATGAACCCTGTGGCCGCAGCTCGGCTCGGGCTCAAGGAGGGTGACACGGTTACCGTCGAGTCGCACAACGCGATCACGGGCGAGACCCGTCGACTCACGACATTCCTGACGTTGATCGATTCGATACGGCCTGACACGGTTGCAATGCCACACCACTTCGGAATGTGGACCCATCCGCTCAACAAGGGCCAAGGTCCTTCGGCGAACGAGATCTACTTCACCGGTGAGGGCTACACGAGCGCAACGGCGGATCAGGTGTTCCAAGTGAAAGTCAAGGTCACGAAGGGAGGTGATGCCTGATGACTAAGTACGCAATGGCCGTCGATCTCGACACGTGCCAGGGGTGCCGTGGATGCATGGTTGCCTGCAAGGTGGAGAACAACACGGTCGAGGGCAACTTCTGGATGTACGTCTTCCGCTTTGAGGCGGGCACCTATCCGGACACGGAAATGAGCTTCATGCCGAGGCCGTGTCAGCACTGCGACGATGCGCCCTGTGTCAAGGTCTGTCCCGTGGGAGCGAGGTTCAAACGCGAGGATGGCTTGGTGCTCACCGATGCCGATCGCTGCATCGGATGTCGCTACTGCGAGCTTGCCTGCCCGTACGGCGTCAACTACTTCAACTGGCAGAAGCCGGAGAATGCGCAGTACGCGATCGTTGACTGGAAGGACGAGAACCTCGACAGCATCACCGGCGGCGCGGTGCCGCCGTACAAGAACCCCGACCTTGACGAGCTGTGGGGTGACGAGCAGCGTCGCACTGCAGGTGGCGGACACGGCAAGGGTGTCGTAGAGAAGTGCACGTTCTGTGTCCAGAGGGTCGAGAAGGGTCTTGAGCCAGCGTGCGTGGACACCTGTCCGACCGATGCTCTGGTGTTCGGAGATATCGATGACCCTGACACTCCCATGAGCAGGTATCTGCGGGAGAACGTGACGTGGCAACTCCTTGAAGAGGCGGGCACACGACCGAGCGTCTACTACGTGGGTGGGAAACCTCCCTCAAGAGATGTGGCGGAGATCGAACGACCGAAAGCGACGGTGTGACATGGTGACAAACACGAAAGTTGAGAGGTCGCTTCCCCAGGGCGTCGGCAGCTTCAGTCCAGCGTGGCTCATGTTCACTCTGGCGTCGCTGGTCGTTCTGATCGTCGGGCTTCTGGCGTTCCTCTATGAGATGAACCAGGGCATGATCGTGACGGGGATGTGGAACACTGGCACCCAGGGTGGTGCCACGTGGGGCCTCTACATTGTGATGGCTGAGTACTTCATCGGTGTGAGCCTTGCGGGCGTTGTGCTCGTGGCATTCGCCCAGGTCTTCGACATCAAGGCTCTGAGACCGATCTCGCGACTCGCGGTGCTGCTGACGGTCTGTTCACTGATGGTCGGTCTTCTGGCGGTTCTGATCGATCTCGGCAAACCGTTTTCAGGGATCATCAACATGCTCCTGTATGTCCGACCCCAGTCGCCGTTCTTCGGCACGTTCACCTTGGTGGCCGTAGGCGTGCTGCTTGCGAGCTTCGTGTACTTCTACCTTGATGGGCGCCGTGATGCTGCCTACCTGGCGAGCATCCCTTCCCGGCTTCGGTGGTACCACAGGACGTGGGCCGCCGGATACCGCGATTCAGCGGCCGAGCAGGAGAGGCATCGCAGAACGATGTTCTGGCTGTCGATCCTCATCGTCCCCCTTGTTGTCATCGCATTGTCGACCGAAGGTCTTGTGTTCGGTGTCCAGGTGGGTCGTCCGGGGTGGTTCGGATCCCTTCAGGGTCCAGACTTCCTCGTTCTTGCCGCCGCCTCAGGGCTCGCAAACCTGATCGTGCTCACCGCCATCGTTCGCAAAGTGTTGAAGGATGGTTCGGCGTTGATCGGTCCAAAGGTGTTTAAGTGGTTGGGTGGACTGCTCCTGGCCGCGACCGCCGCCGCGGTGTACTTCCAGATCGTAGAGCTGGTCACGTTGCTGTACGCAACGCCCGGCAATGAGCGGCTTCTTGCAGATGCGCTCCTCCGAGGATCGTATGCATGGATCTTCTGGCCCGGGTTGCTACTGGTGGTCGGCGGATTGATACTCCTCGTTACCCAGGCCGCGCAGCGCCAGTGGAGCCTCAGTCTGCTTGTCATCGCGAGCGTTGCGATCTCGACGTCAGCCTTGATCGAGCGCTATCTCACGGTGATCCCATCCCAGACACATGGGATGTTGCTTCCGTACGATCCTGGATCCTACTTCCCTACATGGGTCGAATTCGCCGTGGTCGCAGGGCTGTTCGCTATGGGGGCATTGCTCATAGGTCTGTTCATGAAGGTATTCCCGATCGTCCCACTCGATGGGAAGCGGCGAGAGGAGGAGGAGGTGCTTGCCGATGCGTAGGATTCTCACGATGTTCCTGATCCTCGGCGGTCTTGGAATGATGGTTATCGGCTACCTGTCATCAGCCCCGTGGGGCGCGGGTTCAGTCGCAGACGCCGACCCATCATTCCTGGGTGCGCCAACCCTCTTCATCATCGGTATCGTCTCGATTCTGGCGGCGGCACTCGTCTACGAACTGCTGCCGGCGAGGGACGATGACGGAGTGGGCTGACGAAGCACAAACGCGGCAGGGCCTCTACCGATTCATCGGTGTGGCCCTGCGCTCGCCTGAGATCGAGCGACTCAAGCTGCTCACCGGTGCGAGGGAGTTTCTCGACGGGCGTGACCTCGACAGATACGTGTACTCGTCGGACTGGCGCCGATTCTGTGATGAGCTTGATTCGGTCTCGGCCATTGGGCCTCTCGAGGTTGAGTACGTGCGGCTGTTCGGTGTGGGCATGGGAGGGACTCCGGCGTCGCCGACCGAGTCGGTCTATAGCGCACCCACGAGAGACGGAGAGACCGCCGACTTCATCTCGACTCTCCTGAGCGAGTACCGGTCGATGGGACTTGTCTCAGTCGGAAGCGTCGAGTCGCCCGACCACATCTCGACCGAGATGGAGGTCATGTCGTATCTCTGCGGCGTGGAGGCCGAGGCGTGGAGTTCAGAGCAGAGCCGTCTCGCCTTGGAGACCCTCGGTGTCGAGAGTCGGTTCCTGAGGGGGCACCTCGCTGCCTGGGTTCCCCTGTTCGCGGGCCGAGTGAGAGTTGCCGACGCCGATGGTTTCTACGGTCGCCTGGTTGATCTCCTCCACGCGTACGTCGTTCACGAGGCTGACTACGTTTACAGCATCGTGAAACGAAGCGCCTCAACGTGACCACAACGGTCCTGGTGTGCGGCGATGAACCGCGGGTGGCCCACGAAACGCCGGACGCTGTCGTTGTCGATGGTCTGTGCCAGAACCCGCATCAGATGAAGACCCTCGCTCTCGATGCTGATCGGGTGGTGCTCGTCCTGCACGAGGAGAGCTACGACCTTGCTGATATGCAGAAGGCGCTCCGAAGCATCGATATGGACCCTCTGGGCGTCCAGATCACCGATGTCAGGCCAGGCGTGGATGGGGCATCACTATCTGCCACGATCGTCGGGTTGCGCGCTCGTGCCTCAGCGTTCCTGGGAAGCCATCCTGAGCACGCGAAACCTGTGATTCCACCGTCGGTCACCCGCAGGGGGTTCCTCCGACCTCCCGCTCCCGTGTATGTCGCGACACCTCGCGTTGACCACCAGACGTGCGGCGCGGACGACGGCTGTAGCGCATGTGTCGACGTCTGCCCCCAGAACTCGTACCTATGGCAGGCCGGCCGCATCGCGTACGACAAGTACGCCTGTGTGCCATGCGGGCGTTGCGTGACAATCTGTCCCACTGGTGCGATCGAGAACCCAGCGATCACGACGGTGATGCTCGAAGCGCAGGTACGTGCGCTTCTCGACATGGCTGACGAACCGAACGGGATCCGGTTCGTGTGTTCCCGCGGCACCATGGAATCCCGCCACCGATGGTTTGACATCAAGGTCCCGTGTACGTCGATGGTGCCGGGGTCATGGCTGCTGGCATGCCTGTTGATCGGTGCTGGGGCAGCAATCGCGGTTCCGTGTGGTGAGAGCGAATGTCCGCTCGGGCTCGACGCAGATGCCATCCAAGCCAACGATCTCGCAAGTGCTGTACTGTCGGAGTCGGGCCTTGATCCCGCCATGGTCGCCGGCACCGCGGTCCATGACACGATCCTCTCTGGTGACCTCTCTCATGGGATCGACGATCCCTTCGTGCATGACAGGGCACCGGACATAATGCTTGCGATAGCTGATCTCGCACAACGCGACATCAGCATCATCCACCCCGCCTCCAACCTAGGTGTCGTGGAGATCGACGCGTCGACGTGTACGTTGTGTGGCCAGTGTGCCAAGACGTGCCCAACAGACGCCCTCGTTGAGGTGTACGAAGGCGACACGGTGTCGATCTCGTTCGATGCTCGCTCCTGTGTGAACTGTGCGCAGTGTGTTATGGCGTGTCCCGAGATCAAGCGTGGAGCCATCTCTGTGACCGGGCTCATCGACGTGGCGATGCTCGCAGCGGGCCGTCGGGACCTGAACGAGGGAACCGTCGCGACGTGCGAGGTCTGCGGCGCGGCCGTTGCTCCGGCGACGATGATGAACCGGATCAGCGATCTCCTGGGGGAGGAATTCGATGCGACGACGGCCGTTCTGAGGAACCGCTGCATTGATTGCCGAGGACGCTCCTGACCTTCCGATCTCGCCCCGATGACCTGTCACCTGTCACGGTGCCCCAGGCAGGAATCGAACCCAAGGCGTTGCGTGGGGAGGGCTGGCTAGTTCGTGGCTGGCTTCGGAGTGCCAGGATTGGGTGGCACGAGCGAGTGGTTGATCGGGGCTCGTGAAGGGTCATGCTCGCGGTCTTGGTCTGGCGTGCCCCAGGCTGGAATCGAACCAGCGCTCCCGGCTCCGGAGGCCGGTGCTCTATCCCCTGAGCTACTGGGGCGCAGCAGGATTGTAACCTTGCGTCCTCGGCACCCGACTTCCGCAAGCCGCGCCGAATCACAACTGAAACGGTCCCACGATGTCACTTCAACAACAACTCACCGAGATCGTCGGCGATGCCTTCCAAGCAGAAGGTGTCGACCGATCCTTCGGCGATGTCGTGGTGTCCCAACGTCCTGAGCTCGCTGACTACCAGTGCAATGGCGCCCTCGCAGCAGCGAGAAGCGCCGGCAGGAAGCCGAGGGAGATCGCAGAAGGTGTTGCAGGTCGCATCGACGCACCGGGCCACATCGCATCCGTCGAGATCGCCGGACCCGGTTTCCTGAACATCGTCGTCACTGATGGGCGCCTCGCAGATTCGGTGTCCGACATGGTTCGATCCGAGAGGCTGGGGGTGGAAGAGATTGACGATGATCGAACAGTCGTCGTCGACTACGGCGGACCGAACATGTCCAAGGCGCTCCATGTGGGTCACCTTCGTGCAGCCGTCATAGGGGAGAGCCTCAAGCGGACCTTCAGATTCCTCGGCTACAACACGATCGGTGATATCCACATCGGTGACTGGGGCATGCCGGTTGGGCAGCTCATCGTTGAACTTCAGGATCGTCAACCCGACCTCCCCTATTTCGATGCGGAGTATGACGTCGCTAAGGATGGGCCATACCCGACGAAGCCGCCCATCACGCTCGATGACCTCTCGGACATGTACCCCGTCATCACGAAGCGCTGTGCAGAGGACCCCGAGATCGCCGAACGGGCCCGCCAGGCAACGTTCGATCTTCAGAACGGCCGCGAGGGATACCTCGCGGTGTGGCAGCATTTCCACGATGTCTCGGTGGCAGGACAGCGAAAGGACTTCGCAGAGCTCGATGTCGAGTTTGACGTCTGGTACGGGGAGTCCACCGTCCACGACCGTCTCGGGCCCATGGTTCGAGATCTGCTGGCCTCGGGAATCGCACGAGAATCAGAGAATGCCGTGATCATCGACGTGGAGGAGTTGGGGGACAACGAGGAGATGCCCCCTCTGTTGCTCACCCGCTCGGACGGCTCCTATTTGTATTCGACCACCGACCTCGCAACGATCGACATGCGGGTGTCCGAAATGGACATGGATGCGGGGTTCTACGTCGTTGATGCCCGCCAATCACTCCACTTCGAGCAGGTATTCCGGGCAGCCCGAAGGGCGGGCTACGCCTCTGATGAGACGATTCTCGAGCACATCGGGTTTGGCACTGTCAACGGCAAGGACGGCAGACCGTTCAAGACCCGTGAGGGCGGTGTGCTTCGGCTGGGAGATCTGATAACGCTCGTCACCGACGGTGCGCGAAATCGACTCGATGAGGCACATATCGCGCAGGACTATGCCGCGGAGGAGCGCGACACGATCGCTCGGCAGGTGGGGCTCGCTGCGTTGAAGTTCGGGGACCTCTCGAACCACCGTACGTCGAACTACGTGTTCGATCTCGAACGCTTCCTGGCCTTTGAAGGCAAGACCGGCCCCTACCTCCAGTACTCCGCTGTGCGCATCAAGTCGATCCTGCGCAAGGCGCATGATCTTGGTCTCATGCCCGGCGAACTGATTGCCCCGACCGTCGAGCAGGAACGCATCCTGATGCTCAGGCTTGTACGCCTTCAGGAGGTTGTCTATCGCTCCGTCAATCTACGCGCTCCGAATGTCGTTGCGGAGTATGCATTCGAGGTGGCAACGGACTTCAGCCGCTTCTACGAGCACTGTCACATCCTGCGAGAGGAGATTGCGGCTCGGCAGGCATCGTGGCTCGCCCTTGTCGAGGTGACGCTTCGGGCGTTGGGCACACTCGTGGACCTGCTCGGGATCGAGATCCCGGAGCGCATGTGACCGCCAACCCGATTCCATGGGACCTGCTTTCCGACACTGCTGAGATCGTCGAAGGCAGGCTCAACGTCGGCGGTTGCGATGTGATCGACGTTGCCGGGCGGTTCGGGACCCCGGTGTTCATCTACGACGAGGAGCATCTCGTGAGCCGCTGCTCCGAAGCGGTTGCCGCGTTCGGCGACGGGGTTGCCTATGCGTCAAAGGCGTTCCTGTGCAAAGCGATGGCGAGGGTTGCCCACCAGGCAGGTATGCACATCGACGTAGCGACGGGTGGCGAGATGCACATCGCCCTGGCGGCAGGCGTTCCCGGTGACAGACTCGTGTTCCACGGGAACAACAAGTCCACAGACGAACTTGCGTTGGCGATCGACGCAGGGGTCAGTCGCATCGTCGTGGATTCGTTCGACGAGATGGATCGCATCGAGTCCCTTGTTTCCTCAGGCAGGCCCGTGCCGAGCGTTCTTCTCAGGATCAATCCAGGCATTGACGCACACACGCACGAATACCTGCAAACCGGTATTCCTGATTCGAAGTTCGGCTTCCCGCTCACAGACGGAATCGCCGAGCAGGCGATTCGCCGAGCCAGAGGTTCAGCGTCGATGGATT
>Ga0255048_10001942_pt1 | contig 13654 bp, 19 predicted proteins | sample JV7_2_2_MG_FD_183619 | JGI IMG/M metagenome (GOLD analysis project Ga0255048, IMG submission 183619) | Seawater microbial communities from Jervis Inlet, British Columbia, Canada - JV7_2_2 | ecosystem: Environmental > Aquatic > Marine > Inlet | place: Canada: British Columbia | collected 2016-10-06
CCAAAATATAAAGCAGTATTATTTGTATTAGCAGATATAAGAGAAATCCCTACATTGTTTCCTGCTACATCTTCAATTACAAGATTATCATAATGAACACTTGGTGTTGTTGTAGAAGTTCCTATAAGTACATTTCCTGCAAAAGTTGTGTTATCATTATCAGCTATAGCTAAAGGAACACTTGCTGTTCCATTATTATAAACTCTAAAAACACCATCATTTGCTGTAACACCTTGACCAATACTATATCCATCTGTTCCACCAGATTTACCAAAAAATATATTTGCATTATATCCTGCTGTTCCATCATTTAAAATCTGAACACCACCACCAGCTTGTGTAAATGTTCCACCTTGAGCTGTTATATCTCCTGCAAAAGTTGCGTTTCCAGTATTCGTTTCAAATATAAGAGCATTGACACCTGCTGTATCTTCACGCAAAAATAAGTCTCCTTGATTTCCACTAATTTGGTCTCCACGATTAGTCGTCCATCTCCATTCTGTATCTGAACTTGTTAAAGCTAAATAAACATTATTTCCATTTGCTCCTGAAGATTGAATATTTAAAGTAGCTGTTGAAGCAGTTGATATTGTATTTACTCCTGCACCTGATATTGTAATAGCTGACCCACTATCTGTTATTATTGAATCTCCAATAGTATCGCTATCTGTCCATTTTGTAATCGTTCCACCTGTTCCACTTCCATCTACAGCACCTGCACCGATAGCAGTTTCAATAACATTACCACTAGAATCAACGGATAATTTATAAGCTGAAGTACCAGTAAATGTTCCACTACCATAAGCATTTAATTGTAAAGCACCATTATCTCTAGCTATTGTTAATCTATCTGTTAATGAACCACCTCCTGTTGCAATTTTAAAATCGTTTTCACTTGCGTCATAATAAACATACGCTCCATTTTGAGTAGGAGTAGCATCTGCTCCTTCCGACATATAAATACCACTATCAGCAGCATTAGCATCAGAATTTAATATAATATTAGCACCACTAGAATCTAAAATATGAAGGTTCTCATCAGGAGTTGCAGTTCCAATACCTAGACTTCTATCAAATTGCATATAACCTACTCCTTCATTATCTGAAAATCTTAAATTTGCACCACTTCCATATATATCCCATTTACCTGTTCCACTACCACCATACATTCTAACATAGTCTCCACTTGAAGAACTTTCTGCTGTAATAATTCCAGTTGATGTTGTCGTTCCTGTAATAGTAATTGCTGAACCACTTTCTGTTATTATTGAATTTCCAATAGTATCGCTATCTGTCCATTTAGTTATTGTACCTCCAGTACCTGACCCATCAACTGCTCCGCCACCAATAGGAATTTCAACTATTGCACCAGTTGAAGTAACTCCTAATCTTTGCGTGACTGTTCCAGTAATTGAACCGCTACCATATTGATGCATACGCAATCCACTAGCTTGTGAAAAAGTAAATTGTGTAGAACCTCCCAACCCTAATTGTATATTATCAGAAGATGTTGTACCCATCAAATAAACATCACTACTGTTCCATTGAATTTTCTTGTCATTATTAATGGTTATTGCAGATGTATCTAATGCAAAATATGTTGTTCCACCTATCGTTGCCTTGATAGCATTTGTAGTATAATAAAGTCCTGTGTCTGTGTCGCTTGAAAAAGTTAGTGAAGGAACAGTTGTGCTTCCATCTGATAGTCCAATTTGTGTTGTAGATAATTTGATGCTAGAATCCGTACCGCCTCCATCTTCTATTAATCGTAATGTAGAATTTAAAATTGCATTATCGTTAGTTTTTAGTAAACCTAAATAACTTGAACTAATCGTATTTCCAGTTAATGCTCCCATTGAATAATTTTTATTTACAAATATACTATTTTTTCAATTTCATAAAATGCTTAGTGTGATGCTCTCTATGACAGTTAGCACAAAGTATCTCACAATGAATAATAATCTCATAAATTATATTCTCTACCCTTCCATCAATAAAGTTTTTTTTGCTTAAATTTCTTAACTCCCTTGCAATCAATAATGATTTATTTCTTTTATGATGAAAATCTAAAGCACTAAAATTTTTATTATATCCACATGTAACACATTCTATCTCTATATGTTTAGATAATTTATAAATAAATTGTTGTTTCCAATACCTATGATTTTTATCTCTTTGTTTATTGCGACAATTTTTACAATGTATTTCATGCTTCTTATTTATTCTTTTATAGAATTTTGATATGTGTTTTATTTCTTTACAAGTTTCACATCTTTGTTCATCTGCCTTGACCACGATATTTTTTTTTATAATATTTTCCTTCTTTGTGGTTTGTGTTTTTATTTTTTGAATGAACTCCTTTTTTTTTCTTTTTAGGTTTTTCTATATACGCAAAAATAATATTTCTTCTAGCCATTATTTGAAATAGATTTGGTCTTTTCAATAGAACGACCAACAAAGTAAGCTGAATAAACTACCATTAAAAGTGTCTGATAAATTGGCTTATATGCTTCGTTAATTGTGAACTCTCCTATATTGCCATCAAAGAAACTCATAATAACAAAAACAAAGGTTAAAAAAATTAAGGTTAATGGTCTGATATTTTTACTTAACCATGAATCAGATTTCATATCATTTTCCCATCTTGAAGTCACTTGACTTTGTGCTGATTGTTCTGCTTGTATAAGAATGTTTGTTAATTCTTGTTTAGCTTTTACCTTTTCCTCTTTGGTCATAACGAATTTATCCACTACACCAACCACTTGTTTTAAAGCACCACCAAATATTTTACTAAATAAATTCATTTTTCTTTTTTAATAGAATAAATTAGAGCTAGTAAAATAAGTCCAATACAACTTATTATTATCATACCCTCTACTGTAGTAGTCATTTTGCTTTTATTTAATTGTTTATATACAATCTAAAAGACTTTCTTTTATTTATAGTATAAAACCATATTCTAAAAAAAGAATGCCTTAGAACGCTTTAAATTTAATTACCACATATACAAAAAGTGCAATTACATTTTTTCATTTTTTCTTATTTTTTTTATGGAATGCTAAAAAACATAATACTAACAGCACTCCACCTAGCATTAGTATATACACCTGTTCGATTAATGTCATTTATTATAACTCATCTATTAATCCAATTTCTTGTTCATTACCTAATAATTTTTCTTCTAATCTAAGGTAGATTTCTATTCTTCGTACTCCCTCCCAGTCTTTAAGCCCTTCACTCATATCCATTACTGTATTTATTCTGCTGATAGTCTGCCCTACCTTTATTTGTTTTTTTAAAGTTTCCTCATCAACTGAAACTTGTCTTATATTTTCAGCATTTAATGGTTTCATTTTTTATATACTTTGTCTTCTAAGCTTTCTAATCTTTTTTCTGTTGCAGCTTCAAATTTTTCTAACTCTTTTATTATAAAATCCATCTTCTGATTTAATATCTTCGTATCATCTTGGTCTAATATTAATTCAGGTAATGTTTTAGCAACTTCAATATCTGCTTGGAGTTTAGAATACCCCATCGTTAAAGAAATAATAATACCACCTACAATAGCAAGAGTTTTAAAATTAATTTTTATATCTCCCTTACCATCATTATCAATGTCCACTTCGACTTGTTTGTTTAACATTTTTTCCATAATTAATTACTTATTGTTTCAAAATTAATAATTTTAATCAATAGTTTTTTTTGTTTTTCTAAAATAGTTGCAATTTTTGGATATATTCTTTTATAACAATTTGTGGATTGTCCTAAAAATCCATCTTTTGTAATATTTTGTGATATAGAATCTCCGCATAATAAACAACCATGTGTATCAAGAGCAGTATTCCCAATATGAAAAAGGATATACTCAAAATCAGGAACATCAGTAATGTGTAACATACCTCTGTGAAAACTTGGAAACCTCTTTGTATATTTTTCATGATAACCTCCTTCCGTTCGGAATTTAATCCAATACTCTCCTTCAGGAATACGAGTTTTGCCATAAACTTTGACAGCTCGTTTTTCATCTTCAAGAGTATAACATAAAAACTCTTTCGTGTTTGTTTCATTGTTTATTAAAAATAATATCCCTAATGTACTATCTTTTTGTGAACTATATCTGTAAATTTCTAACGTCATATCTGCTCCAATTTAACTGACATGGATAAAACCCCTCTGTAATAAGTATGGTCAGGTAGGTCTTCAGTTAAATAAGTAATACCTTCATTTGTTTGTGAATATACATTGAAGCTATCCGAAGATAAATCCATCAATCCACTTTTTAGAATTATTAATTGAGTAATAGAATTTATTATTTTATTTGATTGTAACTGCCCTCCACTTGAAGAACTGAATCTAGTTACTACCTCCAACCTCGTATCAACTCCAGTAATATAGTTTGCTTTATTGTCTTCAATTTGATTTGTAGATACTGAATAGATAACAATATAGGGATATGTTGCATTATCAGGAACAACATTATAAACAGCGACATTAGAACTATCATAAGAAATATTTCCGTTTAACACATCAAACAAACCTTTTCTAACAATATACGCAGGGTCTTTCATAATCTTGATGTTTTATTTATTGCTAAATTAATATAGTTTTTTAAATCAATTTTTGCTTTTACAAAAGCAGGCTCTAAAAAAGGTTGTGGAGCAGTACCTACTTTCATAATTTTCATCATTACAGGAAAGGCTAATTGTTCAGCTTCTTTTTCTGATTTTTTTAACTTAGTTTTTAACCAATCTACAATCGCCTCTTTAAATGTTACGTTACTTTTAAAATAATTTCCTTTGTATTGTCTTGCTAAAGCCTCCCATCCTGAAGGTATTTTTACTTTTCCTCTTGTTCCAAATTCTAAATAAGGTGCATAAAATGCCATGCTCTTAGCTTCAAGTCCTCCTTCTAAATTCATAGTACTTGCTTTGCGACTTATTAATCCCTTTGATACATTTTTTCCTCTAGCATTTTGTTTAGCATAACCAACAAAATTTGATGAAAATTTATCTAATGCTACAACTAATTCTTTTTTTAATCCTTTATCTTTTTTCCTTAATTCAGATTGTAATTTTCTGATTGGTAAATCTTTTATTTTTAATGTTATCATGCTGTTCTATTTCCTGTTATCTTATAAAAATATAAATCCAATTCCAATATGGAATTTATTCTGTATTCATTATCATCAACTTCAGGATATAAAAGGTCACCTTTTTGGACATTTGTGGTCGCTGTATTTTTTCTGAATAATAATTCTATTCCCTTATTTAAAACCCTCTTACTATTTTCCATATCAATTCCTCCATTAGTAAATTTAAGATTACACCAAACTGTAGCAATAGTTGCTGAACTGCTAGTCCATCCACCATAACCATCAGCACTATCGGTTAGTCGTTTAACTACCACTCTATCTCTTAATTTACCTATGTTCATTTTATATGTCGCTTATGTATTTGTATGGGTCTAATATTGTCTGAATACTTGTAGGAATAACATCTGCACTTTTTCCTGAAATAAAATCACTTCTGTTATCATAATAGGTTGCAGCAAGTTGAAGAATTGCTAATTTTAAAGCACTATTACTCATCCCTGCAGTTACATAAACTATCTTAATATTTGTATGATTACTTCCCTTCAATAAAATATACTTATCATCTTCACCATATTTTTCATAGCTTACTGAAGTAAATGTGCTATCACTTTTTTCTGTTTCTACAGAAGTAATTGATGCTATAGGAGCAAAGGGTAAAACGATTTTATAATTATCTTGATATAAGCCTGAATAATCACCACTAGATAATGGAATTTCACTCCTAAAATATGTTCTTGTTTTTGCTACAATATCTCTATTCAAATAATCTTCACAAGCAGTTCTTGAAGCACTCTGTAAAATAGTTACAATGCTATCATCTGCAGAAGTTTCAATTCTTGCATAAGTTTTTATTTCTGATACAGCAACTATTTCACTGCCATCTGTAGAATCAATTTGTACGCTTGTCATTATTTCGTTGCTTTTTTGCCTTTAAATTCTTTAGTTTCTTTCTTCGCTTTTTCCTCTTTTGTTTTAATTGCTTTTCCCCATTTATTTTTTTCCCATACAGCAATATTAGCTTCAGGTATATCAATAACATCACCCTTTTCATAAATTCTATTATCTCGTTCTATTTCCGTTAATATTTTAATTTTCATAATTGTAAATTTTGATTTGAACAAAGATAAAAAAAAAAGAGCAACCATATTCAGCTACTCCTTTTTTCTTAATATTACAAGTACATTGACCGTGATGCGTTACGATAGAAGCTGCACATTAAATGTACTGTGCGGTTACGCCTAAGTCAATGCTCATTTAACTTCTAACAGTATAAATTTATATAATTTTTTTTATATATAAAAAAAAAGAGTGATTAAATTAATAATCACCCTTTAATTGTTTGAAAAAACACCGTAGTATTTATTCTATAATTTAAATATTAAGCTGTTTCTAAAGAAGTTTTTGCAGTAGAGAACGTACCCCATACATAAGCGTTTCCGCTGTATATAGAGTGAGCTACTCTCATCATTCCTCTTACAGAAACTAAATATTTAGAGAAGTTATCTGTGTCTTCATATCCAAATGCTACATTAAGACCATCTCTTTGCCAAATTTGGCTACCTTGAGAAAAATCTCCAACAATAAATTCGCCTGAGTTCATTTGAGTATTAACAAGAACTCTAGTTCCATTTATTCTAAAGAAGCCATCTGCTGTAGTTATTGAACTACCTCTTAAATAATCATTAGTTGTATCTTTTAATAAATACATTTTATGAAAATCTGTAGGATGTAAAACGATTGCAGAAGCTTGATAATTAGCTATTGCCAATTGATTAAGTGCCACAATAATAACATCCAGTTCTTGAGCCGATTCTATCGCATGATAAAAAGGAGCAGAAGCAGCAAGGTCAAATTCAGTCGAACCTGCAGCATCTAAAAGACCCTGTAAATTTGGTGAACTTCCATTACCAGTCAAAAGCTGTGTATCCAATAAGCTATTGATTTTCGCAGGAATACGTTGAGATAAATAACTGCTTAGAGCAGGAGTATCATCAAGCATTTCTTGTGAAATTGTCATTACAGAAGTAAGCTTCTGAACAATAGCATCATTTGCTGATAAAGTAAATTCAGAATCAGTCGGTGCTGAACCTTCTGCAACTGCTGCAGCATTATCAGTCCAACTTGCTTCTTTTACAAATCTAATTACATTGCTACTAGTATTTCCTACTGGTATAATATCTCTTAAATTTGTGAATGCTGAAGGGTCTCTTTTAATCCCTTCAAGTTTATCAACTCCTGTTACATCTCTTGCACTATTAGCACCTGAAAAAGCACCTGAAATCAAAACATCTGATTTTATTTCAAATCCTGCGTTTTGAGTTGTACCCTCTTTCATGGCTTTAAATGATTCACTTTTATTAAGTGCATCAGCAAAAGCATCACTTCCAGTTCTGAAAGTATTATTGAAATTAGATTTTTTATTTTCTACTTCAATTACATCTATTCGTTTATTGAGAGCATTTTGCCCTTCATTAAACGTATTAACGAGATTCTTAACCTCGCCTTTAACCACATCGTCCACTTCGTTTTTGATATTATCCTGAGAAGCTTTACTTGCCTTTTCAATTTTCTCATCTATAACATTCGCCAAATTATCCAAGTGTTCTTGTGTATTGTCATCTATGTTTGCCATAATCTAATATGTGTTTATGACTTGTTGCCAAGTCGGTTTAACAAAAATTTAAATACTTCATCGGTTGTAATTTTCCTAATCGGCAAAGTGTCTTTATCAACAATTCTGTCTTCAGACGGCTTCGTGATTTTATGTCCAGCTTTCAAACATTGAAGTTCGTACTCAATAAGATAACCTAATTCATCCGAAATTTTTCCTTTTTTAATTATTTCGATTAAGTTATCATACTTTCTTTTAATATCTTCTTTTCTTTTTTCGTGGCTCTTAACTTCATTGATTACCGCTTGGTCATTTGCAGCAAGAGTTACAGCACTAATTTCATATAATGCAACTTCTTTTAAATATCTTACATCTTTTTCTTCATTATATTCTTTTACTAATGGCATAATTCCAACAGAATTTTCCTCTATAACTCCAAATTTCATTAACTCCAAAACATCTTTTCCAAATGTTGTTTTAGGAATTTCAGCGACAAATCTTAACCCTTTATTATCTTCCTCTAGTTCTTTCATCCTTCCTAGAGGTTTAGAAATGTCGTGTTGATAAATATATTTTACTCTTTTACCATTTTCTTGTAAGGTTTTTGTATATGCTCCTTTTTCAATAATATCATTATCGCTGTCTTTGTTATCAAAGATAGAAGCGTACCCTGTTACAATACCTGCCTTTTCATCAACATCACCGATTGGTGCTTGCTTATAAATAATCATAATTATTATAATTTAGTTTCAAAATTAATGTTTTTTTTTAACATATTTTTTTAGTTAGGAATTAGAGTATCAGGATTAGGGATAAAAGCAACAGAACAAGAACAATTAATTACCTCACTACTTGGACCTTCTCCTGGTATTCGCATGGAATTTCCTGTTACTGGATTAATAAAATTCTCACCTACAGGAATAGGATTTTGTGCATCTAAGTCCATATGACCCATTCTATGATTAAAACTGCTTCCTAATATCCAATCTTTAACCAGTTCTTCAGGTTTTTCAAATGCAGAAAGTGCTGCTTGTTCTACAGCAATATTAGAAGCTAAAGTTGTTTCTGTTACAACTATTCTTTTGGCTTCCCATAATGCTCTGTCTTGTAATTGTTTATTTAAAATCATTGCCTTTCCTAACCTACTTTCCTGTGCAAAATCAGAACTCTCCATATTTTTACTGAAGATATTTATCACATTTTTTATGGCAGTTTTCTTTACCGAAGAAATACGTTGCTGTAATCTATCAGAATATAACACATAATTAGCAATAAAAGCCTCAAAAATATTGCTTGTTGTAGCTTCTTTTTTTATAAAGCTTTCATAATTTCCTAGATACCAATCATAAAACATTAAACCTGTTTTAATATAAATTTCATTGTACAGTTCTAAGGTATTTTTTTCCTGAAAAAAAACAATGTAATTATCAGCATTCATGTCATTAGATTTTAAAAATTGTTTTACAGAATCTCTGAATCCTATATTATAATATTGATATGCTTTTTTATAATTTGCTCTAGATGCTTTTTTATGTAACTTTCTAAACCCTGCTTTAAATGCTCTTTTAAATTTTCTGTAATTAAATTTAAATGCTTTTAATTTTCTTTTATCAGAAAACAAATCATTACATACTGCATAACGTTGATTGGTAGAATTAAAATCATTTAGGATATTTGTATTAGACATACATCTACCCATAAATTCATTTCTTGTTTCGTTTGGTTTTGGTTTTGGTAGTGGCATTTTTTGTATCTTTTATTTCTGAATATCCTTCATTAAAAAAGTTTTTTGTATCGCCCATTAAGTTAATATCATCCAAAGGAATCAAAGCACTAGGAACAAAATAATCATCTAATAAAGTATTTTCAGAAACACCATATCCCATCGCTTGACGTTTCTCATTAAATGTAAGCCAATAAGACTTAGTTAATTGGTCAACTAATTTTGATTGCTCTTGTTGTAATTCAGGAATAGAATTAAAGTCAAAATCTATGTATAAATTTTCTCCGTAAGAAGGTGCCAACCATCTATTTAATTCATCTCTAATTTTAACCAATTCAGGAATAACAGCGTTAACATAAAATGCTTTTTTTGCTTCTTTCATATTATTATAAGTACTGCTCTCTGTATTGTTTAATAATTGAACAGGAATAGAATAAATGTTACATAAATCTTTTATCGTTGCATTATAACTTTCAATTAATTGTAAATCAGTAGCACTCAATCCAAAATTTGTCCAGCTTAATTTTTTTGGAGTAATGATAATATCACCTGCATTATAAGACCCTTGATAGTTCCTTCTAAATGCATCTTTTAACTGCTGTGCTTGTGTAGGTGTTAAGCTTTCGTCATCACTAGTTAAAATACCTCTTGCTGTTTGATTTTGTAAATATTTTAACGCTGTTTCTATTGCTTCATTATTTGTTGTTAGAGTACTAAGTCCTGCCAATAGAGGAGATTGTCCATATAAATGACTTCCGCTTCCATCATAATCAGGATTGAAATCTGCAATATGTAGAATATCATTAGCTTCAATATTAAAATTTGTGGTATGATAATTCATTACATATTTACTTACAGGCTCAAATATTCCGTTGCTTTTTATTTCAATCAAATGAGATGGTAAAGCATAGAGTTCATTAAATACTTTTGTGTCTCTAGTATCAGGACCGATACCATAAATATATCTGTTACCTGTTAGCTTACCAAATGCTATAACTTCCGTCATCCATGTTGCATAACTTTGAGCAGGATTTGGTCTGTTTAATAATTTTTCTAGGTCAGTTCCTTCGGTTAAAGTCAAAGCATCTTTTTTAATTATCTGTGCTTTTAACAGACTATCATTATTTAATGTTCCTGTGGTTAAACTCTTATATTGATTTAGTGCTATTGAATTTTCTTTTTCATATACTGCATAAGGAATTGCGGTAGCACATTTTGTTATAAGATTTATAATTGAATAAACAGTTGGATTTGTTTGGTATCCTTTCGCTATATAATTGTCATCATTTACATTATTTGAAATAACATTAGTTCCAATATTACTATAAATAAATTTATTATATTCAGGATTCGTTCCTTGATTAAATCCTTTAACTGCTTGTCTTATTCTTTGAATAAATGTAGGCATATTTTTTATTTGTAAAATTACACAAATATATTATATTAATTTAATACACAAAAAACTCTCCTCTATTGCTGTACTTTGTATATATCCCATAACGTAATGAATCCATTAAATGGTCAAATTTATCTCTTGGTTTATTCGTTTTTGTTCCATCTTTTAAGACCTCCCAAATATAAAACTGATACTCTTGCTTCAGATTACTAGAACAATCGCTTATATGTATGTTAAATTGCTTTACAAATGATATTCCTGCTTGTACACTACCCTGTCCTTTGATGCATGGAGTTGCTGAAAGTCCTTGACTTCTTAATTCGCTTATAGATTTTGGTTCAGCTGAATCACAATAAACAATAATTTCATCATAATTTTTTGACTTAATAAAGTTTGATATATCTTGATTAGTCATTCCTTTTTGATAACATAATTCTTTGATATAAAAATTATCTTGAACTTTTCTTATTTCTACTATTGCTGTAGGGTCATTTGAATAACCCCAATCCAATCCTAAAAATATTTGTTCGCTTTCAGGAAAATCTTTATAAGGAATAAATTTCCAATTATTATAAATCATTCCTTCAGCAAAAGTTGCTCTTTCACCCATACCATATACTCGCCAATATTGTTCGTCTTTTCCTTTTAGTCTTTCAATTTCATCTACAATTTCCTTTTCAATAAAAGCATTATCCTTATAGGTAGAATAAAAAACTTCAGCATCATCTCTTTCCATTAATTCATCGTATATCCAATGTATAGGGTCAGAAGGATTAAAGTCTAAAATTACCTGACCTGAAGTTCTCATAATAAGCTGTTTAAAATCTTCATACGTTATTTCGTTAGCTTCATTAACAAATAATATTTCACGCTTTCTTCCTCTTATTTTTTGTGGCTCATCAACACTAATAAATTCGACTTTATGTTTTTGATAATAAAAAATAAATTCACTTCTATTTAAAATGCCATCATATAGAATACCTACACTTTCCAATATAGCAATGAAATCTCTGAATACAGATGCTTTAACTGCAGGTAATGTTTTTCTAACAATAGTAATGGTATGAGGTTTTTTTAATGATAATAGAAGATGAATAAGGTATTGACAAACAGCAAAAGTTTTTCCGCTTCTTGTTCCACCTTGAAAAATTTTTATTCTTTTATTAGAATTTAAGCATTGATAAAATTGAATGTTACATTCTATTGTTTTTTTTCTGAGGGTCTCCATTGTATAATTTCTGACTTAACGTCTCCTGTATGTTCAATTTCTTGACGTTCTACATAGCCTCTTTTTTTCGCCTTAGTTTTTAGATAGAATATTGTTGATGTAGGATTACCATCTTGTATCTGTTTGAATAATTGGCTTTCAGCAAAATCAATAGCTACATTACTTAAATCATCAACTTCTATTTTAAATTCTTCATCTTCTTTATAGTATCTATAAAATGTACTTCTATCAATACCCACTTGTTTGCAGGCAGTAGTGACCACTCCTAAAGATTTTTCCAAAGCTTCAAGTAATGCTTTTTTAGTATGTTGTATTTTGTTGCTTTTATTCATTCAATTAATTTTAAAAATTCTGCTCTTGCTTCACTTACATCTCTAAATGCTCCAATCATTTTACTTGTCTTTGTAAAGGTATTATGTTTTTTAACTCCACGCATTTCCATACATAAATGTTTGGCAGATAATACCACAGCTACTCCAACAGGATTTAATTTATCTTGTAAATATTCAGCTACCTGTGTTGTTATTCTTTCTTGATTTTGTAATCTTCTTGAAAAAGTATCTAATGTTCTTGCTAATTTACTTAATCCAACTATCTTTTTATTTGGAATATAAGCGATATGTCCATGACCAAAGAAGGGTGCTATATGATGTTCACATAAAGAGTAAAAAGGAATGTTTGTTTGAACTATCATTTCATCATATCCTTCACCATCAAAAGTTGTAAAATTCCATTTAGGTGGATTTAAAAATTCTTTAAAGAAATTTAAATATCTTTTTGGTGTTTCTTTTAACCCATCTCTTGCTACATCTTCTCCAAAATATTCTAATAATCTAACTACATTATCTTCCAAATCAACTTGCGTTTTCTCCCATGGAAAAATTAACCAATCATTAGTTTCTATTTTTCGTAAATCAAACAAAGGGATAAAAGGTTGTTTATAATCTTTGTATTTTTCTTTTGTTCTTCCTGAATCTATTATATCATCTACAATAACATCACATTCTTCAATAGTATCTACAGCGTTTCCTAATATACCTGCAATCACTTGACCGCCTCTTGGAACTCCCCAAAATTTTTTATTAGGAAATTTTTCTTTTATCTCATCGCATAAATCAAATATTTGAGACCATTGTATTTTTACATAAGTCATACGCCTGTTTTTTTATTCCATATTTCTATATGTAAACGAGTGGTAAATTTTACGTTATTCTCTTTACATATTTCAGCTACTATATTTTTATTTTTATTTAATAGGATTTGATTTTCTCCTGCAGGCATTAACCAAACTTTATTTCTTTTTATATAGTTACCATAATCTTTAATAATTTCTTTGTAATCATTATTGTTGCTAATTACAAATTTAAAGATAGAATCCTTTGCATCTAAATTAATAACATTTAAAGCGTTTGAATTAAATCGCATTTCATAGTCGTTTCCACTATTTGCTGTTTTGGGTGAGCAGTTAAATAAATCCACTACATTTAATAGTTTTTTATTTGGAATTATTGTTCCATTAGTTTCTATTTCAATATAACAATTAGTTAATTTTTTTATATATTCTAAAAATGGAATTAGATTTTTTTGTTGCATTAATGGTTCAC
>Ga0255048_10001943_pt1 | contig 13653 bp, 25 predicted proteins | sample JV7_2_2_MG_FD_183619 | JGI IMG/M metagenome (GOLD analysis project Ga0255048, IMG submission 183619) | Seawater microbial communities from Jervis Inlet, British Columbia, Canada - JV7_2_2 | ecosystem: Environmental > Aquatic > Marine > Inlet | place: Canada: British Columbia | collected 2016-10-06
TATACATCTTCTTTACTTTGAAACTTTATGTCCATTGTCTTTCTCCTTTTTGATGTTTTGCTTTTCTATTATAGCTTCCCTTTCCTTTCTTGGCAAGAACTATCTTATGTTTCAAAGTCCTTAACCATTTCCAATATGGATTACGTTTGTTCATTGTCTTTATCCTGTTGGTTGTTAATAAGGTGGACAACCTGAGACATCAGCCATCCTATCAGGAACTCAGGGTGCTGGCTGGGTAGCTCATCCATCTCTGCTTGTAGTTCTTCCAAGGTCAATGCAGTATCCTGTTGTCATCTGTATCCTTAACGCTTTCAATTGCTATATTAAACATACCGATTGTACTTTCTTTACCAATGGTTTGTACATATAATTTAAGACACGTACTTAACAAGGCACCTGATACCATTAGTATGTCAGACTTACTCTCATCAGGCGGTGATGTCTCTCTGATAAGTTCCCACAATTTATTCTGAAACTCTAGGAGTTCTTCATCTTCAGTCATGGTTTTTTCCTTAACATACTATTGATCTTCTCATACTGCATGAGCTTTGCCCTCAATTTTTTAATTCTGATGTGACTATTTTGCAACTGTTCTTGCAGTTCCCTCACATTTCTTTTAAGAATTTCTGTTTCATTCATAGCTTATGTAGCTCCTCTTTCAATTCCTCCAAGGCAGCTATACTTTCCTCGCATAAGTAACGCTGAGTTTTTATTCTGTCTATACATAGATTTACTTTAGCTTTTACTTGGGGGATTTTTCCCATGATGTAGGCATCATCGATTGGCATATGAATTTTCTTTAAACTATTCTTAGTATGCCCAAAGACTTCATCTAATTCTGGGATAGGTTCTCCTGTTTGTACAAAACCTGTTGCTTTTTTATCACTCATGCCACCCTCTCAATCTTTGTAGCATCTGGATAGTCTTCCAAAAGATCAGCAGTATTTTCATATAACTCTGATAGTTCCTTAAAAGAAGTTGTTCCCTTACTATCACATTCCTGACATTCATATAGTCTGCTACTTGATAGATCTACATCTACTGCAAAATGTCCCTCACCATCACAGTTAGGACACTTAATCGTAACTTCATAGTGTTTCTTTTGTTCTTCTTTCTTTATATCCCATTGCCATTCTGGAACAACCCCTAAATTATAGTGCATCATAGTACCCTCCATAGTATAGAAAAACTAAACATAACATAGCAATGATGGTAACTCCCATCATCAGTTTAAATATTTCATTAAGCATTAGCCAAACTCCTCTATCTCTTTGTCTGTTAATATCTGGGCTTCTAACTCAGCCCTGCCTACATCATTATATAATGCCAGCATTTTTTCTAAATGTTTTTCATACATAGCTTCACGTTGTGCTTCCAGTTGCCAAGGTAAACTCATAACATTCTCCTACTCTTCAAAGTCATTAGGAATATTAGGACTGTTATAAAAGTTAACACATCCATTTAATAATTTCTCACTGATAATACGATCCTGATTGTCACCGTGTACGTATTGTCGATATAACTCCTCATTCAAATGATACACAAGACCTTTGATTTGTTGAGGTGTTAAGCTGATTACATCTTCCATAGTTATTCTCCTAAACTATATTACAATAACTTCTGAGTGGGTTTCAATCCATACCTTTGCACCACAAGACAAAGGTTTATCAGGGCTGTACTTAATTTTAGATGGCCCTAATACTATAACATCATGTCCATACTCATTGGACTTGTATGTTTTACACGTTATAACTGGGTTACGTTCACCAGTTTTAGCGTTCTTCTTAATAACATGCTGATTAATGTGGATAATACTCTTCATGTTTATTCCTTTCTTATTGGCTATAGTATACTCTCATTTAATTATAAAGTCAACATGTAATTTAGATACATGGCATGCATCCCTATATATCTTTGGGTATAGATCAGCTACATACTTGCACCATGTATTCCACAGGTACTCGCTCCCTCCTAAATCTTCACAGGTTTTAATATAGAAGTTAGCTTTTCGCAGGGCTGTAGCCTCAGTCATCTTATCATTCACCTTAAATACTGAGGCTGACAATCCAAACCGTGCTAGGTTATGCACATCCAGACACCCTACTTTACCCAAGGCAAGCTGTAATATAAAGCCAGCCTTCACCATCCCTATACCATACAGACCAGAGACTTCCAGTAATTTTTCTGCCAGAGATATTTCTTTTGAGTACACTTTCTCATAAAGATACCCCTTCATTGCTATGATTTCTTTATAGGTTCTCCTCTTCGTACCATTCAGACACGCTGCTTCGACACCATCAATATCTATTTGATGGAACTGATTACCTATAGTATGTAGCTGTCTCTGAATAGAGAGGAGAGTAAAGGTACATCCCTTGCTAAAGCCATCAGGGTTCTTTCTCATGAACCTTGCTATCTTAGGTTGGTGTATCTTAAACATTACTCATGTCTCCATTTAGTGTCACTAAATAAGGGGAGAGATACTAGTGTACCTCTCCCTAATTTAAACTATACATTAATTGCTCTATTAATGTTAGTCCTAGTCGGAGTATTCCGTATTGGATTGGCATCATTCAATACCACTACTGAAGTAGTTGAACGAGGCCAGTACCTTACGACACATCCCTCACCGTATGGATTAGGTGTGGTTGCTCGCACTAACTTCTTTGTCACCTTCAATTCCTTACCATCCTTCGTACCATTCGGCCTGATAAAAACAGAAGGTGCGCTTGTTGATGTTACGATTGTAGTCTCATCCATACTTACCATTGTAATGCTACTCATAGTCTATCTCCTAAAAGAAAAGTGAGGTAGTTTAACGACATCCCTCTTAGGTCGTTCTTTAAATTCTATTGATTACTCTTCATCATGGTAGAAATCTTTCTTAATAATCCTACCCTTATCCTGCCATACTCTCTTGATACCTGTGGTTAGGATAGTCAAGGGTGTGTCAATGAACTTACCGCTTACATCTCTCTTGAGATTGTATCCCCAATCAAAGTATGGGGTAAATAAAACTGGAACCAGCCAGTTCATACCATCTCTGTGGTAGTATTCTCTACCCCATTGAGAGTCTATTTTTCTGATGTCATATGCCATCTCTCTACTCCTCTGTTAATTACGCCTGTCTTATCGAGAGGAAATTCTACGAACTTCATCTTATCAAAGATAATATATTCAGCCCCTAGTTCTTCCCTGAATTTTTTGTTAACCTTATCTATTGCTACATTGGCAGCAGCAATAATGACAGAGTGTATAAGCCTTCTAGCTTCCGCATTGCCAGACACCCTGTCAGCATTCAGTTCTATCTCAAGTATTGCTTTCATACTTCTCTCCTTCTTTCTTTCTATTGAAAAGATTATCGATAGTCATTGAAAATCGAAGTCCTGCACAAAATCCCACTAAGAATAGTGCTAGTATCTCAAGTATCTCAATCATACTCATCTCCATCTTCGGGATGTGGTTGGGCTGGTCCTTGATAGAAGGGGTTCTTATGCCACACATCCCTGTAAGTTAATACCCAAGCACGGTCAGGGTTATCCCTCCCTCTTTCATGTGCTTCATGACGGTCTGATTGTTGTTCATGGTTCATACTTATACTCCTTTCAATCCCATAGGTTAACGAAGTTCTTAGCTACCCACTCCATAGCCTTCCTTACTCTCTCAGTTCTGATCTCATACTCAGTATCAAAATTCCCATCCGCATCAGCATAATCTTTCAATGTCTTGGCAGTATCCCACAATTCTATTCGCCAGTTTCTATACTGTCTGTCATACTCTTCTTGTGTCTCCTCCTTATCTGTTACAAGAGGCCAGCCACTTGCGTTGTCACCTAAGAACTGCAACCTATCGGCAAGCCATCTGGCTAGGGTAGTATGCAGATCGATGCAGTCTTTTCCTATCGGGTCATCCATCCACTTCATTTACCTTCTCCTTGTTGGTTGTTAAAAAGCCCACCATTCTGTCGGACATTTATCACTGGTTTTTATATTCTCAACCTTGACAACTTGCCAGTGACCTAAGTCTCCATCTTTACAGTTGCCCGTAAAAATACCATCGACAGCCTTTTCATTAACTAATTCAAACCGTCTGAATATAGCATCTATTGCTTCGCCTTCGGTTTCAAAAGAATATCCTATTCTATCATCTAATTCCCACTCCTCAACATTATTAGGATCACTCCCACCTAAGAACTCACAAGTTAAAACTATAAACATGGCTAACTCCTATCTATTTTTTTTAACGATATAACAACCATCTTGATCTCTGTTATTAAAACCTTCCTTGCCACAATGCCATTTAGCAAGACTTTTTGCTTCAGCAATAGCTTGCTCTTTGGTTGGATACCATTGCGAAATGATATCATCTCCTTGTAGTACAGCATAACGTACCATGATAACTCCTATCTATTTATGCCAAATCTCTTGGGGTTGCTCTCTCTCTTACGCTCAAATCTTACACCACTGTAATGAGGTGTGCAAGACCTCTCTAAAATTTCCTCCCACTCATACGACATGAGCTTACTCATACATTCAAAAAAAGTACCACTCATCTTGAACTTACAAGTATTCATCTCATAGTGATTAGGACTTATTTTTGTGAAGGTTCCAAGCAATCTCTTATTGAGTAGCATCTTATCGCCCACTCTTTCAATCTGCATACTCATTCTCCCATCTCAGTTCTGCTTCAAACCATTCCCATAATGATTCATAAGCATGATCCCAATGAGCGAAGTGTTCATCTTCCATAGCCTCATCAGCCATGCGATTAACAATATACTCATCAGCCTTAGAATAATCGAAGGGTAATTGTAATTGCTTCCTACTCATACTCATCTCCTCTCACTCATACTTTCATTTAGTGTCACTAAATGGAAACACTAAACGAAAATACAGGCAAGCGGAAACCCTCCCCGAATTAGGAGGGTAACGCTTGTTAATGGTTTGTTAACTCCAGACTAGCCGTTTTCCAATCCGGTGGTGATCGATTTAAGAGTAGCGGTCAAGCTCTCTATTTCTGCCGGGTTATCCTCAACTGAGCTAGCCGCTTTTACCAGCAGTTTAATTTGAGCTTTAACGTCAGCCAGCTTGTCTATACTTTTACCGCCTTCAACTACCTTCTGCCAATTGATTGCATTGACAAATTTTAAGCCATTATTTTCGTAAGATTTGGCTTGTGAAAACATCACAGAAACTACAGAGGGAGCCGTGCAACCCTTACCGAAGTTATGAATAACCTGTTTTCCGGTAATGGCGTTTTCCTCTTTGTAGTTCCATTTATTAGCCTCAAAAATGGATGTTTTCACCATATCTAGGCTCACGTTTGCCCGTTCCATTGCCTGTAATTCGGTCAATGCGTCAGCCATTAAACCCTTTTTGAGTTTATTAGCATCCTTAGCAGTAGCCGAATTATCAGCCAATTGATCGACAATATAAGTAAAATTGTCATCAACGTTAAACGTGAAACTAGTGGTAGTTTCGGAGGTAGTTTCTGTGGTGTTATCTAGCATTTTGATAATCTCCAAAAGAGCCTCCATTTTTATGCCTTCATTTAGTGACACTAAACGGAGGCGGTATGTTAAATGTTAACTTTTTGTTAACACTGAGCAAAATTGCTCAACTTCGACCTGTTTTGAGTATGAATTATAAAGGTTAACAACTAGTTAATCAAGCACTATTATTTAATGCAATTGCGAATCATTCTCAAGTCGTCAAGGATGTATGCAAGAACCATGCCAAAAATGGGCAAAAAGGCTAAATCTGCGCAAAAAACTTTTAGGTAGTAGACTACCCGAAAATGCTAAAACGCCTGAGTGACGCTTAAAATGGCGTACAGAAGGGGTTGCCAGTTTGTTCTCTTTTGTTGCGAACTATTCGCATTTAGGGGAAGGTTGGACGATTTGAAACAGGGGTTGATAGTGATAATCATTCTCAACTAGGATAGTTTCCAATTAGTGCCACTAAATAAGGGCGGGTATCCCGGCATTAACAAAAGATTAATACCCACAATAAAAATAAGGTATCTCTTTTGTTAACTTTTTAGTAACCACACAAAAAATGTGGGTATCCGGTGGAAAAATCTGTGGCACCCCCTCGCATGCGGTAATAAAAGGAAGCTCATACAAAATTAGCAAAATATATGGGGCTGAAATTCTACCAATGTCGCCCTACTTAAGTACTAATTATATTATACTTTAGTATATTTTATTATTTTTTTTATTTTAGTACTTGTGTAATTAGATATTATAGTGTATAATAGTACTATGTATAATCTAGAAGAAAACTTATTTGAGTCTTTTATAAATCTTAAGGGACTCCTCTCACAAAAAGTAGAACAACAATCAAAATCAGACTTCCTTACGTTTGTCAGGATGATGGCTCCTTCCCTTGTGTCTGACTTCATGATGGGTAATCACATTAAAGTAATCTCTAATAAACTTAAGGATCTGGAAGAAGGAAAAATAAAAAGACTAATGGTCTTCCTACCTCCTCGTTCCTCCAAGTCAGTTATATGTTCTAAACTATTCCCTGCATGGTACATAGGTAGAAATCCCACTCATGAAATATTAACAGTATCTCACAGTGATCAGTTGTCTTCTGACTTCGGCAGGTCTGTCAGAGATGTCGTCAACACAGAAGACTTCAGTAAAATATTCAGAGGTGTCCAACTCAGGAGCGATGTCCGGGCAGCAGGTAAATGGAAGACAAACCAAGGCGGTACTTACTATGCCGCTGGTGTCAGATCACAGATAGCAGGTCGAGGAGCGCACATAGCCATACTGGATGACGTGATGTCTGAAGAAGATGCCTTCTCTGATGCAGGTAGAAGGTACATCAAGGAATGGTATCCAGCAGGACTAAGGACAAGACTTATGCCGAATGGAGCTATCGTAATAATAAATACAAGATTTCACTACGATGACCTCTGTGGATGGCTCCTGAAGCAGCAGGAAGACATGAGCGAGTATGAGACAACTCCTTGGGAAGTCATAAAGATCCCTGCATGGCTTGATGAAGAAGCAGCAGACTTACTGGAATTACCAGCAGGAGGAAGTTACTTCCCTGAATGGAAACCAGATAAAGTCCTTCAAACAGACGAGAACGAAATCAAGGCAAGCAATGGAAGCCGCTACTGGAACTCTCTCTATATGCAAGATCCCACTCCTGAAGAAGGAGGATTAATAAAAAAGAGATGGATACAGTTCTGGGAAGAAGACAGTCCTCCCAGTTGTGAGTTTATGATCCAGACCTATGATACCGCCTTCTCCACCAGAACGACAGCAGACTTCAGTGTGATTCAGACATGGGGTATCTTCAATATGTATGATCAGGATGAGAACGGCTATGAGAGTTATGTCTCCAATCTTATCCTACTAGGTAATATTAAGGGACGGTTTGAGTACCCGGAACTAAGAAAGCTGGCACAGAAACTCTATAACGATCACAGACCTGATGTCTGCATGGTAGAAAAGAAAGCCAGTGGACAATCCCTGATACAGGACATGAGGAGAGCAGGACTGCCGGTAATGGAATACAATCCCGACAGGGACAAGATAGCCAGAGTTTACGCAGCCTCCCCCATTATGGAAGCAGGGAGGGTGTGGATACCCAAGAATAAGAAGTGGTCGGATGATCTGGTAGAAGAACTAATCAGGTTTCCCAATGCGGCTCATGATGATCAGGTAGACGCAATGACAATGGCAATCCACTATATGAAGGAGTCTTGGCATCTCACCCATCCTGATGATCCTGAGTGGGAAGACGAACCAAGATCAGAAAAAAATACATACTGGACATTTTAACTTGTGAAATAGTTACTTCCATGTTATAATAGTGTAGGGATTAAAAGGGGAATAATATGGTAGCATCACCGATATTTAAATTAGCTGGCAAGTTAGCATCTAATCTAGCTTCCAGATCTGGTTCTGGTCTTGCCAGAATGGAAAAGATATTTGGAACACCTCCCAGAGTTCCATCTCCAACCACAATAGAAAAAATTGCTCGTGGTGACGCAGCCCATGCTAGAGGTCCAGACTACTATATTCAACAGAGAATGAACAAAGTAACCTTCGATGATCCTTTAGACGAAGTAGATAAAGTAATACTTCCAGAGACTGATCTTGATAGATCTGCAAGAAAGTATTTTGCAGGTTTGTCCAGAGAACAACGTCCCGGTATAGGTCATATAAAAGAAGTTAGTGATGAAGGAACACTTCAACATAATACTAGAAATTATTGGGATGACAATTTAGAATATAATGCACTTAGGGAAAGTCCTAAAGAAACTGGTACACATGCTGATCTTGCTTATCAACTTGAAGCAGCAGGAGATAATTTAAGAGAACTTACAAAAGGTAGACCCGAACATCCTATTCCTTGGCATAAGAATTATGTATTAGAAAAAATAAATCGACTTGAACGATCAGCAACAAATAGACATCCAGACGATGCATTTGGAAATCGTGAAAAATTATCTAAAGATGATAAAATAAAATTAGACAAAATAAGAGAAGATGCTAGTAAAATTCCTGTTTATTCAGAAGAGACAAAATTAGCTAAAGCTATTATCATGAATGTAATTGAGAATCGTCCTGATTCTTTACTTAAAAATATAAAAAAATATAGAGATGTGATGGGATTACCAGATAGAGTAGAACCATTTAAACATGGTGGTGGTCTTTCCAGCATAAATAAACCTATTACTATAAATGGACAGCGTCACAATCTTGCATGGATCAGACCAGATGAAGCTTCTGCTCTAAAGGCTATGGGTGGTAGTGGTAAGAAGGTAGGTGGTATCCCTGCTTATTTTGATGCTTGGAGTATGGGAGAAACTCCTACTCCTGAAGAACAAGAAACGGTTCCAGAACCTGATCATCCTTATGACTATCCAGACAAGCCAAGTGACAAAACAATAGCTGAACTTCCAAAGGCATTCACCTATGAGACAGGTGTAGCAAAAGAAGATCAAGATGATTTTTGGAATAGACCTTCTGATGATCCTACCGAATACCAAAAAATATATGACAGACCCGAATTAAATGTATATAAGACTAAATTAATAGAGAGATTAGGCGTACCGGGAATGGAATCTTATATGAAAGGATTAGGAACATCTGGACTTAGGCAGATGGTAGATAAGTTTCATACAGGATATGATTTCGGTGGTCCTATGGGTACAATGGAAGGACTAACAAGAAATATAGCATCAGACTATGCAAGTAAATTAGGACTTAAAGAGTATATAAAAAAGCTTAAAGACTTAGAAGAGGATGACACATTATCAGAAGTAGAGTTAGAGGAGCAAAGAGAAATACTTAACTCAGCTTTTAGAGATCAAGCTAAAGCTACAGGTGGAGTATATAATAAAAGAAAAGATCTTACAGGTATAATGTCAGAGTGGGAAAAAGATCCAAGAGTAAAAGATAACTTAGGTCTTCAACTTTTAGGAAAGATAGTACCGGGAAAAACTTTTACAGATCTTGGTGCAAAGGGATTAAATGCGTTAGCTAGTCTTGCTGGAGTTATGGGAGAGTATACAACTGAAGATGGAAAAACTTTCCGGGTAATGGATGACGGAACTTTAGTTGAACCAGATATGCCTCCTGATCCTAGTAGTGTAGATCCGGGTACTGTAGAAGTTGCTGAAACAGTAGAAGCTGTAGCTCCAACTCCTGAAGTAGTAGTAGCAGAAGCAGGACCAATGGAAACATATCAAACAGGATTACAATCAATAGAAAGTAATGAAGGAATTGAGAATAGTATACAGATATTAATGAATAATTCGGGAGTTTCAGAAAGTGAAGCAAGGCGTATGCTTGGCTTAGATGTTAATATAGCATAGGATAAAACATGGCAACAGAAAGAAATCCATTTGAGAAGATACCACAGGAAGCCCCTAGTGCGGTTCCTATGGCTCCAGTAGAAGAGGCAGACCTTGATGCTACGTTTGAGGTAGCGGATGACGGTGGAGTAATCGTAGACTTCGCCAGTGAAGACATTACAATGGAGCCTTCAGAAGATCTAGCAGAATGGTATGGAGACTTATGTGATACACTGGAAGATGAAGACCTAAGAACAATATCGGCTGATGTCATAGAGAACTATCAGGCAGATAAGGATTCCAGAGGTGAATGGGAATCTATGTTTGAAAGAGGCTTTGACTTACTAGGACTCAAACTTGAACCGGGATCAGAACCTTTTGAAGGAGCCTGTACAGCCGTACACCCACTCCTGATTGAGTCGGCAGTCAAGTTTCAATCCAAAGCTTCAGGAGAACTCTTTCCTAGCTCTGGCCCGGTAAAAGCTAACATACTGGGAAAGACAAGTGTTGAGAAACAGATGCAAGCCAATCGTGTTCAGAGCTTTATGAACTATCAGTTAACTGAACAGATGCCTGAATACTTTGATGAGTTTGAAAGGATGCTGTTCCATCTTCCCCTGATAGGATCGGCATTCAAAAAGATATATTATAGTTCAACGCTTAAACGTCCTGTCTCTGAATTTATTCCCATAGATCAGTTCTATGTATCTTACTTCGCTACTGATCTGAGGAATGCAGACAGGTATACACATGTAATTTATAAAAGTCCTGTAGAAATGCAGAAAGATACTTTAGCTGGTGTCTATAAAGAAGTAGACCTTCCTACTCCTGAACAAACTAATATTACATCTTTAACAGAAAGAATGGATACTATACTGGGGATTTCTCCTTCTGCTGATAAAGATCCTCAATATGTATTGCTGGAACAACACTGTTATCTTGATATAGAAAAGAAAGAACAGTCTCTTCCCTATATCGTAACAGTAGAACAACAGTCCAGACAAGTACTCAGTATTCGTAGAAATTATGAAGCCAATGATCCGACTATGGAGAAGAGAAGTCACTTCGTCCATTACAGATTTGTTCCGGGTTTTGGTTTTTATGGCTTGGGCTTGATACATTTCCTTGGAAATTTAACAATGAGTGCAACCGCTGCAATGAGATCCCTCATAGATGCAGGTCAGTTTGCCAATCTCCAAGGTGGTTTCAAGGCCAAGGGACTTAGGATAGTTGGTGACAACGAACCTATTTCCCCCGGTGAGTTCAAGGAGGTTGAAGCAACTGGAATAGATCTAGCAAAGGCTATTATTCCTCTCCCCTATAAAGAGCCTTCCCAAACGCTATTCCAAATGTTACAATTCGTAGCTACTGCTGGTCAGAAGTTTGCGGATAGCACAGAGCAGGTTATCTCTGATGCTGCCTCCTATGGACCCGTTGGAACAACTATGGCTCTCCTTGAAGCCAGTAGTAAGTTCTTCACCGCCATACATAAACGTCTTCATAAAGCTCAGAGAGATGAATTTAGAATACTTGCCAAGATAGATTATGATTATCTTCCCAATGAATATCCTTATGATGTTCCATTTGAAGACCGTAGTATATTTAAGAATGATTTCGATGGAAGAATAGATATTATACCAGTATCTGATCCTAATATACCTAGCAATGCCCATCGTATGATGCTGGCTAATATGGCTCTTCAGATGGCACAACAGTCACCTCCCGGCATGTTTAATCTGGAAGCATTGAATAGAACAATACTCAATGCAGCCAACATGCCTAACATGGAAGAAATACTCCCTCCCAAGATAAAACCTAAACCTATGGACCCTGTGTCGGATATCATGGCTGCTACAAAAGGAGTACCTATAGCAGCCTTTCCGGGGCAGAACCATGATGCTCACATTCAGGTTAAGATGGCCTACCTTCAAGATCCTATGAATGGAGCTAATCCTATCATGCAGAGGGTACGTCCTATTCTGGAAGCAAACATACAGGAACATTCTGTAATGAAATATCAGGAACAGATGAATGGTATAGCGCAAGGTATTCTTCAACAGGCAGGTCCAGAGCAAGCACAAAATCCTGCTGTAGCAGAGATGGCTATGGCTCAAGCTGCCCAACAGGTACTGAATGCTAATCAGGCTATGGGCATGTCACAGTCTCCAGAACAGCAACTGGTATCTCTGGAACAAGCTAAAGTAGAACTACAAAAACAGAAACTACAATCTGATACAGTTGTTCAAGCAGCCGAAATGGAATTAAAGAATAAGAAGCTGGAGCTTGATGAAAATGAACAACTAATAGATATGCTTAAAGATGGTGCTACTGAAAACTTTAAAAAGGAGAAAGCTTCCCTAGACAGAGATTCTAAGAAAGAATTAAAGTCTTTAGAAATTCTTGGAAAACTTGGTATTGAAGAAGCTAAAATAAATTCTGAAGATGAACGTGTTAAAGAAAGAATTATGAAAGATATACTAGAACAGAATAAGAAAGATGAGAAAGATCTGGATATGAAAGGTCTTGAAGCTTTAGTTAAATTAGCAATTGAACAATCCAAGAAAGAAGGAGATTAAGGATGACAATAAAAATAAAACAAATGACGAAAGGTAAAGGTTATATTACTTATGATAAAACCAAATCTGAGAAACCAATGACTTATGGAGATCCCTTTAAAGCTGACTGTATTGGTCCTTTCGAGTCTAGGACTGATCTTAATGAATGGGATTATGGTAAGTTAAAATTTCCAGATCCAATAAAAGGTAAAAAAACTTAACCTATGGAAATTTGGGATGAAGTAGTTCAAGATTTTAATGAAGAGATTCAGAAACTTAGAATTACATTAGCCAGTGGATCTGCTGAAGACTATGCACACTACAGACAACTTGTAGGATCAATACAAGGTCTGGAATGGGCCAGAGGCAATCTCACTGATATTATTAAAAAACGAACTTATGCAGACGATGAGGAGTAAAAATGCAACAAGTACAAATGGGTAAAGCCATTAAAAATGATTTATGGATTAGTGATCCAGAAGAAGTAGAAGATCCAGAAGTACTACCAGAACTACCGGGATTTCATATTCTGGTACGTCCAGTATCTGTAAAGAGCCAGACAAAAGGCGGTATTCTTTTACCGGATTCAACTAAAGATGACATGTCTTATCTTACTACGGTAGGTAAGGTATTAGCTCTGGGTGATCTGGCATACATGGATAAGGATAAGTTTCCTGCTGGAGCATGGTGTAATGTAGGTGATCATGTATGCTATGGTAAACATGCAGGAACCAAACTCTTTTACAAAGGAGTTAGAATGATTTTACTGTTTGATGATCAGATCAATATGAAAGTAGAAGATCCTAAAGATCTTGATCCAACATTTAATTTGGGAAATCGTTAATTATATGGTATAATAAGGTATCGTTAAATCGTTGATTTCGTAGACAACGGAGGTAGAAATGGAAAACAAATCAGAGTGGAACGAAATAGAAGTTCCGAATGAAGAGCAGAAAGAAGTAGAATTTGAAATAGAAGAAGAAGTAAAACCTGAATCAGAGCCTGAAGAAAAGAAGGAAGAAGAATCTCCAGAACTGGAAGGTATCGAAACAAAGGGTGCTGAAAAAAGAATACGGCAGCTTATCAGGCAAAGAAAAGAACGTGATGAACAGATTACTGCTCTCATCCAAAAAAATGAGGCACTCTCAGGAAGCCTCAGAACAAAAGATAAAGAAGTAACTCAAGTTAATAAATTAAGTCTTGATGCTTCTGAGAAACAATTAACTGATAAACTTGAGCTTGCCAGAACAGTTTATATGGAAGCTTTTGAAGAAGG
>Ga0255048_10001945_pt1 | contig 13651 bp, 15 predicted proteins | sample JV7_2_2_MG_FD_183619 | JGI IMG/M metagenome (GOLD analysis project Ga0255048, IMG submission 183619) | Seawater microbial communities from Jervis Inlet, British Columbia, Canada - JV7_2_2 | ecosystem: Environmental > Aquatic > Marine > Inlet | place: Canada: British Columbia | collected 2016-10-06
ATGTGCCTGGACCCGATCGGCCGCTTGTCGATGCCCTCCTCGAGAGGCAGCACCCGGGGGCACATGCGCTCAGCGTCGACCCAAGAGACCAGACCCGAGGTCTGAGTCACCTCATTGCCGGTGAAGCCCAGGGCGTCCCGAAAGGAGGTCGACAGCCAGGTGGGGGCCGCGCCGGCCCCGGTGTTGTTCCAGGCGATCGTGACCGCCCGATCTGCGTTGAGGCCCACGCGGATGCTGTTGTCGTAGGTGGCCTGTAGGAGGGCCTCGAGGTTGTCTGCGATGTTGTCGTCGTCGGCGTCGGCAACGGTGCCCCGGCCGCGGAGGGCCGTGTAGGGATCCTGGTACCAGCGATCTGCCCCGACCGTGAACACCAAGGGCGCCCCCGCGGGGTCGATGGAGAACTTGAAGTCGATGAGGGGAGCGAGAACCGGCGCCGAGGGCGCCACCCGAACGAAGGGGGCGCCGCCCCCAACCAGGGCGTGCCCAGCAGCATCGAAGCCCAACAGGGCGTTGCCCGCCGACGCTGGGATCGAGAAGTCCACCGCCGACGTTGAGATCGCGTAGTGCCCGGTGGCGGGGTCGATATAGAGGGTGCAGGTGCCCGCAGCTCCCGAGGCGACTCACCCGGCGGCGGCCAGCGAGATCAGATCCTCAGAGGCCTCTACCCCCCGGCCGTTGAGCAGGTGGAGGATGTCAAAGAAGTGACCCTCACCCTCGGCGCTGTACGCCGTCAGCACCACGGGCCCTGGGGCGCCCATGGTGACGATGCTGACCCCACCCCACTCTCGGGCGTCGAAGCGAGACAAGACGGCTGCGTCGAGTAACAGGGACACCCTACCCCCTTGCGCTGATGCGGACGCCGCCAGGGCGCCGGCCTTCGTTACGGACCGCTCGGGCTGAGGTGCGCTCGAAGTCGCGCTTGCTCGCCCAACCCCGGCTGCCCAAGTCCATCATGAGCGTGATGTTCTGGTCCCTGTCCTGCTCCCGATCCCGGGGGAGGGTGCTGCGTCCAGGTGTGCCGGTGCCTGCTCCTCCACCCCCGCCGCCGCCGCTACCAAAGCCGCCGGTGGCTAGGGTGCCGGCCCCGGCAACCGCTGCGGTGATCCCGAACACCTTGGCGGCTGCGAAGTGCTTGGCGGCCATTGGGCTCCCGATGGCAGCCGCTGCGATCCCCTTCCCGGTCTCCATGAGGCCCAACACGATAGCTTCGCTGGTGACGTGCTGCAGGGCGGCGTTCAGGGCCGCGATGCCGCTTTCCCCACGGAGGGCAGCGTTGACGACTGCGGCCAGGGCGGCCTGGGTGGACGCTGCCGCGAAGCTCAGCGCCGCCTGCGTCCCAAGTTCGGTCTGGCGGTTCCACTCTTCCTGAGCCTTCGAGGCGGCCCGTAGGCCAAGAATCAGCGGCGAGATGCCAGACAAGATCCCATCGGCGGGGGTCTGACGGTCAGTCCCGACCTGGCCAGGGCCTGCGACATCCTTCGACGGATCGAAGGTCGGCCTGGCGTCTGGATCGTTGCCCCTGGGTTGGCGCTCAGCGCGCTTGCCCTCCTTGGGCCCGGCCCCCTCAATCGGGACGGTGGCTAGGCTTGCCTCGATTGCCTGCTTTAGCGACTCCTGGATCGTCTCAAGGCTGCTCTTTGCCGCCAGGAGACGCTGCTGGCTGGCGCCGATGCGCTGCCCGATGGCTTCACGGGTGGCGTCAAGGGCTGCCCCCTCCTGTTCCAGCTTTGCGCGTTCCTTCCTCATCTCCGCCAGGTCGACGTCTTCGGCTTCCCCCAGGCGCTGAAGCGCCCGTGCGCCAGGCGGAAGTGCTGCAAAGGCCTGACGCTGCTCCGCTCTGACCGCCCGCAAGGCAAACGCGTTTGCCTTGAGCGCCTCAGCGTTGCGGTCCAGGTTCTGGGCCTGCGCTAGGATCTCAGCCTTGGCGCCCTTCATCGCGACGGACAGGTCGCTGGTCCGCTGGATCTGATCAGGCGAGGCGAAGGCCAGCGCCAGGCGTGTAGCTCCGAGGGCCGCAAGGGATGCGGTGGCCTCGTCTGCGATCCTCTTCTGCTCCTCCAACTGGAAGTTGAGGGCGGCGGTCTTGTCCGCCGCCTTTTTGGCGGAATCCGTGGCCCAGTCCCAAATGCCCCCCAACGCCTTCCAGGCGACAACGGCCAAGCCGATGACGCCTAGCCCCTTGCCCATCGTGCTGGTGAGTTCCTCGGAGACCTTGAAGACCTCGCCGAACTTTTTGACAGCGCCGCCAGCGCTCTCGCTTGCAGCCTTGAGGCTGTCTCCGAAGGACTTGGTTTTCTGATCGGCCCCCTCCGCGGCCACGCCTACGTTGGTGACGCCCTTGCTGGTCTGGCGCAACTTGGTGTTGGCACCGTCGGTCTTGTAGGTCGCGACGATATCGAGGCGGCGCTTTGCCATCAGCCTGCCTCCCTACGGTGGAGATCCTTAACGCGATCGTGGACCCGCTCGGCGAGGATCACGGCCTCAACGAGGGGCGCAGCTGCGTCAGGGCCTAGCGGGCGGACCCCCTCGGCGTGGTGGCGGTAGATCTCAATGACCGGGCCCGCGGCCGCGGTCATTGCCCGAGGGCAGCGGTACAGGCGGGCGCCGTGCGTGTCTGGGCCTGATCCACGAACGATGGTCCGACCGCGGATGAAGGTGCCCCCCGAATCGTCCTTCTCCACCCCGGGGAGTTCCGGGGACAGCGGTCGGGCACCGCATCGCCCCCGGAGGTCCATTAGTCGATCTCCGCATCCTGCGCAGCCGTCCCGCCAGGGCCCCCACCGGGCGAATCCGCCGGCAAGCCAGACGGCGACGGCGATCGCGCTTTTCCCTGGGCGCTCAGTTCCCGCAGCGAGACGGTCGCCGCGTAGGCCTCCCCCACGAGCGTCCCCATGGCCTGCTCGTCGACGATGCCGAGGAGGCGCGTGTAGGTCGCCTCTGCGCTGGTCGCGACCCACCCCGGCCAACAGGACAGGCTCACCGTCGACGCCGAGGCGACGCGGGCCATGTAGAGGAGTCGCCAGACCAGGAACGTCTCGCGAGCAGCGTGCGCCTCGGGGTCGTCCTGCTCGAGCCGGTAGATCTCTCGGAGAAGAGCGTCTCCACCACCGGGCGCCCGCTCGACCAGCTGTTCGTTGACGCGGGATCCGAAGATCGGCGTGGAGCCCGCCAGGCGCTGCGCCGCTCGGGCCTCTGGCGGCGACAGGGGGCGGAAGACTCCGGTGACACCACACGGCAGGTCGACCTCGAGGCGATCATCGGTCGATTCGAAGACTCGGAGATCGAGGCCGCCGCTCATGTCGGCCACCCGACCACGAGCCAGGCGTCTGCGCTCTTGGCTGCGCCGAAGGTCCCATCATCGCCCACGTAGTCAGGGGCGCCGCCGAAGGTGATCTTCTGGACCCACACCTCCTCACCGCGCTCATAGACGACGGGGTCGGACTTGAGGAAGGCCCCTGCGACGCAGATCGTGTGCCCCTTGCCCGTTCCATACGGGCCAGCGTCCAGCATCATGATCCGCCTGGCCTTGTTGCTCCGATCGTTGTCGAAGCTGGCGCTGGCGGCGCAGGTCGGCAGGACGGTTTCGATGGTCCCGACACCGACGCGCCAGCCGCCGATCCCGATGGCGTTCCCCCTGCACTCGATCGGGGACATCTCGACATCGAGCTTGAAGGTCCAGCGCTCGTAATCGAAGGTCGCCACCCGGGCGGACTCAGCGGGCTCCACCAAGGTGCCGGCCTTGCCGTTCCAGGTCGACGTGATCCCCCCCGCTGTGTTGTTGGTGCTGCACACCTCGTTGGTCACCGAGGCGGCCAAGTTGCAGTCGAGGTTGAAGTTGGCGTGATCGGGCTGCCAGTAGGCAACCTGCATCGTGAAGGTGCAGATCTCCCGCCCGGTGGGATCGACCTCATACTCCACGGTCTTGGTCTTCGCGCCGGCGATGTAGATCCGCATCCCCGCACCGCTGTCCGCGCGTCCGTCCAGTCGGAAGGTCATCGTGGCGGTGGACCACTCGGTTTTGACGTAGAGCTGGCGCATGAAGCGCGCAACGCCGCTCGGGCCCGCGTCCAGGCCTGGCGAGAAGATCACATCCCCGGCAGCGGTCCCGGTGACGCGAGCGCTCTTGTAGCGCCCGTCCTCGAGCATCGCGATCAGGTACCCGGCGGCGTAGTTGCCCAGCACCGTGGGCGTGATCCGGGTTGCCGAGGGGCCGGCGACGATGGTGTCGAAGGGGGCGGCGAGGGCCCCCTCGTCCTCGAGCAGCGTGTTCCACTGCAGGAAATGCGGGTGGGTGGCGATGCCCCCCGCCGATCCGACGTTCTGCGCGTCGATGGACACTTTGAGCGTCCCGCGCCTGATCTCGATCCTGGTCGCGCCATCGTCGTGCTCACCGATTGCGGGGGGCATCTCCCCTGGGCCGCACCTGGTCGGCTCCCGGGCCTCCACCACCTCCTCGGGCGTCCACTCGATCGACTCGAACTCGAAGTCCGTGTAGGTCGGAGCGGTGAAGTCCGGGCGGCCCGTGGTGGGATCGATCAGGGCGAAGTTGGTTTCGGTGCCGTGGGCGGCACGGAGGAAGGCGGCCATGTCAGCACCCCTCGGCGGTGGTCATGAATTCGAACGGGAGCGACGTGATCGAGAAGATCGGGGCGTCGTCATCGGGAAAGTTCTCGGTGGTCGGCTCGCCCAGCTGGACGATGAAGACGAGGCCGGTTGTGGCCTGGTCCCAAAGCGATGAGTCTCGAACCCGATCATTCAGGGTGATCAGGTCATTGGCGATCCGCCGCTCATCTGCCCGATCGTCGCCGGTTCTTTCGTGGCGGATCTCCAGCGCAGCCCCCACGCGGACCCTGGCAGTAGCACGGTCCGGTGGCTTCTGGGGCCAGGCGGTGATCACCCACTGGGCGAACCGATCGGCGTCGTTGAGATCCTTGAGCTTGTCGCCTCGCCCTCGTCCCCCCGATGGGTTGACGATGGTGTAGGGCGTGCGCGGGGTGACACCGGCCGCGGTCCCCGGCGGCGTAGCCCCCTCGACCATGATGTCGAGCTGATCGAGCGTGGCGTTGAGGGGCATCAGAGAAGCCCCCTTCGGCCGCTGGACCTCCGCAGCGCAGAGCGGCGGGATCCGCCCTTGAGCACCCCACTGAGGGGTTTGATGTTGGCGGGACCCGCCCGTGTCGCCTTATCGAGGCGAGGATCTCCGAAGGCGTTGGCCCTCTTGGCGATCTGGTCCGCGGAGTACTCCACGACCTCTTTTTCAAGCCCCTTGCTGAAGCCCAGGAACTGCCGGGCGGGCATGTGCCTCGTCCCGCCGTTCACCAGCCCCCCATAGAAGAGCCTCCGCACGACGGCGACTCGGGCGCGCCGTCGGTTGGCGCTCTTCCGCATCGATGCAAGCATGTCGCCGCTGTTGACCAGGGGCGTAGTGCTCCGCTTCTGCCGGGCGGTCCCTGGGGCGGGCGGGGCGAAGTTCCCGCCATCTCGATCGACGCCCGCGGTGGCATCCTTGAGCACGTCGAAGTGGACCATCTCGGCGACGACGCGGCTATCCGGCTTTGTCCATAGGTGGATCCGGTTGGTCTGGACCTCGACCAGGCGCCCAGTCTCGTCCGTCAGCTTGGCGCCGATTCTCATCAGTGCGCTTCCCCGATCCATGCGGCGGCCGTTGGGTTATTGGGGTCGGTGCCAGCGAAGCCGCCCCCGAAAAGGTGCGTGGCGCGCTTGCCCTGGTCGCTGATCTCGTGCTGGTCGTCGCCGTCGAAGTCCTCGGGCACGCTCTCCAGGACGTCCTTCACCTCGATGGAGGCGAGGCGGAACAGTCGATCATGCTCCTCCTCATCGCTCGCGTGGATGAGCGCAGCGGTGAAGTAGGCGTGGGCAAGCTCGAACCCAGATCCGTCCAGGTCGTCCTCCCGCCGGGTCGCCGTCGACGGGATCCGGGGGCGCAGGTAGGAGATGAGCTTGAGTAGCGCTGTATCGATCTGCGGCGTCCAGTCGCGCTGTCGGGAGTAGACGCCCATCGAGTGCATGCCGCGCATGACCTGCAGGAAGCGGTGGTGGGTGAGCCCGGTGGCAAACATCCGCTTGACCACATGCACCAGGCCCGTGATGACCTGGGCCGGCTGGTTGGGCACGTGGGCCCCGTAGGTGGTGATCACCTCCACCGACCAGGAGATCGGCGTGCGTCCGGTCTCCGCCGCGGACACCGCCGCGGGAACCGTTGCCGTCCAGGTCGCGTACTGCACCGTTGCCGGGTAGGCCACCGAGATCACCACCCCTTGCGGGAGGGGCTCGGCGAGCTCAATAGCGCCGTCTTCGATGCGCTGGATCTGGACAGGGAACCATCCGTCCAGCTTGGTGATGATGAAGGCCGCGCCATAGTCGACGCCCTGCATCCCCTGATGAAGAGCAGCGAGCCCCCCGCCGCTGGCGGTCAGGCGAGTCCGGCGGGTGTCGATGCCGTCCATCGCGTCATCATCACGGACGCGGGTGAGGGGTACGGCGGGCTGGCCTGCAAAGATGATGGTGGGTGCCGGTGGTGCGCCGGCCAGGGGCTCTGCGAAGACCACGGGCCACAGGGGCTGGGTGCCCATGATGACTTTGCGCGTCCGGTTGCCCTGGCCATTTCGTACCACCGCGGCACCTCAAGATGGGGGCGACCCCAGGGGGCCCAGGGTCACCGTTGGTCAGCCCTCGGGCTGGGTGTAGATCGGCTTGAGCGGCATCACTGGCCGGTGGGTCACCGGGTTCATGACGAAGGTGAGCACCGGCCAGATGTTGGTGGGCGCCGGCTCGAGGCCGAGTTGGGCGTCGCGCAGGGCAGGCCGCTCCATCTTGTCGATGAAGGCGGGGAGATCTGCGATCTCGCCCTTGAAGTTGACCGCTCGGGCCAGCTTCTTTCGGCGGGTGACCGAGATGGTGGCGAAGGCCTTGGGCCCGCCATAGCCCTCGGCCCAGGCCTGAGCCTGCTTGGCGGTGAGCGCGACGATGTCGCCATAGGCTGCGCGCATGCTGCCGATGCTGTTGGCACCGTCGGGGCTCGGGCAGAAGTAGAAGATGTCCATCCCCTTACTCCGTGTCCGTGACGATGTAGATCGCCAGGCTGTCCACCTGGGCGACGTCGTAGGAGGCCACCGCGGCGTAGTTGAAGACGTTGCCGTCTTCGCTGTCGTACCGCTTCAGGTAGAAGCCGAGATCGTTCTGGACCCCGTCAACCTCCTCGGTGAGCAGCGCGGCGGTCATGGGCGGGATTTCGGCCCCGTCGTTCATGATCACCGACGGCTGCGGCGGATCGCTTGTGAAGACCCAAGAGTCGGGCCAGATCAGCGCGTTGGCGTTGGTCTCGTCGTGGATCACGACCTCGATCTTGAGGACGCTCTGGAGGTGCTCGACGATGGACCCCGGATCCTCCCGGGAGTAGCTGGTCGACGCCACCGCGGCCTGCAGCTTCTCGTGGCGCTGCATGTGGAGCAGGTCTGCCAGGCTGAAGTGCCAGTGGGTCGGGCGGTGGTAGCCGTTGAGCGCCATGTAGTTGCCGATGGCGATCGAGGCGTCGGTGATCACGTCGCTGTTGACGTAGTCAGTGATCTTGACGCCAGACCCACCGAGCGCCACCAGGGTGCTGCTCGTCCCCACGCCCCAGAGGGCGGTGGTCGAGAGCAGATCCTTGATGTCGATGGCCCGCCGACCGCATGCGAGCTGCCCGGCCATGCGGGCCCGGGTCTCTTCGTACTGCACCGGCTCCTGGGCGCGGTTGAGGTTCTTGTAGCTGCCAGGCACCCGTGGAGACGCGTGCTCGGCGGTCTCGAAGAGGACCGTGGCGGGCGAGGACGCCATGAAGAGCGGGTGCTCGTCGTAGGGCCCTCGCGACATCTTGCGGCTGGCGTCGAGGTCGAGCAGCTGGCGATCGACCACCAGCTTCCCGACTGAGTCCTTGGGAGGCTGGGGGATGACGCGGATTCCCTGCGGCAGGAACCGGCGGAGCCCAACGGCAGGCTGGGACGTTGCGCGCGTCGCGTGCGAGTCCAGGTATTGCGGCATGTTCGGCATTGTTCAGCCCTCCATCAGCTCGAGATGTAGAAGACGGCGAGGACTCGGATCGGCTTGTCTGCCGAGCCCGCCGCCACCGCCAGGGCCTCGCCCTCGACGTTCAGCGCCACCACCTGCTGACCCACCGCCGACTTGGCGACGAGCTGGCCCACCGCGTTGGAGACGAGTTCATAGTCGGTGACGAGGAGGCCGGCCGCGGCGCCCCGGGCCGACGCCATCTGACCAGGGCAGGCGAAGCTGGCGCCGCGGACGGTGGTGATGTCGGTGACGTCGTGCACGGCGAAGCCGACGTGGCTCTCGTTGGCGATGAGAGGATCGGTGGCGTGCTTGACCTTCTCCTCCCCACCGGAGGTGAAGCGCTGCAGAACACGCCCGCTGACGATCACCGCGGCGGCCGGGAGGTTGGAGCTCGGGCTGAAGCTGGCGGACATGATCAGGCCCCCTTTCGGCGGAGCGGGTAGCCGAAGGCTTGCTCGAAGACGTTGGGGTAGACCGCGCCGATGCGCTTGAGCGCGGCGTCGTAGTCCTCCCCCTCCACCTGGTTGCGGCTGACGTAGTCCGAGAACCCGTTGCGGGTCTCAGGCGGGCCGGACACCTCGCCAGACCCGGCGGTGCCCACGGCATGCAGGTTGACCACGCTGCCGGGGCGACGCCCGCCGAAGGTGTCCTCGAAGAGGGAGCCCTCGTGCCGCAGCGCCAGGCGAGCGATCCCAGGCTTGTCGAAGGTGCCCATTTCGGCGGGGGACATCTGCCCTCGAGCCACCATCGCGGTGAGCTTCCCGTTCTCTTTGGCCTTCTGCGCGGCCAGACGGTGCTGCTCCACGATGCCCTCGGCCTGCTTCAGCGCTGGGTGGTTCGCGATCGCTCGGGCCACCGCTTGCTCGATCGCATCGTCGGGCGGGCTGGCTGCGGAGGGATCGGCGGGCGCCTCGGCGCGGGCCTCCTCACCGGCGTCATCCCCAGCGTCGGCGGGCGCCTCTTCGAGGGCCTCCATGATAGCGGCCTTGTCCTCGGGCGAGAGGGCTTCGAGGGCCGCCAGGATCTCTTCGATACCCATACGGGCCTCCTGGTCTGCACGGCGCGCAATTGGCGCCGAGGGAGCGGCCGAAGCCGCGGAATCGTTGGGGGCGCCGAGGCCGCGCACGGCGCCCAGCTGGTCAGGTCGAGTCGCGGGCCTGGGGCAGATCCCGAAGCTGAAAAACCCAGCCTCGGCCACCTGTTCACCGGTGGCCCGGTCATGCTGTGGGGCCAGCGAGTAGACCGCCGACGGGTGTAGAAGCCCCTCGGCTCGGTCCACTACCGTCCGGCCGTGCTTCGTCCACGCTGGAGTGACCAGAAGCGCGGGCGATCCGCCGTCGGTGGGCTGCTCGTCGACGCGCATGGCCACCACCGCCCCAAGGGGCAAACGGGCCTCAGGGCTCGCAAGGAACCCGAGCGGGTTGCCAACCGCGGCATGGTCGAAGTCGATCAGCGGAAAATCACACGAGGGCTCCTGTACGCCCTCGAAGAACCGCACCATTTCGTGGAGCTGCCGGACCTCTTCGACGTTGTCCTTTAGGAGCTTCCCATCGGGGGCGTACACCGGGCCCACGCGAAGCACGATGAACTCATCGCCCTGGACGAGGGCGCTAGGGTTGATGCGCCTCTCGGTCAGCCGCTCGGCACGCGCGTCAGGCATTGATGCTGCCCTCCGGGCGACCTGGGCCAGGCACTTGCACTACGCCGCCCTTCGCTGCTTCCAGGCGCTCCCGCCAGCCCCGAGGCGCGAACCGGGTAGGCGCCCCGCCGGCTCGCCGGATCCACTCCTCGATGCCGTCGTCTGGGGTAACTGCGCCGGTCGCGATTGCCTGGATCATGTGGGGCAGCACCGACTCAGCGGCGTTCGGGCGGATGCCTGGCAGGATGAGGCGAGGCACAGGCCACCGGGCGCCGAAGTTCCACGCGTTGATGCGCGCCACCGTTTGCGCCGTGATCTCCTCGGCGGTCCGCTCCGCGTAGTTGGCGCCGACCTGATGGACCGCATTGGAGTGGGTCAGCGAGGCCGATCGGCTGCCGTGCGTCGCCGCGATGCCCATGACCAACCAGTGCATGAAGAACGCGGTGAGCTGTTCATGGTTGAGGAGGTTGATCACCTCGACGATGCCCTGGGGCTGGAAGTTGCCCCCGAACTCCCGGACCTCGGCAACGTCGCTATCAGCGGCCCAGGACTCCTCCCGGGCCCGGAGGTTTGCCAGGGTCGCCTCGGCGATGCCCCGCAGGTCTTCGAGCTCGGCTGGGTTGATGCCCAGGTCTTCGGCGAGCTTGTGGAAGATCCGCAGGACCGGGATCGGACTCCCCCATCGGTCGAGGCCGACGTGGAGCTGGTCGAGGGCGTGGCGCTTGATACGCCAGGGGCCATAGCAGTGGCGTAGGATCGACCCCAGCCGCCCCTCCGGGTCGCCCCCCTCGAGGTCGTGGGCGATGTGAAGGCTGCCCTTGCCAGGCATCTCCGGGTCGTTGCCGATGGGCAGGCGATAGCGACCGAAGCCGTCAGGCCTCCGCATGGTCGCCGCGACCCACCGATCCCCGTCTACGCTGGGGTGCCACTCCTCGATGAGGCTGGCGCTACGTGGCTCCCAAGAGCGGAGCCAGATCATCTCGCGACCGCCCCCGGCTGCCCAAGGCCCGGTGGTGTAGAGCTCTTCGTGGACCGAAACGCCAAACGCCTGCCAGAGCAGGATGCTGGTCATCTGCGGGCGCAGCGGCCTCCACATCCGACCTCGGCCCCGGAAGTCGGCCAGGCCCAGGTTTTCGTTCCAGAACGCCGCAGCTGCTTGAGCCTCGAGGCTGGTGTCCCCCTCGGGCGGAGCGAAGAACGCCTCTTCGAGCGCCGCCTCTTGGAACCCCCGCACATACTCCCAAGCGCCGCCCAGCTTCGAGTCACTGCGGAGCATCAGGCGGGCTTGGTCAACCCAGGCGCCTGGCGAGCGAAAGAGCCGGTTCTCGTCGTCGGAGATGCGGATCGCGCCGCCGAGGCCGCTCCGGTGGTTGCGCCTCCCAGACCGACCTTCGGCGCCGAAGCTGACCTCGTCATGCTGGATCTGGCGAGTGGGGGCCGCGTTGGTTCGGGCCGCAGGACCACGCCACAGACTTCGCACCCACTGCCAGAGCGAGCGGCGGGCTGGTGTAGGGGCGAGGGTTGGGGCGTTGATGGTGCGCAATCCAAGACTGACCTGTCGGTCAGTATGGCGCGCAAGTGCTTGACGTGCAAGGCGACGACTACCAGCCGGCGTCGCCGTCCAGGTGATCCCTACGGCCGCCGAGGGGCTGGCGGCGGGGTTCGCGATCTGCCCGTGCCGCGCCTCGCACAAGCCGAGCGCGGAGGTGGTTGAGGGCTTGAGTCATCGCGTCCACCTGGTCATCCTCCATCCCGGGGGCACCGGTGAAGGCCTCCACCTCTTTCACAAAGTCGACCATCCAGGGCGCCAGTTCGTCTTCGGGGAAGAGGATCACGCCCGCCTCGAGCAGGGGGGCGACCGCGGCAGCACGGGTGCCCTTGGAGTCCTGCGGCTTGATCACCTCGACGCCACGCACACGCTTCGCTGACTCGCCTGGGCGCCCCCTGGTAAGCGCGTCTGCGATGGCGTCGCCGTTTCCAGACGCCTTTCCCTCGATCAGGCACTTGCGTTGGAGCGGGTAGGTCTCACGGAGCGCCTCGAGGACGGTCATGGTCTGGGTGAACGTCATCCGCCGCCGCGTCTGGTGGACTAGCCAGGCCTGCCCGGCGTGCTCGAGCCACACCTGGGCAACGACGTAGTCAGTCCCCGCGCCGTCGTGGAAGGTGCAGTCCAGCGAGAAGAGCCAGTGCCCCCTCGATTTCGCATGTGAGGGGATCACCCGGTAGCGGTTCTGGTCGAACCACTCCTTGAAGAGGATCGCGCCACCCTCCACCAGGGGCTTCTGCAGGAACTGGGCGCTGTACATCTGCCTGCCCAGCTGGCGGCGCTTCGCGGGGAACATCGTCTTGGGGTAGCGGATCGGGTTGAAGCTCTCCCCATCGACCTCTCGTGGGTCGCGAAAGCCCAGCACGGTGACGCAAGGCCGCTTTGTGTCAGCCTCGGCGGGGATGATCAGGAGCTCGGCGTCCGGGTAGAGCTCCTTGAGCAGGCCTACGCTGTCGCGCTGATGGAGCCGTTGAGACACCGCCATCATGTGCGGCGTTGCCTGCTCCTCGAACCGGCTTTGGATGGTCTCGGAGAACCAGCGATCGTGCTTCTCGAGGCGGGGTCCGTAGACGTCCTTGGGCTTGAGGCTGTCGTCCAGAATGAAGCGCGTGCTGTGGTAGCCCGTCGCCTGGCTGTCCGGGCTGGTGGCCATCATGTAACCGGTCTTGTCGTTGCTGAACTTGCCCGCGCCCCGCTGGCCCTTGCGGAGGCGGTAGGGGGGCCTGAGGAGGGCCCGAAGCTGGGGGTTGTCCACCAGGTCACGCCGATCCCGGTTGAAGTCGACGGCGGTAGGGACGTCGTAGCTGGCGCAGATGAAGCGCCACTCAGGATGCTTGAGCCAGGCCCAGAACGGCGCCACCCGAGACGCGATCGTGCTCTTCGAGGAACCAGGTGGAACGGCGATTCCCAGAATCGGGATCAGGCCGATGATCCACGCCTCCACGTGTTCGACGAGGGCGTCGAAGGCCCAGCCCCGCACCAGACGCTTTCCGGGGCGCTGGTAGGGCCAGCAGAGCTCCGTACAGGCCGAGAGACTCTCATAGGCAGCTCGGGCCGCGAGTTCCCTTGCGGCCTCGCGTCTGGTGACGATGCGCCCCACCTATGCCCCGCCCTCTTCGACGCCCGCCCCCAACTTCAGGGCCGCATAGTCCTCGGGGGGGAGGATCTTGGGCGTCGGTCGCTTCGCCGCGAAGATGGCGAGCAGCTGATCATCGGTAAGGTCGATGCCGTCGCCACCGTGGTCGAGCTCCCGGAACTTTGGATCCCACCGCTGGGGGTCCCGGGCCTGCAAGGCTTCCTTCGCCGCGCGCCAGTCCTTGGACTGGTGGACCTTCTCGATGAGGGCCACCTGAGCGAGCGCCCTGGCCATCCTCATCCGGCGCACCGCTCGATGGATCTCAATGTCGTACGGGAGATCGGAGACCTCCTCGAACCACCCGGCCAGCACACCTCGGCCCCAGCCCATCATGTCGTCTAGGGTGTCCAGGTCATCGGTGACGGCGTAGGCAGCGCAGAGTCGGTCGAGCCACTCCGCGCTCAGCTGGTGGGGGTTGGGCGGATCGGCGTCGGCGGCGTGGAGCTGCGCGAGGATGGGCCCGATCTTGGCCTCGTCCGGGGTCCCACCCTCTTCGATGGGTAGGTCTACTGGGCCGAGAGCTCGGGCCTTCCTGACGAGGTCTGGATCCTTGCGCCACCTGGCAAAGCTGCCCATGGCGCACCCCACCGCAGCGCAGGACTCGCGGACAGGCTGGCGGTTGCAGAGGTACCGCCGGAGCGTTTCGATCTTGTCTTCGTCGGAGTAGCTGGCCACGTCACCAGAATACCGACCCGGCGGTCAGAATGCGCGCAAAGTGCGGTCGGCGGGCGGCGGTCTACCCCCAGAACAGCCGCAAAACTTT
>Ga0255048_10001947_pt1 | contig 13646 bp, 15 predicted proteins | sample JV7_2_2_MG_FD_183619 | JGI IMG/M metagenome (GOLD analysis project Ga0255048, IMG submission 183619) | Seawater microbial communities from Jervis Inlet, British Columbia, Canada - JV7_2_2 | ecosystem: Environmental > Aquatic > Marine > Inlet | place: Canada: British Columbia | collected 2016-10-06
CGACGAGCGGGTGACCGGCGAACGGCATCTCAACCGCCGGAGTAAAGATCCGCACGTGCGGCGTCCCGCCGTCCATCCAATCGATAAAGACCGTCTCGGAGAACCCCAGCTCGGCCGCAATCGTCTGCATCGTGTCGTCATCGAGGCCGGTGAGGTCGTTGACCACACCGAGATGATTCCCTCCGAGGTCTCCTCGAGTGAATACGCGCAGAACGTGGCAAGGACGCATTCCGCATGACGGTAGTGCGGTGGGTGCTGCCGATACCCTGACGGGCAATGACCGGCCCCAAGCCACGACGAATCCTGGCGATCTCGCTTCTGCTCTTGTTCGCCGCCTGCACAGAAGAGGACGGCGGCTCAGTTGCGTCTCCACCGACCTCGTCGTTGCCGAGCACCGCGGCGACGACCACTGCCGACGGCCCAATGGGAACGTCCTACGGATTCTTCCCCTTTCCGAATGGTGACACCTTCGAGGCAGTCGTTGCCCACTTCAATGACCTCTCCGATCACGCCGACTCTCTCTTGATGCAACCCAACATCGCTTGGGAGGAATTTGTCGGCGACTCCGACCAGTCAGAATCCCGCGACAACCTGACGAATATGGCAGTGCTGGCCGATCAGCACGGGCTGGAAACCATCTACATCGTCGATCCTCTCAACGGCCTGAACCGACAGGAGTTCCTCGATCTGCCTGAGGGTTGGGACCCCAGCTTTGCCAATCCCGATGTTCGGGAAGCGATGACCAACCTGGCCCTGTGGATCCTCAGAGAGTTCGAGCCCCGCTACCTGGGCCTGTCGTCGGAGATCAACACCTACCTCGAAGCTCATCCAGCCGAAACGCCTCATTACCTCTCCCTCTACGGCGAGATCTACGCCGCAATCAAGGCGGAGTCGCCAAAGACCCAGGTGTTTGTCACATTCCAATGGGAACAGGTCAACGGCGTCTTTGTCGGGGGCGGCCAACTCGAGCCCGATTGGGATCAAATAGAGCTGTTCGAGCCAGAGCTCGACATCTGGGCCATCTCCTCCTACCCCTTCGTGGCCTTCGACACGGCGGCGGACATCCCCGACGATTACTACGCGCCCCTCCTCGCCAGAACCGACAAACAACTCGCCGTCGCAGAGGGCGGCTTTATCTCCCGCCCGACCGGGCCGTTCTTGGGTACCCCGCAGGACCAGGTGGATCAACTAGCCGCGGTTCACGACCAGATCGGCTCCCGGCTGGGCTTTTGGATCAATCTGATACTCGATGACTTTGATCCTGCGGCGATCGCCGACCCGATGAGAGAACAAGGGCGCAGCGAGTCCGACATCACCACACTCGGGTTGTTCGCCTCGATCGGGCTCCGCCAGCACGACGGCACTCCGAAACCGGCAATGGCGATCTGGGACGGCTATCGGAGTGGTCAGTAGTCAGTATTCGGTACTCAGGTTCTAGTCTCACTGTCTACTGAGGACTGACTACTGAGGGTGCACTACTCCTCGATGGATATCTTCAACGTAAACGAGCTTCTCGCCCAATTGATGCTGGCGGTCGGAGCCGCCCTCTTTGCCGGCAACGCATTCGCCCTCGTTCAGAATCGGCGCGGGGTGCGGCCCAAGAACATGGACGGCGAGTTGCGCACTGGCCGCGCCTGGTGGCTGATCGCCGTTGGCGTGGTCATAACTGTGTGGGCATTGGCCAGCCTGCTCGCCCTCTGACAGCCGGGTACGATGACGCCCTCGCGGGTGTAGTTCAATGGCAGAACACAAGCTTCCCAAGCTTGATACGGGGGTTCGATTCCCCTCACCCGCTCCATTTCTTCTCGATCGGTGGCGAAGCGCGTAGGGCCACCCGGCCCTGACGAAACGGATGAACACGCTGAGAGAATGCGGCTGACCAAAACGCTGAGGAAGGGAAGACCAAGTGCGTTTGACCCCCCCGAAGAAGATCGTGTTCTACATCTCGGTCGCAGCGATGCTGATCGGCCTGGTGTTCTATTTGTTCTTCGACGATCTCAAGGATGCCGGCTACTACGTGACATTGGCTGGAGGCGTTCTGCTGACAGCCGGTGTCTCGATGAAGGGCGTCTAACCCCCGGACATCGCGACGAAGAGCGCCTCGGACCGCCGAGGCGCTCTTGCGCGAAAGATGAAAGGACCAGGAATGGCTGAGAGCAGCGTTGGCTCGATCGCTCGAATCGGTGAGTGGTGCTTCGTGCGGCGTCGCTGGGTGGCGGTCGCCTGGGTTGCCGGTCTCGTGGTCCTCATGGGGGTATCGGGATTGTTGGGCAGCGACTACGCGGAGGACTTCGAGATCCCGGAGTCACAGAGTCGCAGCGGCTTTGACGTTCTCAACGAACACTTCGAGGGCCTTGGAACTGGGTTCGCCGGTTCAATAGTCTTCGAAGCGGACCAGGGCGTAACCGATCCGGCAGTCGTCGCCGCGATGGAGGAGATGTTTGCCGCCACCGCTGCCATCGATGGACTCACCGTGCAGAGTCCGTACGAAGGATTCGGAGGAGGGATCAACCCCGATGGGACAATCGCCTTCGCCGAGGTTCAGGTCAGCGCCGACCTCACCTTCGCCGACATGACGACCGCCGGTGAGCAGGTAAACGAACTCAGGCCCAAGATCGACGGTCTCCGGGTCGAGATCGGCGGCGAAGCCCTCGCCGCGTTTGAACCGCCACAGTCGGAATTGATCGGAGTGGCCTTTGCGATCTTCGTCCTGATCCTGGCGTTCGGCTCCGTCCTGGCCATGGGCCTGCCGATCTCGGTTGCCCTCGCCGGCGTCACCGGTGGGGTTGGATTGGTCTCTCTGCTGTCGCAGATCACGACAATCCCCGAGTTCGCTCTCACTCTCTCGATCATGATCGGGCTGGGAGTGGGCATCGACTACGCCCTCTTCATCGTCACTCGTTATCGAGAACGCGTCCACGCTGGTGCCACGCACCAGGAAGCACTGGTAAAGGCGATGGACACCTCCGGCCGAGCTGTGATATTTGCTGGCACCACCGTTGTGATCTCGCTCCTCGGAATGCTGCTCGTGGGACTTGCATTCGTTTCGGGGATGGCACTGGCCGCGGTGACCGCAGTGCTCATGACCATGATCGCCGCAGTAACGCTGTTGCCCGCCCTCATCGGCTTCGCCGGCGACCGCATCGAGATCACCCGGTGGCGGGGCCTCATTGCCGCTGCCTTGGTTGCCGTTGCTTTGATCGGGCTCGGACTCAGCGTGAACGTGTTGCTCGTTGGAGCACCGCTCGCTGCGATCGTGCTCGTTGCTGGCTTTGCGGTGGCTCCGCTGCGACGCGTGGTCACCCGCCGACCACCCAAACCATTGAACGAGACCTTGGCCTATCGGTTCAGCAGGTTCGTCCAGAGGCGACCATGGACTATCGCCATAAGCTCCGCGCTGTTTCTGATCTTCCTCGCTCTCCCACTCCTTGGTCTTCGCCTCGGATTCGGCGACGAAGGCAACTTCTCGGAGGGAACCACAACGCGGGAGGCGTACGACCTCCTAGCCGAGGGGTTCGGCCCCGGATTCAACGGGCCACTGCTGATCACCGGCGAAGGAGGCGCCGAAGACCTACCGGCCGTGCTCGGATTGGTCCAGGCGCTTCGCTCTACCCCCGGCGTCGCATCGGCATCCGATCCCTTCCCCAACGACTTCGCCAACCCCGAAGCGGTGATCATCCAGGTGATCCCGGAATCGGCGCCACAGGCTGAGGCGACGTACCAATTGGTGGAAAGACTCCGAGAGGAAGTAATCCCGCCGGTAGTCGAAGGGACGAATCTCGATGTAAACGTGACCGGCAACGTGGCGGTCGCAATCGACTTCACCGATTATCTGGCCGGCCGCACCCCGTACTTCTTCTTTGCAGTGCTGGTGCTTTCGTTCCTCCTGCTCATGATCGTGTTCCGGTCGGTGCTGATCCCGGTCAAAGCCGTGGTGATGAACCTTCTCTCGATCAGTGCGGCCTATGGGGTGGTGATCGCCATCTTCCAGTGGGGGTGGTTGGGCGGGATAACCGGACTGGAGCCGGCACCGATCGAACCGTTCGTCCCGATGATGATGTTCGCCGTCGTCTTTGGGCTGTCGATGGACTACGAGGTCTTCCTGCTGTCTCGGATCCGGGAGGAGTATCTCGACAGTGGGGACCCCACCGGGTCGGTGGCCGACGGGCTGGCTGCGACCGCGCGGGTGATCACGGCTGCGGCGGCGATCATGGTCGTCGTCTTCGGTGCGTTCCTCTTCGAGGATGCCCGGGTCATCAAGCTGTTTGGAGTCGGCCTCGGCTTTGCGGTGCTGGTGGACGCGTCAATCGTTCGCATGCTGCTGGTCCCGGCAACGATGGAGTTGCTCGGCAAACGGAACTGGTGGATCCCGAAATGGCTCGACCGGATCCTTCCCACCGTCAGCTTCGAAGGCGACGCCGACTGATCACAACTGGGCCAACACCCTGCCACGCCAGCGCTCGGCTGCCCGCACCTGGTTGTAGGTAAAGAGATGGAACCCTGCGATGCCGAGTCCCGTGTCGGTCGCCAACTCCGCGAGCCTCGCAACCGAGCCTGACGCGGCGCGACCACCCGGGCGCAGCAGGCGAGTCGTCACCCGGGGATGCTCGAACATGAACTGGAGAGAACGTCCGGCCCCAACCCTTAGCCCCAACGACATCAGGCCCGTTACATCGGCCACGGCGGTGATGCCAAGCCAAATAGGGAGATCGATGCCTCGCAGTCGCTGTTGCTCTATCCACTCCCCGGTTTGCGTTGTATCCATGCAGATCTGGGTTGTCATCCAGGCAGCGTGTGGAGCCTTCTCCAACAGCGAGCGCTCCATCAGTTCATCAGGGATCTCCTGATGCCCTTCTGGATATCCTCCGATTCCTATCTCTCGCAACGGAGCAGGCGAGTCTTCGATGGCAATCAGCAATGCCATCGCGTCGAGAAACTCACCGGGCTGATCAGCCACTCCGCCGATCACGAGAGCTCGCTCGATTCCGACCGACTCAAGGCGTGCGAGATATGCCGTGAGTTCCGACCGATCCCTGGTGAGCTGAGCCGCAAGGTGGGGGATGACGTCGAAGCCGCGCCGGCGCAGCTCGACACATAGTTCGATGGTGGGCGCCATTCCAAGTTGGGGATCAGCAGTTACCGCCACCTCGGCTTCGGCTGGAAGAAACGACGCCTGCTCGAGAGCGTTACTAATGGGAAGCAATTCGTAGCGCACGCTCGTCAGGAGGCGACGCAGCACCGACTTCGTGGAGTCCGGCAATACCGCGAGACGTCGCGAATTCCACAACACCAGATCAACCCTGGGCCGGGTACAGCAAGGGGTGCCGACGAACCGTCCACGCCTGGTCCCCGCTCATCGTCGACCCGTCGCCGTCGTGGAACATGAAGTTGCCGGCGTCGACACCGTCACACTCGTACAAGTCGACGAATCCATCGTCGTCGGTGTCCCATTCCTCGTAACGACATTCCGGCGTGTCATCGATGAGATCGAAGAACAGACCGTCGCTTTCGCTCGTGTGATAGAGCCCGAGATGATGCCCGGCCTCGTGCCACACGACCACGGCACGTTCAAAGAGGTCCCGACCCGGATCGTCGGGGTCGGGCGATGCCATTCCGGCCACGCACGACAGATCGGACCCGGCCAGCATGGCGGTACCGGGCAGACCGGAGGAGCTGCCTTCGATGATGGCATCTGGCTCATCGCCATCGAGCCGATCGACAATCGCAAAGTTGAGCGCCCGCACATCGCCAACCGAGGTAGACATCGCCCGACACAAGCCCCTCAGATCAGCGTCCGTACCGCCTTCGGAGAATTGGAGCACCGCGTACCGATCGATGATGTCGGCCGGTGGATCAATAAACGTCATCGTCCCGATCGCAATTCCGTGTACCCCGAGGACTGCCTCGCCGGTTGAGCGGAATCGCTGTTCCAGGGCTTGCCTGTCGTACTCCTCGTTGGTGGCCATCCAGAAGATCACGTCCAAGGACTGCGGCCCATCGGCGGTACCCGACCGCACCAGCGCGCCAGATGCGCCGATGTCGTCGGTCGCCTCAAAAGTGACCTCGTATTCTCCGATCTCCAGGTCCACCTGCTCCTTGATCGGCACATAGACGGCAGCCTCGCCGAAATTGGAGTACTCGCCGTATTCGAGCCCGATCGCATCTCCTACATCCACACCCGACGGGGAGACGACGCTAACGACGAACACCTGGGCGTCGGGGTTGCCGGTGCGTGCAAAGGCGAGGAACGAAAGGTCGCCCGGGCCGATCTCGACCAGGAACCGGCCCCGACGACCCAAGGGGCCGCCGTCGAGTCGGCGCACATCTGCGGCCGCATTTGGTATGGGTGGTGATTCGACAGATGCGGCAAGGGTCGTAACGGGCGAGGGCGCAGTCGGGTCGAGACCCGTTTCGAAGAGAGCTACGAGTTCGCCATAGAGGGCATCGTCGAGAACCGCGACGAGTTCCACGGCCATTTCGTAGTCGAGCGTCTCTACGAATTCGACATCGCCGGCCACCCTGACTCGATCGATCAGGGCGAAGTAATCATCATCGCCGAGAGAGTCGAGTAGGGCGAAGACGTCATCACCTGGAAGTTCGAGCACCACAGTGACGGCGGCATCGAAGGGATCCAGCGGCGTAGCCGTCGTCGTTGTGTCATCGACAGGAGCCTCAAAGCCATCGGTGTCGTCTCCGCAAGCGCCGAGGACGAGGAACATGCTGAGCGCCAAGATGCCGTGACGATGGTGACTAATCGGCTTCCTTCCAAGACCGCTTCGAGCCTACGACATCAGGCCGCTCAGTCACTCCCGGCATGACTCAGCAAAGAGGCAGCTGTCCCTCGACGGGACGCAAGCACGCGGAAACGGGGCCCCGAAGGGCCCCGTTTATTCGTCGGGGGAGAAGCGACGAATCCTCTATTCATCAGGCGGAGATATCGACTCCGTCGGCTGCGGGCAAACCGCCGAATCCACCGTGCTCACCGCCACCCGGGCCACGCTGACCGCGGGGGCCGCCGTCCTCGGGTGGGCCGTTGTTCACCATCTCGGTGATCCTCTCGGTGGCATCTGCCAGCTTCTCGTCGGCCTCGGCCTGGTCGAACTTGCCGTTGGCGATGGCTTCGTCGAGCTTCTCTTGCACCTGACCGACCAGGAAGTCGATCACTTCGCCTCCGCTTGAGCCGTTGGCCGCTGCGAGGTCGGCAAGGGTGTCGTACTCCTGCATCGCCTCACGGAAGGCATCGGCCTCCATCCCGAGGAACTCGGCCAGAGCGCCGACATGGGGGCGGTGGTGACCGCGCCTCGGACCGCCCTTGAACCCATCCGCCAGTGCCTCGGCAACCGCCTCCGCCTGATCAGCGGTGATCGTTCCGTCGTCCACCAGTGACTGGAGCTTCTCAGCAATCCTCGTCACCGCGTTCTGGGCCGCCTCGTCCGTCGTCTCATCTGTCTGTGCCAGGGCGATGCCCGACATGGCGAGAGATGCGACGACCAGGACGGTGATCCCGATCTTGAGCGTCTGTTTCATCATGACCTCCTTGTGTACGTGATTCCCGTTCGCTCTAAAGACAGGTTCGAACACCGAGGTACGAGAATTGTTAAGCCGACCTAGGAAGCGAAGGGGGTGTTCCTAAGAAGGAAGTAAGGAGTCAGGAGTCCATCCTTTTCTCCCCCTCCGGAGGGAGGTCCTTCCTTGCTGGCTGCTCGCTGCTCGCTAATTGCTACTCACCACCAAAGGCCACAAGGAAAACCATCGTCAAGCGTCCTACGATCAAACTGTGATCCTCTCCGACATCTCGATCCGAGCCGCTCTGGAACTCGGGCGGATTCGGATCGACCCCTTCGATCCGAAGATGGTCCAGCCCAGCAGCGTCGATGTGAGGGTCGATCGCTACTTCCTCGTCTTCGAGAATCACCGCTACCCGCTCATTGATCCAAAGCAGTCTCAACCCGACCTCACAGCCCAAGTCGAAACCGAAGTAGACCAGCCGTTCATGCTCCACCCAGGCGAATTCGTTCTCGGATCCACCCTGGAGGTCGTTGGCCTGGGCGATGACATCGTGGCCCGCCTCGAGGGCAAGTCTTCGCTTGGGCGACTTGGATTGCTCATCCACTCGACCGCAGGATTCGTCGATCCCGGATTCGAAGGTCACCTCACACTCGAGTTGTCGAACGTGGCAAACCTCCCGATCGCCATCTATCCGGGGATGAAGATCGGTCAACTCTCCTTCTACGAGCTGACAACCGCCGCCGAGAACCCCTACGGGTCTTCAGAGGCAGGGTCCAAATACCACGGCCAGCGGGGCCCCACGGCCAGCCGAATTCACGAGGATTTTGAGTAAGCCAACAACCGACAGCCAGGGCGCCATGCAACCGAACGTGGTCACGGTCAGTTCCGATACCGGGGCCCGGCGCCACCCTCTCCTCTTTGTCCACGGCGCCTGGCACGGCGCCTGGTGCTGGGAATCGTTCATGGGGTGGTTTGCCGCACGGGGTTGGGATTCGCACGCGCTCGACCTCCGCGGCCACGGGTCAAGCGCCAACGATCGCTCACTACGACGGACCCGGATCAAGCACTATGTGGATGACGTCGCCAGCGTCGTCGACTCCCTGGAAACACCACCGATCATCATCGCCCACTCGATGGGCGGATTGGTCGCGCAGCGCTTCCTCGAGGATCACGAGCTCCCGGGTGCCGTTCTACTGGCACCGGTACCGGTCGGCGGGGCGCTGCGAGCGACGCTGCGCACTCTGCGCCGACATCCCGTCAAGTTCTTGAAGGCGAATCTTCTTTGGGACTTGAAGCCCCTCATAGAGAAGCGCGAGGTCGCCGCCGACCTCTTCCTCTCCGAAGATGCAACACCCGAGCAGATCGATTGGATGTGGAAGCAACTCCAGGCAGAGTCCTACCTGGCCTATCTGGACATGGTCTTCTTCGTGCGATCCCGCCCGCAACTGGTTCATTCGCCGATGGCAGTGTTGGCCGGGTCGGCGGACCGAATCTTTGGCGTAGGCGAACACAGCAAGACCGCCAAGGCCTACGGAGTAGACCTCGCGGTCATCGACGGAGCGGCCCACGATCTGATGCTGGGACCACGCTGGGAACAGGCAGCCGAGGTGATAGCCGCAGCACTCGAACCACGGTGATTCTCTGGCCCGAGTAGCAAGTCATCGGCGTGGCGTTGTCGATCCGTTGGATTATTGTTATAGTTGTCCTATAACAATGTTGATTACGTTCGATCCAGGCAACACCGCCCCGCTCTACCACCAGATTGCCTCTGCCGTGAGACGGGCGATTCGAGAAGGCGACATCTCAGAAGGAGATCGCCTTCCTGCGACGCGTGATCTGGCGACGTCGCTCGGGGTAAACATGCACACCGTCGTCCGCGCCTACGGCATCCTCCGCGATGAAGGACTACTCGAGATGCGCCGCGGCCGCGGTGCAACGATTAGCGCAGGGAGCACTTCGACAGCAGGGGTCACCCATCTGGTCAAGGAGTTGGCCGTAGAGGCCCGACATCAAGGATTCGACCTCGGCGAACTCACCGAGATGATCACTAAGGAGTTCTCATGACAAATCGTCAGAAATGGACGGTGACACTCGTCCCCACCCTGCTGTTCGCAGCCATCGTGCTGCCGATGGCCCTCGCCTGGAGCGAGCTCCCCGATTCGATGGCGACCCACTGGGGACTCAAGGGGACCCCCGACGGGCACATGGCGCCTTCGGTGTTGCTCCTAGTTCTCGCTGGGCTGTTCGCTGCCGTCTGGCTGGGTGTCTGGGGCGCGAGCCGACGGATGCCATTCGAGGCGCGATCTTTCATCGCAGGACTCATTGGCATCGGCGGTCTTCTTGTAGCTGTGCAGTGGATTGCAGTCGACTTGAACCGGGGCATCGCCGACTGGACAGAGGCCGGCGAGTTCAATGGCCTACATCTGATCCTGGTTCTGGCGGCGGCGATGGCCCTCGGCACTATCGGATGGCTTTTGGCCGGACCGGCAACGGCCATCGAGGGAGGTCGAGTTCAGCCCTCCGGTCCGATGCTTCAGTTGGAGCCGGGTATGAGCGCCGTGTGGTCGGGTCGCGGCCGCGGGATCGTGCTCATCGTGATCGGTATTGGCCTGCTGATCGCTTCCGTCGCCATTTGGAGCGTGGTGAGCCTGGTGCTGTTGGTGGTGGCCCTACTGGTACTGGTCTTTGCAGAGGTGCGAGCCACGGTGAGCGACGCCGGTGTCGTCGTAAGCCTGGGTTGGCTGGGCATCCCGTCGTGGCTGGTCCCACTCGACACAATCACAACGGCCGACGTCGAAGAGGTCTCGCCGATGTCATATGGCGGCTGGGGTTACCGGATCCGCCCTGGTGTCCGCGGTCTCATCGTCCGCGGCGGGCCGAGCTTGCGGCTCCGTAGGAAGGATCGGCCCGACCTGGTGCTCACGGTCGATGACGCCGAGCGCGGTGCCGGTTTGGTAAACGCTCTGGTAGCGAGGATCTAGGAGGACAGCGCCGGGATCACGATCTCGCCGTAGGCATCCAAAGTCTGCTCGCGTTGATCGTGCATCAAGTAGATGGAGAACTGGTCGACTCCAATATCACGCAGCTCCTGCATCCTCTCGATGTGGTGCTCGACCGGGCCCAGCACACAGAACCGATCTACCACTTCATCGGGAACGAAGTCTGTGGATGGATTACCCGCCTTGCCGTGGTGGGCGTAGTCGTAGCCCTGACGTGCCTCTATGTATTCGGAGAGCGCAGCGGGCACCATCGAATCATCCGACCCGTATCGGTCGACCAGATCGGCCACGTGATTGCCCACCATGCCACCAAACCACCGCACCTGATCGCGCTGGTGGGCGATGTCGTCGCCGACGTACGCCGGTGCGGCCACACAGATCGTGATGTCGTCGGGATTCCTACCCGCCTCGGTTGCAGCGTTCTTTACGAACTTGGTGGTCCATTCGACCAGGTACGGATCGGCCAACTGGAGAATGAAACCGTCACACTTCTGCCCGATGAGAGTGAGCGCCTTCGGTCCATAGCCGGCCCCCCACATCGGGAGGTCGTAGCCGTCCTCGATCCACGGGATCGACAGCGTCTGCTCGTTGTATTCGATCTCATCGCCCCGCACCAATGCTCTGATGGCATCCATCGAGGCATCCATGGTCGCCAGAGTCTTTGGCTTGAGCCCGATGTAGCGCAACGCCGAGTCGCCCCGGCCCATGCCGCAGACGGTCCTACCCCCGGACATCTCGTTGAGGGTGGCAAATAGGGATGCGATGACGGTCCAATCCCTGGTCCCCGGATTGGTGACCATCGGCCCCACGATCATGTTTTCGGTCTCAGCCAGCATGCGGCTGAAGATGACAAACGGCTCCTGCCACAGCACGTGAGAATCGAACGCCCACCCGTAGGTAAACCCGTTCCGCTCGGCGCGTTTGGTCAGGTCGACAACCGCCGCAGCCGGCGGATTTGTCTGAAGTACAACCCCGAAATCCATGTGCGGTCCTTCTCCAAGCGGCGGCAAGAACCCGTAGGTCTAGCAAACCTGCCAACCATCGGCGACACGATCCAAGCCACCTCTCTTCTTACTGATTACTGATGACTGATTACTGATGACTTCTTCAGAGAGTGACTAGTCATTTCGCACTAGTCACAAACACCCTTCAGCACCAGAGAAAAGGGGCCGAAAACACACTTGAGAGATGAAACCGCTCCCAACAACAAGGTATTGATGATGAATAGCCCAACTAACCGGAAAGTCAGAACCGGTGCTGCAATCATCGCAGTCTTCGCCGCATCGCTCCTAGCCTTCCAGGCCACCGGGGCGGCGTTTTCCGCGACCACCGAAAACGCAGGAAACGCTTTCGCAGCCGGCACCGTGACCATCTCCGACAACGACTCCGGCGTAGCAATGTTCAACGTGACCAACATGAAGCCCGGCGACAACGCTGTGGGCTGCATCGAAGTCACCTACTCCGGGTCACTCGACCCCGAAGTCCGCGCCTACGGAGCTACCACTGCCGGTGACGGCCTCGAGGCCTACCTGGACCTGACCGTTGAACGCGGCGACGGCACCTGCGCCGCCTTTGGTACCTCCACCGCGGTGTGGACCAACGGTACCGACGGCGACCTCGGCGTCTTCCTCGGCGCAGCCACCGACTACGCCACCGGCGTAGACAGCTGGCAGCCCACCGGCGGAGCCCCCAACGACACCGTCCCCTACCGCTTCACCGTCGACCTCCAGGACGACAACGCAGCTCAGGGCAAAACGGCCACCGTCACCTTCACCTGGGAAGCCCAAAACCTCTAAGCCCCAACAACGAGAACGCGGCATGACAATCACCGCCCCAACAGTTGAAGAGCAGGGATGGCCTGATACCGGGCCATCCCTGCTCGCCGATCCATGGTCCGACAACTGGGCCCTGCCCACCGCCAAGGAACTCAAAGCGGTCGGCTGGCCCGGGGCAAGACCGGGGATGGTCGTTGACGTCCGCGAAGTCGAGTCGGCGCCGAAACTAACGGTCGTAGAAGAGACCGAGCCGTCGATGACGGACACCTCTCCACAACCCGAACCCGCAGACTTACTGGCCGAGTTAGCCGATGCAGACGATGACGCCAATGCCGCCGAGTCCACCGCCCCCGAGCCACAGCAAATCCGTAGACACCGTCGCGGCCTGCATGGTCTCAAGATGACAGTCGCCATGGTCGCCACTGCCTACTGGTACTTTGCCGTGGCCACCCTCGCCATCGCCCTGATCGTGCCGGTCGTCACCGGTTGGAATTCGACAACCGTCATGAGCAACTCGATGGCCCCCACCCTTTCGGAGGGCGACGTGGTCGCCTTCGCCGAACATGACGGCTCACTATTGGACATCGGGGCGATCATCCAGTTCGTCGACCCGGTCCGCGAGGATTCCACCATCACCCATCGCATCGTCGGGTTCAACCCAGACGGCACCTATGAGACGAAGGGCGACGCCAATCAGGGACCAGACAGCGTCAAGGTGCCTACGAGCTCGATCACCGGGGTAGCTCGCATGGTCTCTCCGTACGCCGGCCTTCCTCACTTCTGGCTTGCGACCGGCCAGTACTTGTGGCTCGCGGCTTGGATCCTTGCCACCGTCGCAGCCGCAATGGTCATGACTCCAAGCTACGTCGACACCGGTCAAGGCACCACATCGGCCCCTGAGGCCAGGAAACGGTTCGCCCGGCTGCGCTCGCTTCGGCGCAGCACCACCTCCGCTCAATCTGAGGTATAGACATGCCGGACGGTGCCACTCTTGACTCCGGCATCCATCAGTCCGACGCCGGTATGGCTTCCGTCCGTATTGACGACGCCAATCGTCCTCGGGTTACACACAGGCGGCTGATGAGGACCATCAAAGCGTTGATCTTGCCCGCTGCTGCCCTGATCCTCGGCGGAACGCTCTTTGCGGGATCGCGGTCAGCGTTCTCAGCACCGACCGTCAACGCCGGTAACAACTGGGCGGCTTCGGCCTCGTTCTCCACCGACGTGGGTTTGGCGGGTGGGTGGACGACGGGGCTGACCCACACCGTGGGAACGGGCAGTGACCGGCTGCTGGTGTTCGTAGCTGGGATGGAGAACAACTTCGGTGACCGTGACCTGACCGCAGTCTCTTACGGTGGCCAGG
>Ga0255048_10001948_pt1 | contig 13642 bp, 18 predicted proteins | sample JV7_2_2_MG_FD_183619 | JGI IMG/M metagenome (GOLD analysis project Ga0255048, IMG submission 183619) | Seawater microbial communities from Jervis Inlet, British Columbia, Canada - JV7_2_2 | ecosystem: Environmental > Aquatic > Marine > Inlet | place: Canada: British Columbia | collected 2016-10-06
TGTATCTAAGTCTAACACATTAACATTATTCGTATTAACTAGCGACACAACACCCTCATCAATAACGTTCAAAAACTTATCTAACGTTTCAAATCGTACAGCATTGATTGTAGCGTTTCCGTAAACAAACAATTTGTATTCCGTACTGTTAAATATTTTTTTAGACTGAATCGCTTTTGTCATAAAGTCTATATCTGTTGCCGTATATTGATATAAAGATAAGTCTAATTGTAGAGCGTTCAGTACTTTTATATCATTTGCGGTAACGGACGGTGTAAAAGTTAATATACCGTTCGCATCGGGTAAGTAATCATTAGCACGAACCGAAACGGTAAAGATAAACTCATTCGTTGCGGTTGTCAATCGTGTTGCATTGAAAAAAGTATTATTGTTAAAAAAGTTTCTAAGTTCTTGTGATACGTTTACTTCAAATAGATATGTTACGTTACTTCCCGCTGTTAATTTGTTGTAAAAAGCATTACTGTTAACCTCAAAACTGTAAAGTGTTGTATTGATTGTAAATAAAAAATTCACAGCTGGTGCAAAGGTTGACGTTGCAGTGTTTATAGTAATACTATAATCATAAATCAAATCCTCATTTGCACTTAACAAATCAACCGCTGACGGCTGCCCTAAAAACGAACCCATATCTATTTATTTCTTACAAATATAATAATAATTATTGATTGTTTATTTGTTTACTTTGTTGTGACTATTGATATTGTTTTGTTTTGTAATTTTGTGATGTAATTGATTAGGGAGATTAAAACCAAAACAATGGATAACAAAACAGAACAAGCGGAGCAACTGCAAAAAGAACTATTAAAATTAAAACTTGAAAGACTTTGTTTGAAAACGGCAATAAAAGAAGTTGCAGTTGGAAATGAAAAATTCATAGACAACAATATCTTTGAAGATTACTTTTCTGATATGGGCGACCACAGTCCAAAAATAAAATGGTCGTTACTTGTAGCTATTGAAAAAGATTTAAAAGAACAATTGCAACGGGTTCAGAGCGAAATTAAAAAGATTATGGACAAAGCGGAACAATTGCAAAACGAATTATTAAATGACTAAACAGGAACAAATCCAAATCTATAACAACAAGCAAAAGCAAAAAAAAGCTAGACAGTTGTATATTCACTTTAGACGAATAGATAGACCTGTTACTGACTTGTTACAGAGTAGGTTTGGATTGTTTCCGATTTTGGAAGAAATAGAATTAGAAAATTCATAATTTGGTTAGATAGGGTTTTACGGTGCTGTATAATGCAGTGCCGTATTTTTAGAACAAAACAAAACAAAGCATGAAAATATTAGACGAATACGGTAATGAAATTGAAAATGGCGATTTGATTAAATTGCATTTTTCGGTTAAAAACGAAAGTGAATCATTTAGAATGCACAATATTTATGAAATTACTTTTAATAAGTTTTATGGAGTTGTATTAAAAGTGATTAAAAAGATTGGCTGCGAAAGTTTACATTATGATTGTTTAGGCAGTGATTTTTTTGAACTACTACGAAACACCGACAACGTTTTAAAAATAGAAAATGGCTGTTTTGATATGTACAACACCATCACAGGATTAAGCAAAGTTGAAAAAGTCACAATTGAATCAAAAACAAAACAATGAAAAAACAGAACTATTTAAAAGTGTTCCATGAGACACTTGAATATCACAACTTAAAACTTGGCGTTATCAACAAAGCACCAACTGAAATCGTACTAAACGGCAACGGCACACATCAGACCGAACCGAAAATTACTGGTTTTGAAAATGTTTATTCCGACGTGAACGGTAAAGAATATATCGTTACAGGATTTAGAACGAACCAAACGGATATTGTGTTGGCAGAGGTTAATACGAAAAAGAAACGTATTGTTAAAACTTGGATTGCTTTGGATAGTGTGGAGTTAAATATTGAGGTATGAAATGGACAGATAAAATAACGGTAACGAATGAGGATAACATGAAATTAATGGCTCGTTATCCAGATAATTATTTTGATTTGGCAATTGTTGACCCTCCTTATGGGATTAACGTAAACACCAGTATAGGACGTAGAAAAGGAGATAAAAAAAGCAATTATCATAAATTTTCAGGTGGAGATAAATCAATACCAAATTCAAATTACTTTACACAGCTTTTTAGAGTTAGTAGGAGTCAAATTATTTGGGGCGGTAACTACATGACAGATTTTTTATATCCGTCTTCTTGCTGGTTGTTGTGGGATAAAGGTTTTTCAGAAAAAGTAAGTTTTGCACAATACGAAATGGCATGGACAAGCTTCAGTGGGAGTGCTAAAAAATACGATTACAACGCAGCGGCTAATCGAAACAGAATCCACCCAACACAAAAACCAAAAAACTTATACCGTTGGATTTTAGACAATTACGCAACTGAAGGTGATAAAATTCTTGACACACATTTAGGTTCGGGTAGTCTTTCAATCGCCTGTCACGAATTAGGATTTGAATTGACAGCGTGTGAATTAGATGCAGAATACTATAACGCTTCTTTGAAAAGGTTTAAGTTAGAAACGAAACAGTTAATGTTAGATTTATGATACTACGTAGATTAGGAAACAAAAAGAAAGTCGCTAAAGATATTATACAACATTTTCCGCCACATAAGGTTTTTGTGTCATTATACTTTTGTTTTTAAACAAATACAATACATTATGGAAATCTGGAAAGACGTAATAAAATACGAGGGTTATTATCAAGTCAGTAACTATGGCAATGTAAAAAGCCTTAGTCGTGAAATTAAAAGACCTAAAAAAATAGGTTCATTTATTCAAAAAGAAAGGATATTAAAGCCTTGTAAATGCAAAGGAGGGTATGAGTCGGTAACCTTAGTTATTGACACAAAAAAGAAAAAGCATTTAGTACATAGATTAGTTGCTATTGCTTTTATTGAGAATCCAATTGATTATAAATACGTAAATCATATTGACGCAATAAGAGATAATAACAAAGTTGAAAACTTAGAGTGGTGTAGTCAATCTCAAAACAAAAAACATTCTTATAATTTAGGATTAAGTAACAAAAAAGGAGTGAACCATCATCTTACTAAATTCACTAATCAAGATATTGTTGACATTAGGAATAAATACGAAAATAAAAAAATGCTTCAAAAAGAAATAGCAGAAGAGTACGGTGTCAATAAGTCAACCATTTGGAATATAGTAAATTACAAAACATGGAATTACAACCTTACATAAGAATTAGCAGAACAATACAAATTAGAAGCAATTGCAATTGGTGAAAGACAAAATTTGAAAAATCGTAGAACGGAAATATTATTAGTTAATTATCGCAGCCAAGCCTTGTACGGTTTGTTTGGGTATCAAAATGGAAAATAAAACAACACCAATAAACAAACAAAGATTGTTCACTTTTTACGGTATCGCTTTTCATTAAGTTGTACCGTATTTTTTTGCCTTAAAACAAAATAACGCAAATTTACGTATATTTGTAAAAAAGCGTACTATGGCAAAAGAAAAACACAATCCTAAACAGTTGTCGTTTCGGTTTAGTGAGATTGAACAAGTAGTGAATGATTTAATTGAAACGGAACATACTAAAGAGGATTTAAAGCAATATGAAACGATTGTACTAGGACAAGTCACTGCTAAAGCGATACAAGGTGATAAAGCAGCGGTTGACCAGTATATGAAGTATGTGGTTGGTTTTAGTGATAAAGTAGAAACTAAGTCAGAACAAGTAATTACAGTAACAAGTGTTGAATTTCAAAATGCTTAGATGGGAAAACTACAACTAAAAGTATCCAACACATTCCGAAAAAACTGGAACAGTACAAAACGAATTGTCATAAATCGAGGTGGAACAAGAAGTGGCAAAACATACGGTATTTGTCAACTTGCAGCGAATTGGTTGGCGACTGGACAGGTACGGAAAAATAAGAAACTGATAAAAGGTACATGGAGTATTGCAAGAAAGTATCGTGCAACAATTACAAAGACAGTCGAAAAAGAATTTAAAGACGTATGTGAAAACATATTACTTGACGGTAAACCGTTCTTTTCGTTTCTGAAAGTGAATAAAACTAATAAAAGTTATTCGTTTAATGGTCGCACGGTTCAGTTTATTGGAGCTGATGACGAACAAAAACTAAGAGGGTATAAATCTGATATTTTATACTGTAACGAAGCAAACGAATTAAGTTTTGAAAAGGAATTTTTCCAATTGAGAATGAGAACGACGGGCGAAATATTTCTTGATTTTAATCCATCGGACGAATACATTTGGATAAATATCGAACTGGAACAGAAAAGAATGTTAAAGCAAGGTGACGTTGAAGTTTTAATTTCTACTTACAAAGACAATCCGACTTTAAACGATATTCAAATTAAAGAGATTGAAGCATTACAGCATTCAGATATTGAATTATGGAAAGTTTACGGTTTAGGACAATACGGAAAAGTTAAAGGATTGGTTTTTGAAAATTGGGAAGTTTGCGGTTCAATGCCTAAAAAATTCAAATGGGAAGTTTATGGAATGGACTTTGGATTCACGAACGACCCAACAACGCTTATTCATATTCGATACGCACATGGCGAATTGTGGCTAAACCAATTAATCTTTGACAAAGGATTAACGAATGATGATATTTGTAACAGGCTTAAAAAATTAGGTTTTAATCGTAACTTTGAAATAATTGCGGATAGTGCTGAACCAAAAAGTATCGAAGAAATAAGACGACAAGGTTTTAATATACAAGGTGCAAAAAAAGGAAAAGACAGTATCAATTATGGCTTAGATATAATGAAACGGTACAAGATAAATATTACAGCAACATCGGAGGATTTAAAAAAAGAATTTAGAGTTTATAAATATATCGAAAATAGTAAGGACGGTAACAAAACAATTGATAACTTCAATCATGGTATTGATGCAGCACGATATGCGATTACACACAAAGTAACGATACCAAACCAAAAAACACACGTACATACTTTTTAAGCAAAACAAAACAATGAAACAACAATACAGCATCGAACACAACGGGAACAAAATCGTTTTTGATATTCCGTCACGGCTCAAAGATATTACTTTACAGGAATTGACAGAATACGAAGTAAAGTTTAACACGTTCCCAAAGTGGTTCAGAGAGTTCAAAGGCGATGAAACAACACTAAGTCAAAACGATAAAGCAAGTTTCATTCATTATTCTTTAGAACTATTCAGTGTTTACACAAAAAAGGATTTAACAGTACTAAAAGAAATTGCAGACTTAAAATCTATTTTAGCTTTATGGAATACATTACATTATACAATGTTCTACACCGAACCAAAACAAATTAATTCGTTTGAGTTTAGAAATGAAACGTTTATTGTTCCTCAAAACGTAATTAATAACTTGACAGGCGAAACAGAAAACGCAAATTTAAACACTTGGGAAACGATTTTGGCGTTGCAGTATGAGTTCATTCTGAATGATACAGACTTGATAAAACAGGGCGGGAACTACAATAGAAAATTAGCAATTGTCAGCATATTATGTAGAAAGAAAGACGAAATACTGCCTTTACAAGATGCTGAATGTGTCGAATTTGTGACAAATAGAATGAAGTATTTTAGTAATTTAGATGCCGAAACGGTCGAAAATGTGATGTTTTTTTTTACCATTTCGTTACTAACATCAAAAAGATAGGTATCTCCAGTACGCTTTTGAGGGTATTAAAAAACGGAAAGACCTAAAAAATGAAGACGAGGAACACACGGCACGAGTTAGGCAGTACGCTAAAACGTTCGGTTGGGTAGATGTTCTATATGAAATTACAAAGTCTAGTATTTGGACAAAACAAGGTTTTAATGCTTACGAAAGTGCAAAAATTACGAGTTATAAAGAAACTTTCTTGATGTATGCAACGCAAAACGCTAAGGATAGTTTGTAGGATTAATTAACAAAACAATAGTAAAATGGATATTCAAAAAAAGGTTTACAGTAAGGCAGAGCAGTTAATTGAGGATTTGTTTAAAACAAAATATTTAGTCACATTTGATAAAGAACATAATAAAAATTCGGTTATCAAAGGCTTGAACGATTGGATTTATCAATACAGAATCAAACATCGAGTAAAAAACCAAAACGATATTCGATTATCGGTATTTAGTTGGAGAACTGAATTTACAGGAAATAGAAGAAAAGCAAACTTGAAAATCACTTTTGGGGTTTTTACTGATTTTACAGAAACCGAATATTGCGGAATTGAAGTGGAAGTGATTGTATATTAATTAACAAAACAAAACAATAGTAAAATAATGGAAATATTCAACTGGATAATAAAGTACGGATTAATAATAATAACTATGCTATTATCATGGGTAGTTTTATTGCTTTTTAGAGGAATGTGGAAAAATATACCTCCAGAACAAGCTATACTTTCGCTTTCCGATAACATTAAAATAATTCAAATAGGAAATGATTATTTCATAAAACGTAAAATCAAGTACTTTTATTTGTTCAATATTTTGAATTACTTTTCGGGGTTTGAGTCAATACAAGATGTTAGTTGCTACACATCAAATTTAGGTTCAGCCACAAAATTAACAAAAGCAAAAGCGTTTGAATTAGTAGAAAAAGATACCGAAATACGCAAAGCAAAACAGAACTGCAAAGAACAAGAGATTAAAGTTATTTACGATTCAGCAAAAGATTATCAAGAATTAGACGAGGTCGGAGAACTCACAACAAGAATGATTAAAGCGAAATTGGCGAATAATTTAGAGTTAGAACAGGAACTGGCTACTCAATTACGCACAAAACTAAACATATGAAACAAACACTATTTTTATTAATTACAATTTTATTAGTATCTTGCAACGCTGAAAAGAAATTACAGCGAAAGCAAAAACGGAAAATTAAAGAACTGAATGAATTAGTTACAGAAAATCCGTTTTTGTTAGAGACCGAAAAAGACACTTTAGTTATATTCCGTTTTGATACAGTACGAATTGCAGGAGAAAAATTTAATACAACAATTGTCAAAGATTTACAAAGCAAAACGGATACAATCATAATTGAAAACGAACGGATTAAAACTAAAATCATTCGTGTTCCTAATTTTGTTACGAATCAGAATGAATATAAGATAAAACAAGAAGCGAAAGAAATTATAAAGATTGTGAACCGTACCGATACGATTTTTACAATTAAAGAAAAGTTTAAAACGGAATACGTTATTGAGAACCATATTCCGTTTTGGATTTGGCTTATTCTATGTTTTGTAATTTTGTTTTGTATAGTGTTAGTGATACGTGCTTTTGATTAGTTTTTTTTTCATTTTTACATTGTTTTGATTTTATATAGTCCGATACTTTGTTGTGTCGGACTTTTTTTGTGGTTTTGTTTGATGGTGTAAAACATTTATTGTAATTTTGTCACAATGTGTTAAATCAAAACAGTGAACACAAAAGAATTTCAAAAGCATGAAGCGGTTACTTCATGCTTTTTTTTGTGCCTTTTTTTAAATATGTTCGCAATTACGGATTTTTTTTATTAGTTTTGTAATCGTTATTTTCTACAGAAATTAGATAACAAAAGAAATTCACAAAAGCATTGAAGCGACTAACTTCAATGCTTTTTTTTGCGAATTTTTAAACTGTTATCTGTTTATTCCCAACAACCCATTCCACTTATTTTCAAAAATGTACCTACCTACCTATTGCTTATCAAAAAAATACACATTAACATTGTGCAAAATGCGATACATACAACTTCGCAATTAAACGAAAATTAAAAAAACAAATATATGTGTACACCTATTGGATTAGGCAAAAGTGCTGCAAACGAATATTGTGCATTGCAACCAGGCGTTACAAAAGCATATTTCTTTGACCAGAACGCTGTGACCGATACGACAATTGGAGCAAATGATGTTGCAACAGCTATTACCGCAACGGCTGCAAGTTTTAAAGAAGTCAATTTTGATACTGACGAAGCAGTTTTAACAAGTGAATTAGCAGAGGGGTTTGGTTCTATTTTCACACACACTTTGACGTTTAAAAACATCGGTAAAAGTGCTGAAATTGCATCAGCGATTAAGTCGTGGACAGATTGTACTTGTTTAGGTATTGCGGTTGTTTGTGAAAATGGTTTGCAATATATCTTAGGGTATAATCTTAGAGATAAGTCATTTCAACCGAAAAGGAACGGAGCAGGAACGAACACAACTGGAACAGCTTTGGATACGGATAAGACTAACTCAACGATGCGAACATTTATTTTCAACAACGTAAACAACGATTTAGTAATCACAACTGCTGACTTGAGTGCAATTTAAAATAAACGAACATGAATGAAAACGAATTAATAATTGATGTGTCGGGAAATATTGGTGAGGGTGCAAGCTCTAAAGAGTACTTGTCTTACCTAATCAAAACCAACCCTGACAAAGATTTGCGTTTCAATTTATCCAGTTTGGGCGGTTCGTTTAATACAGCGTTGAATATTTACGGATTAATTAAGCAACACAAAGGAAAAACAACAGCGTATTACGAAGCAGGAATGTCGGCAAGTGCTACAACATTAATCGCTTCTGCTTGTGATGTAAGAATTGCGAATCCTTATGCTTTGGGTTTGGTTCATAAAGTACTTACTCCAGTTATGGAATGGTCTTATATGAACGAAGATGATATTAAAGAAGCAATTGAACGATTAGAGCAATCTTTAGATGATGTTGAAAAAATGACAAAGTTAGCAGTCAGTATCTATGCAAATATTTTTGATTCAAAGTATTCTAAAGAAGATATTGCAGAAATACTAAAGGCTGAAAAATGGTTGACCGCTGAGGAAATGTTAGAATATGGTTTAGTTACTGAAATTGATACGAAAGTAGTAGAACTTGACAATACCGCAAAAAACGAAATGAGATTAAAGTTTGCAGCGAGTGTATCGGATTTAAAGTTACCCGAACTGCCAAACACTTTTTTAAATACGAAAAATAAGAAAATGAGCATTAAAGATAAACTTACTGAATTTTTCAAGAATAGTTTTGGCTTGAACGAATCAGATGCAACAGATAAGGCAAACGAGTTTGCAACAGTCGCAACCGATGCAATTCAAAAAACATTCGATGCAAAGCTAGATGAAGCTGTTGCAAGTAAAGATTATGTTTCACGTGAAACATATAATTCATTGCAAGAACGTGTTGATGCGATGCAAAACAGTATCGAAAAATTCCAAGAACGTGAAAACAAAGCAACGCCTACAACCTTTGATATTACACCGTTTGAGAATAAACTAAAAGGTGTAGAAGATGAAAACGCAACGCTTAAAACAGAACTTGAAAAAGCACAAGAAACAATTGCAACGTTTACAAACGATATTGCAACGCTTAAAACAGCAGTTGGAACAAAGCAAATTGAAGCTGTTAATGTTGCATCGAAAAATAATGGTGTTGCACCTGTTGGGGGCGATGCAAATGACGAATTAGATTTATCTAAAATGACAGCTGAAGAACGATTGCATCACCAGTTATCTGGATACACTTCAAAAATTAAGTAACTTAATAATCAACTAAAAAATACGAAATGTCAAATATAATTAGTATTAATCAAAATGATAGTATTGATGCTATCTTGAAGCCGATGACATCGAACTCGATGTTGTATGGAACGGTAGGCACAGCGTTAACAACGAATCAATTAGGCACTGCTCCAATTGGTGTAAAATGGGGAGTGAGAAATGGAGATAGTTTAAATACAATTTCAATGCCTTTAGGTGCAATTCAACCACCACCATCCCAAACGCAGATGCGTAACGACACGTTTACACCAGAACATTTTGCGTCAAGCACAAAAGTATCATGGTCGTTACAAGATTATGCTATTTTTTCAGCATTGACACCTGACGATATTAAAGCATTAGGGTATAAATATCCAACAACTTTAGGTTTTGATGCAAACGCAAGAAGTTACAGTACGGCAATTATTGAAATGTTTAAGCAAGTCGCAAAAACAGATATTACACGTCATGCTTTTTGGTCTGATACTGCTGTAAACTTTGCGACAACTTACGCAACTAACAAATTTGCAGCAAGCGAAGCAACAACATTAACATCTTTAACTTTAAAAGACGGTTTTGTAAAATTAATCAAAGCAGCTATTGGAACAACTGGCGATGCGGTAAGAAACTATGACACATCGGGTTTTAACGGAAACGCTTTAACAACTGCACAAGTTAATACTTTGTTAGAAACAGTGTCGGGAAATGCAGGTTACGAATTGTATGACGATATGATTAACGGAGATGTAAGTATCGAACAAAAACCAGTTTGGTTAGTTTCTACATCGGTTTATCGTGCTTATAATAAATTTTTGCAAACATTAGGTGATTCAACGGCTTATTATTTTAGAGGTTACGACTCAGAAGGACGTGTATTACCAACTGTTCGTGCTTTACAGTATGAGGGTTGTTTAATGATTAACGCTTCCGATGTGTTCGATGACTGGAATAAAAACATGACTATTACAAATAATCAACACTTTGCTATTTTGACAGCAAGAGATAATTTGAGAATAGGTTATAACTTTGTTGAAAATACAGATGGTTTCCGATTAGAAGAAGGTGGCTTGCAAAGTGCTGGTGCGGTTCGTTTTGGAATGTTTCCATCGATGGATTTTAAAATTGCAAGTGCTATTCAGTCTTCTATGTCAGTAGCTGGTTTTCAATAGTATTTGACTTTATATATTATTTATTTTAGTATAACAAAAGCCTTACTTATTCAATAGGTAAGGCTTTAATTTTAAATACATGGGCTTTTTTGGTACATCGGTGGAAAATACAAACGGTTATGAATTAGGCTCTAATTTTAACAGTCCTTTACTCAATGAGATTAAAGACCCTCATGATTTAAAAGAAACGTACAATAAATTACCGATTGTTCCATTTTTTGGCAACAATTCAGATTCAAGTGATGTAATTCTATCTTTGATTTATAAACTAATCGGTGCAAATTCAACCGCTTTTGCTTGTGTCAATTCAATAGCGAGGTTTACAACTGGAGCTGGTTTTGATTTATTAAAACAAAAACGATTAATTAATTTAAAGCAAGAAACTGAACTAAGTGACAAAGAAATTATCAATTTTGAAGACGAACTGGACAAGCATTTATTAAACACTGATTTGATAAATATTGCATCGTTCGGGTCAAAGACACTATCAATTGATGGTAATTATTTCATAAAAGTAACGTGTTCAAAGATTTCTAAGCAGTTTAAAATCGAACCGATTGACACGAATAAAATCAGATATACAGTTGACAAATCACATTGTATTATTGCCAATTCGTTTTTATCGGGTGAGATTATAGAAACACCACCTCAAATAATACCGACTTATCCAGATTTTGATGAGGACGAATTTGGATTAATTCAAACGATAATTCATGTTAAAGATACAATGCCAAATCGTTCTTATTATGGTTTAGCGAGTTCGTCAAGTTCTATTTTAGACAGTTATCAATTAAATCAATTGAAGTTTTATTTGAGTGCAGAAACAGATAATCGTTTTACAGGACGTGTCTTTTTTGATTCGGAATTAGGACAAGCGGATAATGAAGACGATTTAAGTGATTCAAATATTCGATTTCTTAAGACAATGAACGATGTTTATACAAATAAAAACGGTAAACGTAAATCAGTACTTTCAAGATTCAGACCAAACGGAGTAAACGCAACAAATGTAACACAATTTGAAGCTCAAACTGGTGAGCGTTTTTATGAAGTGATTAATCAGTTAATGACTGATTCTATTTTGAGGTCTTTTGGTTGGGATGGTCGTTTAATTGGCGGCTCAAGTTCGGCAAGTATGGCAGCGAACGAGATGCCTACGATTTTTAAATTAGCGTCTAACAAAGTAAAATCTAATCAAGAACGTATTAATATGGCAATAAATACAGCTTTATCGTTTGCTGGTGAACGTTTAGATTTTGATTTCCACAAAGGCTTGCAATTAAGTTTAGGTAATTTATACAATCAAGCATTAAAAGAAGAAACTGAAATATGATAATTACACAAAGCGAAATTGTCGAAAGTCTTACTATTTCAAAAGAATTTCCACCGCAATATTTAAAAAACACAGTTATTAATAAAGCTGAATTAAAGATTGCTAATGAGGTTTTAGGGGAGGATTTTTACGAAGCAATACAGGCAACAAAGACCGCAACAGGAACTTTTAGCAATATTGATTACCAGTTCTTTTATGACAATTACTTAAAAATGTTGATTAGTGAATCAGTGTTTTTAACAGCTTGTATTAGTTTAATGTATCGGTTTGACGGTGTCGGAGCGGTGCAAAACACAGCAAACAATGCACAAGTTTTGTCTAAAGAAGCAATTGAACAATACAAAGCTGAATATAGTAAATCCGTATCAGATAGTATTGTACTATGTGATTCTTATTTAAAGAAAAACGCTATAAAATTCACATTGTATAAAGGTAATAATTCAAACTTAGACACCGCAATTAGTACAAAGTCAAAAAGTTTTGCTGGTTTTTGTATAGACCCAGAAATGTATAATTTTTAATTGTTTCACGTGAAACATAAACGTAATTTATAAATTAATAAAGAAATGAGAAAACCGCTTTATAGAGAAAAAGACACATCTGCAACGGTTGCAAATGTGACTTATCAAAGTTTTTTATTGAACGATGGAAACGGAACAAAATGGTTAATTGAAAAAACGGACACGACGACAGGTGTTATTAAAACATTCGTTAAAGGTGACGGAAATTACTCAACAGCTTGGACTGGTCGGGACGGATTGACTTATATTGATGACATCGTATTTGACGGTGAGTTTTTTTTTTAAATAGTTTAGAGTATCTATTTAATAAAAACTTTACAGAATGGGTGGATTCGTTAGGACAATATGAAGATGATACAGCAGCAGAATCGGGTGGATTGACTACAGGCGAATGGTATTACAACACAACTTTTAAAACTATAACTTCATTATAATGAAAAAAATATTATTAATTTTTAGCTTACTTTTTTTGAGTATTACAATTTCGTTCGGTCAAACCTTAAAAGGTTCGGACAAGCAAAGTGTAAATATTGACGGTAAAAACTCAACTGTTATACTTGACACTTTTGCGGAGTTTTACACGAAAGATTTATTAAAACAAGTAACAAGTAACACGGATTTGTACGTAAGAAATAATGTTTTTTATTCTACTTTTCCGACAAAAACAACATCGCCAGAGTTTGACTTTGTCTATGCAGCTGGTCAAGGAAATTTCACAGATGAAAATACTTGGACGTGGAGATATAGAATGAACAACTATTCTGTTTTAGGTCAATCCACGCCAGATAATAAATTGGTAGAAGGCGACCCTGTATCAACTTTTGGAAATGTGGACAAACCTTTAATTATTGAGTTTTGGACTGATGCAGACAGTTTTGAGTTAGGTGTGAAAAACAACCTTGAAATACTTTCCGTTTCTGTTTTAGATAGTGTTTATTCTTTCACTTCAAACCCCGTTGCTAATGGTTCTTTTGCTTTTTATAAATTACCGATTCCTTACAAAGAAAAAGGAATGAGACTTGTAAGACTAAATACAAAAAATATATATTTTCGAGGTATTGGAATTGACAAAAGTAAGTTTTT
>Ga0255048_10001949_pt1 | contig 13641 bp, 8 predicted proteins | sample JV7_2_2_MG_FD_183619 | JGI IMG/M metagenome (GOLD analysis project Ga0255048, IMG submission 183619) | Seawater microbial communities from Jervis Inlet, British Columbia, Canada - JV7_2_2 | ecosystem: Environmental > Aquatic > Marine > Inlet | place: Canada: British Columbia | collected 2016-10-06
TGCGCAGGGCGCACTCGCCGGGGTCGAGCTCTGGTACGGCGGCCATACCTCGGCCAACCTCTACACCCGCGAGATTTCACTCGATGTGGCGAGTCTGCCAAACCAGGCGACGCTCGGCATACCGGTGCAGAGCCAGGCCATGACAGGCGCCGATATCCGCGAGTTTCGCGAGTATTACCGGGATGCGGCGCGGCGCGCGCTGGCGGCCGATTTCGATATCGTTTACATCTACGGCAATCACTACTACCTGTTGCACAATTTTCTCAATCCCTATTACAACCAGCGCGAGGATGAGTACGGGGGCGTGGCCAAGAATCGCGTGCGCCTGTTGCGCGAAGTGATAGAGGATGTCGCTGAAATCGTCACCGGACGCTGCGCGGTCGCGGTACGTTACTCGATTCCGATGCAGTTCGACGAGGATCCGCAGGGTTTGATCGAATGCTTCCGTCACATTGCCGAACTGCCGGACCTGTGGGATATCACGGTAGACGACTATTACCAGGAAATGGGCAGTTCCCGTTTCACCGCGGAAGCGGAAAATCAGGCGGCAGTCGCCCAACTGAAGCGTCTCACCAGCAAGCCGGTGGTCAGCGTTGGCCGCTTTACTTCACCCGATACCATGCTGAGCCAGATCAACAGCGGAACCCAGGACTTCATCGGCGCCGCGCGGCCGTCGATTGCCGACCCCTTTCTGCCCGCCAAGATCGCCCAGGGACGCCTTGAAGATATCCGCGAATGCATCGGATGCAATGTCTGCTATGCACACAATTCGCTCGGGGTTCCGATACGCTGCACGCAGAATCCGACCATGGGCGAGGAGTGGCGGCACGACTGGCATCCAGAGCGAATCCAGGCGCGTCATGCGGATGAATCGGTACTCGTTGTTGGCTCCGGTCCCGCCGGTCTCGAGGCGGCCTGTGCGCTAGGCCAGCGTGGCTATCGAGTCATTCTCGCGGAGGCGCAAGAGGAGCTCGGGGGGCGCATTAACCGTGAATCGCGCCTGCCGGGGCTGGCGCAGTACGCGCGCGTGCGCGACTGGCGTGTTGGGCAACTGCGGCGTATGGCGAACGTCGAAATCTACCCTCACAACCGCATCGATAGCGATACCGTTTTCGAACTGGAGAGTCAGCACGTCGTCATTGCGACCGGGGCACGGTGGCGCAGTGATGGCATCGGATGCTGGAGTAATTCGACCTTTAACGGTTTCGAACAGGACGAAGTTATCGGCGTCGAGCAGATACTGAATGGATACCTGCCCGAGGGCCGCGTGGTGATTTACGATGACGATCACTACTATCTCGGCAGCGCGATTGCGTTGCTGCTGGCGGCAAACGGCAACCCGGTGACGCTGGTTTCACCCGCCGAGTCGATTGCCCGCTGGAGCCATTTCACCGACGAGCATTTGCCGACGATGCAGGCCTTGATCGAGGCCGGGGTCGAGCTGCTTGGCGCGCGCGGCCTGGCAGGCTTCGAACGCGGGGTGGTGCAACTGCAATGTGTTTTCAGCGGCAATGAATCGCAGCTGGCGGCGGACAGGCTGATCCCCATCACGGCACGCATTGCCGATGACGCGCTCTGGCTTGCGCTTGACAGTCGCCGCGATGAATTTGAGCAGCGCGGGTTGTTGTCGCTACAGCGTATCGGCGATTGCCGTGCGCCCGGTATAGTTGCCGCCGCCGTCTACGCGGGACATAAGGCGGCGCGCGAGCTGGGGCGTAAAAAAGACGAATTCAAACGAGACCGTGTAATCGTGTAGGTGAGCCATGGCTAGAGACCCAAGATACGACATATTATTCGAGCCGGTGCAGATTGGCCCGGTAACCGCGCCGAATCGTTTTTTCCAGGTGCCGCACTGCAACGTGCTCGGCCATGCCCGTCCGCGCGCCGAGGCCGCCAATCGCGCCGTCAAGGCCGAGGGCGGCTGGGGCGTGATCTGCTCGCAGGAGGTTGAAATACACCCGAGTTCGGAATTAACGCCGGCCATCGAGGGGCGCATCTGGGATGAGCGCGACATACCGCAGCATCGCCTGATGACCGATGCGGTGCACGAACACGGTGCGCTCGCCGGTATCGAGTTGTGTTACAACGCCAGCCATGCGCCAAACCTGTACAGCCGTATTGCGCCGATGGCGCCGAGTTCCACCGTGACGCGCAGTAGTTTCCCGATCCAGGCGCGCGCAATGACGAAACGTGATATCGCCGACGTACGCCGCTGGCACGTCGAGGCGGCGAAGCGCTCACGCGCGGCCGGCTACGACATCGTCTATGTCTATGCCGGGCACGATATGAGCGTGCTGCAGCATTTTTTCAAGCCGCAATACAACCGGCGCACCGACGAGTACGGCGGTAGCCTCGAAAACAGGGTCAGACTCAGCAAGGAAATACTAACCGATGTCAGGGAAGCGGTGGGCGATACCTGCGCCGTGGCGTTTCGCTTTGCTACCGACGAGTTGCGAGGCGCCGACGGCTTGCAGTGGGAAAGCGAGGGGCGCGACATCGTCGGCATGCTCGCCGAGATTCCGGACCTGTGGGATGTCAACATCAGTGACTGGGGCAACGATTCGTCGACCGCGCGCTTCGAGCCCAACGAGGGTTACCAGGAACCCTATACCGCCTTTGTTAAATCCCTGACCAGCAAGCCGGTGGTTGGCGTTGGCCGCTTCACCTCGGCCGATACCATGGTGTCGCAGATCAAGCGCGGTGTGCTCGACCTGATCGGTGCGGCGCGCCCGTCGATCGCCGACCCGTTCCTGCCGCGCAAGATCGACGAGGGCCGTATCGAGGACATACGTGAATGCATCGGCTGCAACATCTGCGTGGCGCAGGATATGATGGCCGCGCCGATTCGCTGTACGCAAAATCCGACCCAGGGTGAAGAATGGAAGCAGGGCTGGCATCCGGAAAAAATCGATGCTGCGCGGAGTGATGACCCGGTGCTGGTGGTCGGAGCCGGACCGTCGGGCCTCGAGTGCGCACTTCAACTTGCCAACCGCGGCTACCAGGTCACCCTCGCCGAGGCCTCGCAGGCGCTCGGTGGGCGAGTCAATCGCGAAAGCGAGTTGCCGGGCATGTCGAGCTATGCGCGCGTGCGCGATTACCGCGAATACCAACTCAGCCAGAAGGCCAATGTCGAGGTCTATCTGGATAATCGCCTGGCCGCGGAAGATGTCGTTGCGCTGGAGATTCCGCACGTGCTGATCGCAACGGGGTCGCGCTGGCGCAAAGATGGCGTCGGGCGTCAACACCCGTTCCCCGTCGCCGGTACGGACTCCATCGACGTATTGACGCCGGACGACGTGCTCGCAGGCGCCGGGGTCAGCGGCCGGGTGCTGATTTACGACGACGATCATTTTTTCATGGGCGGCACGCTCGCCGAGCGCTTTCGCGAGCGGGCACACGAGGTTTGCTTGTTGACGCCGGAGTCGAAGGTCGCAATCTGGACTGAAAACACGCTCGAGCAGGAAAAGATACAGGCGCGCCTGCTCGACCTGGGAGTCGAAATTATGGTCTCGCATGAACTGCTGGAAGTGAGCGCCGGCAAGGCTTCTATTGCCAATGTTTACAGTTCCAGCCAACGACGCAGGATCGAATTCGATACACTCGTGCTGGTCACCTCGCGCGAGCCGGAGGACGGTTTGTATCAGGCGTTACAGGCTTGTGCCGACCAGTTTCAAACGCTGCGCGCAATCGGTGACTGCAATGCGCCCGGTACCGTTGCGGCCGCGGTTTACGATGGTCATTCCGCGGCGCGCTACCTGCAATCGGCGCAGGATATCTACACGCCGCTGTTTGCGCGTGATATGCCTGCAATAGATTGAATTTACGCACCAGCGAGCGGAGCGATGCGCAGAAGACGAGCACGGGCGGAAAAGATCCAGGCGGCAAAGGTCACACATATCGTGGACAGGACTAAAGATATCGGCCTGGTGGACGGGGCCTTGCAACCGTATCAGCCGCTTAGCGGCGACAGTGTTGATCAGGTAGTCGACGCGGCGCTGGAATTGTTGCGCGATACCGGCGTCGGGTTCGATCCCGACCCGAAAGTGCTGGATCTCTTCGACCAGGGCGGTTGTGACGTGAGCCCGCAAGGACTGGTCAAGTTTCCGACCGAACTGGTGCGCGCTGCGATTCGCTCTAGCGCACGATCAGTCAAGCTCTGGAACCGTCCCGGCACCGGCTTCATTACACTGGACAGGCACCATACCTGGTTCTTTTCGGGCATGACCTGCATCAAGGTCTTTGACGAAGAGACCGGCGAACCGCGCGACAGCACGCGCGCCGATCTTGCCCGGATCACACGATTGGTGGATGCGCTGCAGAATATCGATGGCGCCTGCGTTGCCTGCAAGATCGTGGAACAATCCGACATCCATGGGGAAATCGACGAATTCGCCGTTCTGGCCGAACACACCTCCAAGCCGCTGGAATTCCTGTGCGAATTTCCCGAAACACTGGATGTGGTAATCGAAATGGCGGAAGTCATTCGCGGCGGCCGCGAGCAACTGGTCGAAAAACCCTATTTCGCCCATATCGTAACCCCGCTGCCGCTTTATTATGCCCAGGTTCATACCGACCAGATAATCCGCGCAGTCAGCTACGGCATTCCGCTGATCATCGGAACCGTTACCATCGGTGGTGCTTCGGCCCCGATCACCATGGCGGGATGTCTGGTCCATTCGCTGGCAACCGATCTGGCGGCGCTGGTGTTGAGCCACCTGGTACGGCCGGGATCTTTCTGTGCACTGGGGTCTGATGTGTCTTTCATGGAGGCTGCGACCGGAGGCGTGGGCGGCTTTTCACAGATGTATCTGGGTGACCTGGCGATCTGCCAGGTGATGCGTTCACTGGACCTGCCATCGGCCACCGGAATTGGCGGTTGTTCGTCGGCCCGGCGGTTTGACGAAGATGCGGTCTGGGAGATTTCCTGCAACATGATGAATGCCTTTTATGCTCGCCCCGTGACCTGTGACTATCTCGGCTCACTGGATGAAGGGATTACCTATTCCAGTCATGCGCTGGCTTTCTGTGACGAACTCGTCGGCCTGTTGCGCAAGATGTGGGAGGGTCTTGTGGTCGATGACGAAACCCTGGCCCGCGACTTCACGCGCGAGGTCGGCGTACGCGGCAACTACCTGGCGCACCCGCACAGCGCCCGGCATTGCCGGGAGGAATACTGGAACGCCCGCTACTATGGCGCCAACTTTCCGCTTAGCTCCGGCAATGTGGAAGACCAGACCCTGGTCGAGCGGATCGAGCGTGATATCCGGCAGGTGCTGGAAAATCATACGCCGGAAAGGCTCTCCGATGATATCCTGAGTCGAATCCGCGCCATCCAGAAACGTTTCGCAAGAGAATATTCAGTCGAGTAACGCGGTAAATGCCCTCGGGGCCTTAGCAGGTGAAGCCCAGGTTCATCATGTCCAGCAATTTAAGCCATAGACCGCGTTTGCCCCCGTTGCGGTCGGCTTTTATCAGTGCTCGCTGCGTCAGTCGTATACCGATCCAGCGAAACGGTTCCGGAGCCCAGGGTAATGCTTTTTGGGATACAAACTTCATTTTCAGGATGTCGCTGGGGTCGTAACCCAACAGTTCAATTGCGATACGCGCGCCAAAACGAGACGCCCCGACCCCGTGTCCGGTATACCCCACCGACCACGCGACACGCCCATCGTAGGCAACGCCGGGCACCATGCAAAAACGGGTAGACGTGGCAATGATACCGCCCCATTTATGGCTGAAATTTATTCCTTCGAGTTGCGGGAAGGTCTCAAAAAACTCTCGCGCCAACTGCTCATAACACGCGGGCGCATGCGCCAGGCTGAGATCGGTACCACTGTTGAAATAATAGCGTACCGAGCCACCACCACCCCAGGTAATGCGGTTGTCGCTGGTCAGGCGGAAGTAATGGAACATATTGGAATAGTCGGCCAGTGCATGACGTGACTTATGCCAGCCAATCTTTTCCAGCTGTTCGTCGGTCAGGGGTTCCGTCGCCAGCTGGTAATCCCACACGGGAATAACAGATCTGCGGATTCGGCCGATGATACTGGGAAACGCATTGGTTGCCAGCAGAATCCGGTCGGCACGAATGACACCACCCGGGCAGTCAGCTTTCATACCCTCCTTGCCGACCGGCTCGATGCCAAGCAACCTGGTGCCCTCAAAAATTCTTACCCCAAGCTTCAATAGAGCTTCCTTTAAACCCCAGCACAGGCGGGCCGGATCGATCACGCCATCCTGGCCGCCGCGATGCCACAAGCCGGCAAAAAAAGTGGGTGAGTTGACTTCGACCCGCACCGCGTCCCTGTCGAAATATACAACGTCTTCTCCGTCGGTTTTTGCCGCCTCGAAATCCAGACGCAGTCGCTCGGCGGATGCCGGATCCAGGGCGACCGACATTTCACCTACTTTTTCGTAGCGTGCATCGATGTTGTGGCGTTCCAGGGTTTCAAGCAGCTCTTTCATGTTCTGTGCGCCCAGCTGCTGCAGGCGCTCGGCTTCGCCTGGGAACCGGTGCTCGGTATTGGTTTCGCCATGGGCCACACTGCTGCTCAGGAATCCGCCACAGCGACCCGAGGCGCCATCGGCGATACAAGTTTGTTCGATCAGGATAACGTCCGCTTCCGGGTTGCGTTCTTTAACCTGCATCGCAGCCCACAGCCCGGTGAAACCACCACCCACGATCAACAGCTCGCAGTTTTCATCCGTCACCAAAGGCGGCAAGGGATCGGGCATGAGGTCGGTGTCATGCCAAAGGGGACAGGTTTTGGTATCTTTTAGTGCCTTGAGATACGATTGCATAGTTTTTCTTATGATCGCAAATCGCTTGATAGCGTCGGTTTTTTCGTCATCCCTTGTTGGCGCCGAGAACGTAAAGCATTTCCAGCCCTAACGTGGCGCCTGCCAATGAGGTGATCTCGGCATGATCGTATGAAGGCGCGACTTCGACCAGGTCCATGCCGACCAGGTTTATTCCACGCAGGCCATGGATGATCTTGAGTGCGCGATCCGTGGTCAGACCGCCGATGACCGGCGTACCTGTCCCCGGCGCATAGCTGGGGTCGAGGCAATCGATGTCGAAGGTCAGGTAGCAGGGTTCGTCGCCGACGCGATTGTGGATGCGTTCGAGGATGGCCTCGACGCTGAGGTCATTGGCGACCGCGGCGCTGATGACTTCAAATTTGTGACGACTTTCGGTGTACTCGGTGCGGATTCCGATCTGAATGCTCTTGTCGGCGTCGATTATCCCCTCGCGCGGGGCGTGGTAAAACATGCAGCCGTGATTGTAGACCGCGTCTTCTTCCTCGTAGGTATCCGTGTGCGCATCGAAATGAATCATGGCGAGTTTGCCGAACTGGCGGTGATGCGCGCGTAACAGCGGCAGCGTGACGAAATGATCGCCACCGAGACTGAGCACGGTTTTACCCGCGGCGAGCAGCTTGCCGTAGTGCGAAGCGACGGCTTCGAAAAAGGCGTCGTGGTTGCCGGTCGGCACTTCCAGGTCGCCGTAATCGGCCACGCGAAGGCGGTCAAAAACATTGAAGTCCCAGGGCCAGCGCTTTTCCTCCCAGCGCAGGTTGGCGCTGGCGCTGCGTATTCCACCGGGGCCGCCGCGCGTACCGGAACGGCCACTGGTGCCGAGGTCGTAGGGCAGTCCGACGACGAATACGTCTGCATCGTCTGGCTCGCGGGTCAGCGGCCTGCCCATGTAGGAGAAGCGATTGGCGTAAATCGAAAAGCTGTCGATGAAATTTTTATCATCCATTTATAAGTACCAGTCATACTCGCGTGCATTGATATGATTTTCGAAAGCCGCGGCTTCCGCGCTGCGGTGTTTGCAATAAAGCTCGATAAAATCACGGCCCATGATGGCGGAAAGCGCTTCGTTGTCGAGCGTGCTCGAAAGCGCGCTCTTCATGTCCAGTGGCAAACTCTCGTCGCGTCCGCTAACTGCCTGCTGGGTTGACGCACCCGGATCGAGCCTGTTTTCGATGCCGTGCAACATGCCGGCCAGGGTTACCGCCATCGCCAGGTAGGGATTGGCGTCAGCGCCGGGAACACGATTTTCCACGCGCCAGGCACCCTGCTTGGCCAATGGAATACGGAACGCCACGGTCCGGTTTTCGTCACCCCAGGTCAGGCTTACCGGGGCGCAACTGAGGCCGCCGCGGTAGCGGCGGTAAGAATTGATGTTTGGCGCCCACAAGGACATCGCCGCAGGCATCGTCTCCAACAACCCGCCGATGGCGTGATGGAGTCGAGGAAGCGCGCCCCTGGCGCCGGCGAAAATATTCTCTCCCTTGCCATCGACCACGCTGATATGCATGTGCAAGCCGTTGCCCGCGCATTCAAGCAGGGGTTTGGCGATGAAACTGGCGCCCATGCCGTGCTTCTTGGCGATTTCGATGACGATTCGTTTGAACAGACAGGTTTCGTCCGCGGCCCGGAGTACGTCGGCATGGTGGTTGAAGTTAATTTCAAACTGGCCCGGTCCGAGTTCCGAAGAAATCGCGCCGGTGTCTATGTTTTGCAGTTGACAGGCATGAAGAATATCGTCGATGACTTCTTCAAAATCGCCGATGCGGGCGCTTGATAAAACCGTCGCCGTGTCCTGGCGACCGGTCTTGGGATTACGCACTATCTTCAGCAGGCCGTCAGCGTCGCGTTCGCCTTCGAACAGGTAGAACTCGAGTTCGAAGGCGACCATGGGTCGCCATTTCCTGGCGGCATACTCGCCTACCACTTTTTGCAGTACATGGCGAGGTTCGAAGAAAGTTGGTTGGGCGTCGCCACAGGTTGTGGCGATGACCTGCGCGCGTGGCCTGCTGCCCCAGGTATTCAGGCACAGGCTGCCGGGAACCAGGTAAAAATGCCCATCCGGGTCACCATCGTCGATACCATAGTAAAGGCCGTCCAGCGGTTCGCCGAGCGTGCTCAGCGTAAACATGCTGGCCGGCATCGCGAGTCCTTCCTGCGCAAACACCATGAGCTTGTCTATGGGGTAGCGCTTACCGAAAAAATGCCCGCAGATATCGGTCGCCAATACCTCGAACTGACGCAGCTCGGGATTAGCCTTGAGAAACCCATTGATTTCACGTTTGAGTCCTTTAATGTTTTCGGCTTTCATAGAATTGGCAGTACCCGCTTGTAGTGTTGTTTGTGATCACGAAAATCAGAAGTTGCGAGTGATCAGGCGACGCCCTTGAAATAATCGTGAATCCCCTCGACGGTATTGATCGAAGCAATACCATCGCGGATATCTGCCTCGATGGCGCGCCGCAATCCGAACAGGTTTCGATGTTTCAACGCATCCAGCGCTTCTACGTGGCGGTCGACGAGGTAAACTTTTTCCAGTTTGCTGATGGCGATACGCGAGAATGGGCCGAGTTGCAGCCACAGGCTTTCGATCAGGGGAACCGATATCTGGAACGGATTGACCTGGTATAAAAGGCGATGAAAAGCCTGATTATGCAGGCTGATGTTATCGACGTCGTCGGCTTCGACAGCGTCGTCGATTTTAGCGTCGATTTGCTCAAGAATTTCTATGTCCTGTTCTTTTATATAGGGTAGCGCGCCTTCTGCAGCATGGGTTTCGAGCAGTATTCGCAAATCACAAAGCTCCCTGAATTTTTCGGAAGTCATGGACGGCACGATCACCCTGCGGTTGTTCTTGACCTCGACCGCGCCCTCGCAGGCGAGGCGATGCAGGGCCTCGCGTACCGGCATCGGGCTGACCTGCAGGATCTGCGCGAGACCGCGTATGGTCAGCGGGATACCCGGCCCAATACGCCCGCACATCAGGTTGTTGCGCAGCAACAGGTAGACCCATTGGTGGGTTTTCATGTCGTCCGATTTGTCGATCATCAAAAGCTCGAAATCTTGTGGGTCAGTCGACGGCATTAACGGGTTTCCAGCAGAGGGTGGCGAATTATTTAAGCACATATCCCGGGATAGCAGCAATAGCACTGTTGCCAGAGTTCGTGGTTAGTCTATAAAATATGATCACATTAAAGCGACAGCAGGCAGGTATCAATCGACGATTTTTCGCCGATGATAAATTGCCAGCATTATCTTGAGCAGGAACAGACATTTGAAAATCGGGATCCTTGAAGCGGGATTATTGCGCGACGAACTGGCGAATCGTTTCGATCCTTATCCCGTTATGTTTGAGCGCTTCCTGGGTCTTGCGGGACGGGACCTGGAGTTCGCGGCATACAGCGCGGTTCGCGGACAGATGCCCGCATCGATATCCGATTGTGATGGCTGGTTGATTAGCGGGTCACGATATGGCGTTTATGATCAGCTCGGATGGATGTCTCCACTGCAGGATTTTATTCGAGAACTTGCGCATGCACGCGTGCCGCTGGTCGGTGTCTGCTTCGGTCACCAGATCATAGCCGAGGCGCTGGGTGGTGAGGTCGTAAAATCGGACAAGGGCTGGGGCGTCGGCGTGCAGCGATATCGCATCGATCAACGCCAATCCTGGATGCGCGATCATCCGCCGTCGATCGGGCTCTATGCCTACCATCAGGACCAGGTCGTAACCTGCCCGGGGTCTGCCACTGTTTTCTCCAGCTCCGAGTTTTGCCCGTTTGCCGGGTTGAGTTACGGCGAATCGATTATCAGCGTGCAGGCGCACCCCGAGTTCGAAGAAGCCTACGAACGCGCGTTGCTCGAACTCTTTGGCGGCAGTGTGATTCCCGCCGAGGTGGCGCAAGCGGCGCTGGCGGAGATGGACGCCGGTGCAAGGGCCGATACCCAACTGCTTGCCGACTGGTTGGTGGAGTTTTTCCTGTCGTGTAAGGCCGAATCGGAAAACCAGCTGCTCGAGCAGGCCCGCTAAACTGCCAGGGAAATCGTGCGCCTGGCTTTGGGCACGCGGCCCGGATTCCAGCGGGCGTCCAGGGACCAATAGTTTCAATTTAAAACTTTATATTGCTGACCGGGTCAAAATATTATACTGTTTGATTCTGCATACCTGACTCAATAATGTTCGAGCTATTCCGATGAATATTCTTATCCTGCTAGGCGCTCTACTGGCGTTGTTCTATGCAATCGCGCGCCGCCTGTTTTCATTGCGCAGCCTGGCCTTGATGACAGGGTTGTTCCTGTTGGTATTTACCCTGGCGGGTGGTTTCAGCCTGTTCTGGGGATGGCTGTTCTGGCTGGCTTATTTGCTGCCCACGCTGTTACTCGGTGTGCCGCAGATTCGGCTGGCGCTATTATCGCAACCCCTGTTGCGGCGCATTCGCAAGATCTTGCCGCCGATGTCCGATACCGAGCGAGAAGCGATCGAGGCCGGCAGCGTCTGGTGGGAAGCCGAACTGTTTCGCGGCGCTCCCGACTGGCAGCAACTGCAGAATTATCAGATGCCGGCGTTGCGCGACGACGAGCAGGCCTTTATCGATGGTCCGGTGGAACAACTTTGCGCGATGATCGATGACTGGGATATCACCCACAGGCGCCTGGATTTGCCGCCCGAAATTTGGGACTTCCTCAAGCAGCACCGCTTTTTCGGCATGATTATTCCGCAGCGTTACGGAGGTCTCGAGTTTTCAGCCTACGGCCATTCCTGCGTGGTGACGAAAATAGCATCGCGCAGTAATTCGGTTTGCGTAACCGTGATGGTGCCCAATTCGTTGGGTCCTGCTGAACTGCTACTGCACTACGGCAGCGACGCACAAAAGGATTACTACCTGCCGCGCCTGGCTGATGGTCGCGAAATCCCCTGTTTCGCGTTAACCAATCCCGATGCTGGCTCGGATGCTGGTGCGATTCCGGATCACGGCGTGGTCTGCATGGGTGACCATCAGGGGGAACAGGTGCTCGGCTTACGCCTGAACTGGGAAAAGCGCTACATCACGCTGGGGCCGGTTGCAACCGTGCTGGGTCTGGCGTTCAAGGTGTTCGATCCGGATGGTTTGCTCGGCGGAGAAGAAGAACTTGGAATCACCTGCGCACTGATTCCGGCCGATACCGCGGGCATTACCATCGGTAGCCGTCACTTTCCGTTAAATGCCGCATTTCAGAATGGCCCCAACCGCGGCAAGGATGTGTTCATCCCAATGGAGTACCTCATTGGCGGTCAGGACAACATCGGCAAGGGTTGGCGCATGCTGGTCGAATCGCTGTCGGTCGGTCGCGGTATCTCGCTACCCGCGGTTGGCGTGGCCGCGGGCAAGTCCTGTGCCCGCAATACCGGCGCCTATGCCCATGTACGCAAGCAGTTCAATACTTCAATCGGAAAATTTGAAGGCGTCGAAGAGGCGCTGGCCAGTATAGGCGGCATGGCTTACATGATGGAGGCGGGGCGATTGCTGACCCTGAGCGCGCTCGATAGCGGCGAGAAGCCATCGATCATCACCGCCATCCTGAAGTGTTACAACACCGAACACATGCGCCAGGTGATCAACCATTCGATGGATATTCACGGCGGCCGCGGCATCAGCATGGGGCCATCGAATTACATAGCGCGCGCCTACCAGTCGATCCCCGTGGGTATTACCGTGGAAGGCGCGAACATCCTCACGCGCAGCATGATTATTTTTGGCCAGGGTGCGATTCGCTGCCATCCTTACCTGGTGCGCGAAATGGAAGCGGCGACCAGGCCAGAGTCCGCGTCCGCGGATGCGGCTTTCGATCGGGCCTTACGCGGCCACGTCGAGTACTTTTTGACCAATTACTGTCGCGCCTTTGTCTATGGAATCAGTGCCAGTCACCTCGCACCCAGCCCCTGTTCGGGGCGAATCGGGGATTATTACCGGCGGCTGGGGCAAATGAGCGCGGCGTTTGCGGTCTGCTCCGACATGGTGTTGATGATTCTGGGCGGCTCCTTCAAGCGTAAGGAAAAATTATCCGGTCGATTTGCCGACGCGCTCGGATACATGTTTTACGCCTCCGCGGTGTTGAAGAAATTTGACGCCGATGGCCAGCCACGCGGCGATTTGCCGCTGGTAGAATGGTCGGCCAAGTATTGTCTTTACCAGGTGCAGATGGCGCTTGACGAGATACTGAGAAACTTTCCCATCAAATGGCTTGGCGTCATCGTCCGGCATTCGATATTTCCGCTTGGGCTCAGCCTGCGCCAGCCGAACGATTCGTTGAGCCATCGGGTCGCGTCCCTGTTGATCAGGCCGGGAGAAGCGCGTGATCGCCTGACCGAGGGTGTTTACATTACCGATGACCCGGATGACATCACCGGTTGCCTGGAGGATGCCCTGCACAAGGTGATCAAGGCCGAACCGATCGAACGCCGCCTGCGGCACGATCAGGTTTTTCAACACGGGCTTGAAAACTACCAGCAGTGGATCGACGACCTGGAATCAACAGGGCAGGTGACGACCGATGAAGCTGATATACTGTTGCAGGCTCGCCTGGCGACGATGAAAGTGGTCAGGGTCGATGAGTTCGAGCCCGGGCAGTTGCAGGCCGGAATCGACGCGCATGAGGATTCGCCGTCGACGGACGACCTGCCCGTTAGCCAGGCAGCTCTTAAGAAGGCGGTTCCTAAGAAGGCGGTTCCTAAGAAGGCGGTTCCTAAGAAGTCGGTTCCTAAGAAAGCAGTCCGTAAGAAAGCAGTCCGTAAGAAAGCAGTCCGCAAGAAAGCAGTCCGCAAGAGAGCAGACGATAAGAATTAGGGTT
>Ga0255048_10001952_pt1 | contig 13628 bp, 11 predicted proteins | sample JV7_2_2_MG_FD_183619 | JGI IMG/M metagenome (GOLD analysis project Ga0255048, IMG submission 183619) | Seawater microbial communities from Jervis Inlet, British Columbia, Canada - JV7_2_2 | ecosystem: Environmental > Aquatic > Marine > Inlet | place: Canada: British Columbia | collected 2016-10-06
ACAGTATTAACAGATTATTCTCAATCTTCTACAACTACTGCTACTTGGATTGATGTAACAAATCTTAATGTAAGTATTACACCATCAGCAACTGATTCAGTTATAATTATTCAATATTCATTAGTGGCCTGTAATTCAACAGGAGATTATCCTTTTTCAAGAGTTCAAAGAGATATTGCAGGTGCAGGTTATGGAGATTGGAATTATAATGTAGGTGCGGCTGATGGTAGTATTTATAGAGTATCAGGTCCAATGGGATATACTACTGCAAACGACCAAATTACAGGATCAATGTCTTCTTTATTAAAAGATAGTACACATAATACGACAAGTGCAATTACTTATAAACTTCAATTTGTAAGTGGTGGTGGTACTTTTAAAGTTAATAGATGTGTTAACGCTACAACAGGAGGAGGAGCTTCTAGGTCTTTAAGTTGGATTTCAGCAATGGAGGTATTAGCATAATGGCAAGATTTGATATTATAGACGCAATCGTAGCACTTAATCCAACAGCACAAGTTCGTGTAGATGGAGAGGAAATTATTTGGGATGACGGTAATCCTACTAATATTACTCGTGAACAAATTGACGCAAAAATAATAGAATTAGAAACTGATTACAATAATAATCAATATCAAAGAGATAGAGAAAAAGAATATCCACCAATAGCAGACCAACTCGATGACATTTATCATAATGGAATTGATGCTTGGAAAGCAACAATTAAAACAACAAAGGATAAATATCCTAAATAATTATGGCAAACAGTAAAATAAAATCTAGATCATTAGAAGCTGATGCAGTTGATGCAGCGGCAATAGAGGCAGGAAGCATTACAAATGCTAAAACTTCTTTTACTCCAGGCTTAGTTATTAAAGGCGATGGAGCTTCTGCGGACGGTAAATTAGTTTTAAACTGTTCTCAAAATACTCATGGAGTTTCTATTCAAGGACCTCCACATAGTGCGGCTCAAAGTTATACATTAACTTTACCACAAAGTATTACAAACAATTATTATTTAAAAACAGATGGATCAGGAAATTTAAGTTTTGCTGCTGTCGCTACTTATACTGATGATCTTCCAACTATTGCAAGTCTTACACCTTCAGTTATACCCAATGGGGCAACTGCAGTTGTTATTGCTGGAACTAATTTTGTAAGCATTCCAGTAGTTGAAGCAATTAATTCATCCACAGGAGCTATTACAGTAGCTACTTCAGTTTCATTTACAAGTGCAACTTCTATTACAGCTACCTTTACTTTACCAACAGACGGCACCTATTATGTAAGAGTAGAAAATAATAATGGTTTAGCTGTTCGTACTTCAACAGCTGGCCTAACAGTCAGTGATGATCCAGCTTGGGTAACAGCAGCAGGAACATTAGGAACGTTTGCAGGAGCTTCAGCAGTCGGAACTATTAATTTAGTAGCAACGGACGCGACATCTTTTGCAGTAACAACAGGATCAGTCACAGCAGGTTTAACATTTACTACTGGCGTAGGAACTGCTACTATCACGGGAACACAAACGGCTCATACAACTGCCGCGACAGATTCGTTTTCAGTAACAGCGACAGACGCAGAAGGACAAACAGCAGTTCGTGCTTTTACAATTAGTTACTCATTTGGAGCAACAGGAGGAGCAGGTTTCTGCTAGAATAAAATTATGGCAACATCATATATAACACGAACACCAGGTTCCTCAGGAAATAGAAAAAAATGGACTTTAAGTGGTTGGTATAAATTTAATATGTCAACACTAGCAAGTGGATATTGGGCTAATACTCTTTTCTGCGGTTCTAATGGAACTAACTATATGGAATGTAGTGTAAACAATGCAAGTTTTATGGATTGGGTTCAATCTACTGGTGGTCTAGTTGCAAGAAGAACTACTAACAGAAAGTTTAGGGACCAATCAGCATTTTATCATTTTGTTTGGGTATGGGATAGTGAAAACGCAACACCAGCAGATAGAATGAAAATCTATGTAAATGGTGTTCAGCAAACTTCTTTTAGTGCAACAACTGACCCATCAAGTGGTTTAGATAGTGATTGGAATTTTACTTATCCAATATTTTTAGGTTCAAGTAATGGTGGTTCACCTTACTATAATGGAGTAATGAGCAACGTTCAGTTTGTGGATGGTTCAGCTTTAGCTCCTACAGAATTTGGTCAATTTAATAGTACAGATGGAATGTGGGAAATTAAAACAGATGCTTATGCAACTCCAGGCGCGCAAGGATTTTTTTTAAAAATGGAAGATAGTACAAACTTAGATTTAGATTCATCTACTAACGCACATACATTTTCAACAACAGGAACTTTAATATCTACTAAAGACAATCCTTCAAATAACTTATGTACTAATAATTGGGTAAATCCAACTGTTGATACAACAAACGACAGTATAAAAAATATTGGTAATACAGCTTTAGTTCAACAAGCTTCTTTTAGAAGTGTATTAGGAACGTTAGGTGTTCAAGCAGGAAAATGGTATGCAGAATTTAAACTAAGAACTGCGGCAGGAACATCAAATTATTCAGGAATGGGAATTGTTAATGTAAGTCAATCACCTGAATATGCTTTAGGTTCTGCTACTACTAAAAAGATTGGAGAATATGGAAACACAGTAGGATATTTTTCTGGTGGAGCAGTAATTAGAAATGCGTCAACAGTTCGTACAGACAGTACATTTACAAGTGGAGATATAATTTCTATTGCTATGGATTGTGATAATGGATTTGTGTATTGGGCAAAAAATAATGTGTGGCAAAATAGTGGAGTTCCTACATCAGGTGCAACAGGAACGGGTGGATATAATTTCTTTACTTATTTAGGAACAGGTGGAATTTACGTTATGGGAGTTACAGGAAGGTCAGGTTCTTCTGCTCCTTATTTTGATGTGAATTGGGGTAATGGAGCTTATGCAAATGCAAACTTTGGTTCTCCTAACGCTGATGATAATGGATTTGGTGCTTTTACTTATGCACCGCCAACAGGATTTTTAACAATGTGTACAAAAAATATTTCAACTAATGGATAATTAATATGGCATATATATCTTTTAAACCAACAGATTTTTTTAACCCTAAATTATTTAGTGGAACTGCTTCTGGACAAGCAATTACTGGAGTTGGATTTCAGCCAGATTTTGTCTGGGGTAAATCTGTACTTGTAACAAACAATCATCAACTTATAGATGTTCCAAGAGGAGTTGGAAAAGTTATAGAATCTAATACTGGTGATGCAGAAGCTAGTGACCCAGCTAGTAGTCTTTCTTCATTTGATTCAGATGGTTTTACTTTAGCAGGGGGTAGTGCTTTTAATCCAAGTGGAACTAATAATGTTATCTCTTATAATTGGAAAGCAGGAACATCAACTGGTCTTAGTTTTTCAGCAGGAGATATAACACCTTCAGCTTATTCAATAAACACAACATCAAAAATAGGAATTTATAAATATACAGGACCAGGAACAGTTGGTGGAGATACACTAGCCCATAATTTAGGAGCTACTCCAGAACTTGTAATGGTTAAAAGACTTTCTGTTAGTTATGCTTGGGCAGTTCAACACGCTGATATAACTTCTTCTAAAATATTTAATTTAAATGAAAATTTTGCAGAAGCAACTAATGATGCTTTTCATAATACAGGTGCTACTTCTACTCTTGTTACTTTAGGTTCTAATACTTATACAAATGCAGCAGCAGGATCAAGTATTTATGTTATGTATGCATTTGCCCCAGTTAAGGGGTACTCAGCTTTCGGAACCTATATAGGTAATGCTTCTAATAGTGGACCATTTGTTTATACAGGATTTAGACCAGCTTTTGTTATGATAAAAAGAACTGATAGCACAGGTGCATGGTATATGTATGACAACAGAAGAGCAGGATATAATGGTGTGTCAGGATATATACAAGCTGATGCAATTAGTGCAGAAGATAGTGCAAGTGCAAGTAATTTTGGTTTTGATTTTTACGCTAATGGTTTCCAAATGAAAGGTGTATACGCAACAGTTAATGCTGATAATGGAAATTTTATATATGCAGCTTTTGCAGAACAACCAATAGTTGGAAGTAATGGAACACCAGGAGTAGCGAGATAGATTATGGCATACATAGGACGTGGAACAGATAAAATAAGTAACATAGAAGTTTTGGACAATATAACGTTCACAAACTCTGCGGGACCTTATAACTTATTAAAAGATACAGTTGCTTTTGTACCTACATCTTCCAATGCTTTAGTTATTTCAATTGATGGAATTGTTCAAAGCCCATCTTCTTATACACTTTCAGCAGCAACAATAACTTTTGATTCATCAATGGCGTCTACGTCAACGATGAATTTTATTTATCAAATTGGAGCAGGCGTTATAACAACTCCTTCTGATGACTCAGTAACAACAGCAAAGATAGCAGCGTTATCTGTAACAACTCCTAAAATTGCTAATAACAATGTTACCTATGGAAAAATGCAATCTTTAGTTACAGGCAATAGAGTTTTAGGAAGAGCAACAGCAGGCGAAGTTCAAGAAGTTCAAGTATCTAATGACATGTTAGCAGGATCCATTGACGTTACAACAAAAATTACAGGAACCGTACCCACAGCAAACTTAGGATCAGGAACAGCTTCTTCTTCAACTTATTTAGCTGGAGATCAAAGTTATAAAACAATAACAGAATTTAATGATGATGCTATAATTAATGATATTTCTACTTTAGCTTTACATCAAGCAACAAATAATAATTCAGCTAAATACAATTTAGTAAATACTAATGTAGACGTTTACCAAGATTCAAGTGCTATTACTAATTTAACTAATGTAAATAGAAATACAACAGGAGAGTATATATCATCTGTTTCTGAAACTCAAACAGCATTTACAACAAGTACAACTTGGTCAAGAGGATCTGTAACAGAAGTAAATCTTTTAGTTGTCGCTGGAGGAGGCGGAGGAGGATATGATTGTGGAGCAGGAGGTGGAGCTGGAGGTTTAGTTCATATTCCAGCCTATACAGTCGGTGCTTCTACTTATACAGTTACAGTCGGAGCAGGTGGAGCAGGTTCAGGTGCAGGAAGTTCTGCTGGAACGAGTGGAGGAAATTCAGTTTTTGGTTCAGTAACAGCAGTTGGCGGTGGTGGTGGAGGTTCGGCAACAGCCGCACCAACTACAGGTGGTTCAGGTGGTGGTGCACCTAAAACTGGAGCAGCTTCAACTGGAGCAGCTTCAACTCAAACAACAACTAATGATGGATATGCTGGTACAGGTTATGGATTCGCTGGTGGTGATGCTGCTGCTCTTGGTTCAACTGCCGCTGGAGGTGGTGGTGCTGGAAGTGTTGGCGGAAATGCTGTCCAATCAGGTACATATAAAGCTGGAAATGGTGGTTTAGGAAAAGATTTAAGTGCAACATTTGGAACAAGTGTTGGAGATAGTGGTTGGTTTTCTGGCGGTGCAGGAGGTTCAAATGAACAGGCTAGTGGCGAAAGAGGTTTTGGTAATGGTAGTGTTTCTGGAAAAGGTGGCGGAGGAGATGGTGGAGCTACATTAGGTTCTCACGTTCCTCAAAGTGGAACTGCAAATACTGGTGGTGGCGGCGGTGGTTATTTAGCTGGAGCTGTTGGTGCTGGTGGTTCAGGGGCAGTTATTATTAAATATGATACAACAAGTGCAACAGGAAGTTATGAATCAACTGCACAAACTGCAAATGCTTCTGTTAGTAAAATATCAGGAGTTGTTACTTATACTAATACAACTGGAACAGCTACATTAAACACAGATATAGTTTTACAAGTAAGTGCTGATAATGGTTCTACTTGGCAAAATGCAACTTTAACTGCAGGAGGAACTTTCTCTACAGGAGTATTGCAAGCAGTAACAAATGATGTAACAGTAGTTGCAGGAACACAGGTGAAATATAAAATGGCTTTTGCAAATCAAGCACTGGCAACAAAAGAAACAAGAATAAATGGAATAAGTTTAGCATATTAATTATGGCAAAGACAACAGTAACAGCACCAGGAATAGCAGATGACGCGGTAACCGTTGATAAGTTACCTAATACATCTGTCACGAATGCTAAATTAGCAGGTTCAATTGCCAATGCTAAACTAGCAAATAGTTCGATCACGATTAACGGAACAGTCGTTTCGTTAGGTGGAACGATTGCTGATGTTGGAGTTCAAGATTATCCAACAGTAACAGCCGTGAGTCCAACAGTTATTACGAATGCTCAAACATCAGTAACGGTTACAGGAACAAACTTTGTTTCTATTCCTATCGTTGAAGCAATTAATACAAGTGGTGCTATCACAACAGCAGATAGTGTTGTGTATGTAAGTGCTACTTCTCTTACCGTAACATTTACTTTACCTGTTGATGGAACATATTATATTAGAGTAGAAAATGTAACAACAGGATTAGCAGGAAGATCTTCTTCTGCATTTTTAAATGTATCAGACGAGCCTGCATGGGTTACAGCTTCAGGAACGTTAGGTACGTTTCCTGGTGCTTCAGCAATTCCAACACAGACTTTAACAGCTACAGGTGCAACTTCTTTTGCAGTGCAAAGCGGCACATTAACAGCGGGATTAACTTTGAATACTGGATCAGGATCGTGTACAATAACAGGAACACAAACGGCTCATACAACTGCAGCAACCGATACGTTTACAGTTCGAGCAACAGACGCAGAAGGACAAACTGCAGATCGATCATTCAGTATTAGTTACAGCTTTAGCATAGCTCAAGGAGGACAGTTTAATTAATGGCTACAACAAGATTACATAGAACACCAGGATCAGGCTCAGGAAATAAATGGACAGTTTCCACGTGGGTTAAAATGGGAATTACAGGAACCAATGAAATTTTATTTAGTGGAGATACAGGTGGAAGTTTTGAATTTAGAACTTATGTTGAAATGCAAAGTTCAGGAGTAATTAAATTTGCAGGAGTAGATAATGGAAATAATAACGGATATGTAACAACTCATGGAATGTTCCGTGATCCTAACGCGTGGTACCATTTAGTTTTTGTATGGGATGATGCTAACGCATCCTCAGCAGATAAAATGAAAATGTATATTAATGGGGAAAGAATGCAGGGTACAGGAGGTATTGCTTATTTAGCTCCCACTACTCAAAGTCGTTGGAACACGGCTAATAATAATGAAATTGGTGCAAGACATAGTGGAGCCGATAGATTCTTTACAGGTGTTATGGCTCACTTTTATAACTGTGATGGCTATGCTTATCAAGCTAGTGACTTCGGTGAAACCGATGCTACTTCAGGTGCGTGGATTGCAAAATCTAGTCCTTCAGTAAGTTATGGAACTAACGGATTCTTTTTAAAATTCGCTTCAGGAGCTTTTGGAACAGATTCATCAGGTCAAGGAAATAATTTTACAGTAGTAGGAACAATGACAACAACAAAAGATACACCTGATGACAATTATTGTACTATTAATGAACTTGCTAACTACTGGTGTAGTTCTACTTTCTCTAATGGTAATAATACTATTGCTACAGTATCAGGGAATACGGCTTTTAATTTAGGTTCAATGTCAGTAACAAAAGGAAAATGGTATTGGGAAACTTTAGTTCAAGCAGGTGGTTCACAAGCAACGATTGGAATAACAACGGCTGAACCCACATCATCAACTAATGATGCAAACACTACAGCTTGGGGTTATAGTTATTATGGTTCTAATGGACAAATTTATAGAAGTAATTCAGGAACAGCTTATGGTAATTCTTATACAACAGGAGATTATATTGGTACATATTTAGATTTAGATAATTTAAAAATTTATTTTTCAAAAAATGGCACACTTCAAAATTCAGGAACAGGTCATACTATTTTAGACCCTAGTACTTTTAGTGTTACTAATTGTAATAGAAGATATTCTCCGATGGTGGGAGATAACCATAGTGGTACTTCTTATACTTTACAAACTAATTTTGGGAATGGCTGTTTTGGCTCAACTCAACTTACAGGTACAACTTACTCAGATGCAGGGGGAAAAGGTACATTTAAATATAATATGGCAGGTACATTTGATGGAAGTTCAAAAGATTTTAGAGCATTATGTACTCAAAACTTAGGAGCTTATGGAGGTTAATTATGGCAAACTATATTTCATTTAAACCAAACGATTATTTTAACACCTTGCTCTACACAGGAACAGGGGCTACTGGAAATGCAGTAACAGGTGCAGGATTTGCTCCTAATATGGTATGGATTAAAAAAAGAAGTGGTGCTGATGGACATAATCTTTTTGATACTCCTAGAGGAGCTACTAAAGAGTTAACTCCTAACGACGCTACTCAAGAGGCTACTGCCACTAATACTTTAGAATCTTTTGATGCTGATGGTTTTACTGTGGGTCTTGCAGGAACAGCAGGACAAAGTGGTTATAGTTATGTAGGTTGGTGTTGGAAAGCTGGAACGACTTCAGGAATAACTACTAATGGCTCAACAACAATTACACCATCAGCTTATTCTTTTGACCAAGCAAGAGGAATTTCAATAGTCAAATACACAGGAAACCTTACATCAGGTGCTAAAATTGCTCATGGATTAGGAGTTGCACCAGATATGGTTATTGTTAAAAGATTAGATAGTACTGGAAGTTGGGATATAGTTAGCACACTTTTATCGGATGCTACTTACTATATAAGATTAGATACTACTGGTGCTCAAGCAACTGGTACTTGGGCATTTAATGACACTTTCCCTGATAGTGTTAATTTTACAGTTGGGAATAATGCAGAAACAAATTCTTCAGGTGGAAATGTTGCTTATTGTTTTGCTCCAGTCAATGGATTTAGTTCTTTTGGAAACTACAAAGGAAATGGAAATGCAAGTGGGCCATTTATACAATGCGGATTTAAACCTGCATTCGTACTTATTAAAAAAATTAATGGTTTAAAAGATTGGATGATGTACGATAATAAAAGATGGTACAGCAATACTAATACAACTGATTTTCAAAATACTTGTTTTGCTCTTAAACCTAATGACGGTGTTGCAGGTTTTGCTTCAGCAAGTGATATTGATTTAAATTCACAAGGTTTTAAAATTAGAACAAGCGGTGGATTAGTAAATGACAGTGGAGACAACTATATTTATATGGCATTTGCAGATCAACCTACAGCGTTTAATAATGGTGACGCCACAACAGCGAGGTAGAGCAGTAACATGTTATTTGGTCATGCCTCTTTTTGTGAAGTACCTTTCTCAACTCAAGGCATAGAGTTTAGATTAGTTGATGTAACAGGTGTTCAAGTTAACACAGCATTAGGTAGCTCAACAATAAGTGGTTCAGGAATTGTTACCGTAACAGGTACCGCAGTGGCAGTTGCCTTAGGAACGGCAATCGCTACAGAAGGAAAAGAAGTAGCCGTTTCAGGTGTTGAAGTTTCTGTTCAATTAGGAACAGACATAGTCATCACAGGAGATGCAAACGTTAGTGTAACTGGTAATGCATTAACTTTAGCTTTAGGTAATATTACCGTTGTTGTAGAGACTAACGTTTTAGTATCTGGAGTTCAGTTGCAAGTTAACACAGGTAGTGTTACAGTCTCAGGAACTGCGACAATTACTGTAACAGGCAACGAATTAACATTAGCTACTGGCGAAGTAGTAGCACAACCTTGGACTCAAGTAGATGATACAAACAACAATACGTGGACAAGAGTAGATTAGGAGATAAAAAATGGCATCGACATATACAACAACACTAGGTGTTGAAAAAATGGGAGCCGGAGATCAATCCGGTACATGGGGAACAACAAGTAATTTTAACTGGGATATCATTGATAGACTTATTGGTTACAGTGCTGTTACGGTTGGATCAACTTCTCATACTTTAACAATAAGAGACGCTGCACCAAGCTCAGGCTCAAGTAATGTTCAAACAGGAATGTACAGAGCTATTAATTTTGGAGATGCTGGAGATCTCGGTGGCACGGCTACCGTGACTATTGCTCCGGCTACAGCCACAGCTTATTTTATTGTTAGAAATGGTTTATCAGCTTCACGAAGTATTATCTTTACTCAAGGAGCAGGCGCAGCAACTTTTACTTTACCTAACGGCAAAGATGCAATTATTTGGGCTGATGGTAGTGATGAAGTTCACAGTGCCATGACTAATCCACAGTTTACAACAATAGACACAACAGGCGCTGCTAATGTTCAAGGAGCATTAACTCTAGGTACAGACTTAACTGTTCCTAATGGTGGAACAGGAGCTTCTACATTTACAGCAAAAGGAATTTTATATGGTCAAGGAACTAGTGCTCTTTTAGTTACAGCAGCTGGAACTGAAAATCAATTATTACAAGCAGGTTCAGGAGGAACTCCGGCATTTGCAACAGTCACTGGATTAAATCCAGCAGGTACTATTGTAATGTACGCAGCCACTTCAGCACCTACAGGATATTTACCTTGTGATGGAGCTGCTATTAGTAGAACAACTTATGCAACTTTGTTTGCAGCGATTAGTACAAGCTACGGAGCTGGAGATGGAGCATCAACTTTTAACGTTCCAAACTTACAAGGAAAATTTCCAATAGGATATGATGGTGGAAGTTCTTATGGCTTAGCTGCCACAGGAGGAGCAACATCTGCTTCTTATACACCAGCAGGAACAAATTCTGGAACAGCTTTAACTGAAGCAAACTTACCAGCCCATACTCACGATACTTGGGGAAACACTTGGCCAACAGGATCATGGACAGGTGGTACAGGAACAACTCAATCAAGTGTTACGCAAACAGGTGGATCTTTAACTTCCACTTCTACACTGAGAACACTAGCGACAGGATCTGGAACAACACACACGCATACTTTCACAGGAAGTGCTGCTACGATTGCTACTTTATCTCCTTATCTAGTGACAAATTATATTATAAAGACTTAAGGAGTCTCATGGCATTAACTGCTATTAAATTAGAACCAGGCATTAACAAACAGTTAACAGAAACAGGTGCATCAGGTCGATGGACTGATTGTGACATGGTTCGTTTTCGTTATGGTTTACCAGAAAAAATTGGCGGGTGGACACAAGTAGGAGGAAATACTTTAATAGGTGCTCCTCGAGCTCAAAAACCTTTTCTATCTTTAGAGTCAGAAAAATTTGATTCAGTTTGCACTAATAAAAAACAATATATTTATCAAGACAACGACACAACTTTTTATGATGTAAGTCCGCAACGTTACGGAGCTTATGGCCATACAGGCGCAGCGCAAGCAGTCACATTTGATTTAGTAGATACGGAAGCTACCGTTACGGTTAATTTAACTGCTAATGGGTGTGTAGCAGGAGACTTTGTTACTTTTGCTGGAACCTCTACTCCTGGTGGAGGCTATGTAGCTGCAGACTTTAACAAAGAATTTGAAATACAAACAGTAGACACAAACGAATTTACAATTTTAATGCCTTCCGCTTCAACAGCCACGGTCAACGCAGCAGGGTCCGCGAATGCAACTCTTCAACTCAATACAGGAGATGCAACTTCTGTATTAGGATTTGGTTGGGGTGCAGGAACATGGAGTCAATCTACATGGGGAACAGCAAGACCTAGTACAGTATCCGTTGATGCTGCTAACTGGTCTGTTGATTTATATGGAGAAGATGTTGTGGCTACACAGTTTAATGGAGGAACTTATATCTGGGATACGAATGCTTTTAAAACAAGTATGCTTCCTATGATTAATTTAATTGATTATGATTTATCAGTAGCAACTCCTTATTTTACAAGAAATAAAAATACAGCAACCGTACCTCATAAAAGTTTATTTAGTTTAGTATCAACACCAGATAGACACTTAGTTATGTTGGGTGCTTCTGATGTAGGATCAGCAAGCGGACAAGATCCTATGATGGTTAGATTTTCCGATCAAGAAAACATTACCGAATTTACTCCAACGTCAATTAATACGGCGGGGTTTCAAAGATTATCCGATGGCTCAGAAATAAGAGCGGCCGTCCGTTCGAGCGGACAACTTCTGATTTGGACAGACACTTCATTGCATTCTATGCAATTTATTGGTCCTCCATTTACTTTTGGATTTAAACAGCTTGGGAGACAGTGTGGATGCGTTGGGCAACATGCGGCTGTAGATGTGGATGGTGTCGCTTATTGGATGGGGGCTTCTGGTGGATTCTTGAAGTTTGATGGCTCCGTTCAAACCATCCCATGTACAGTAGAAGACTATGTCTTTAATGACATCAGATTAGTTCCTGAAATTTTTGCATCAGTGAACTCTGACTTTAATGAGATCAGTTGGTTCTATCCAAGTTCAAACTCTAATGAAATAGATAGAGTGGTAACTTATAATTATTTAGAACAAGTATGGTCAGTAGGAACTTTAGCTAGAACATCTTGGGCAGACAATGGTGTGTTTGCTAAACCTTATGCTACTGATTACTTACCTAGTTCTACAGCGACAGCAACACCTACGGTTCAAGGTGTAAGTTCAGGACGAGGAAATTTATATGCACAAGAAACAGGAAACAATGCCGACGGAGCTGCGTTAGCTTCAACACTAACATCAGGTTATTTCTTTTTACAAGAAGGAGAAGACTTAATGTCTATTGGTAGATTTATTCCTGACTTTAAAAATTTAGCAGGTACAGTTGATGTTGAATTAGAATTTGTAGACTATCCAGCACAGACACCAACAGATAGTAAGCACTCACCTTTTACTATTACTCCTACAACACAGTTTAAAAGTTGTCGAGCTAGAGGTAGACAAGGAAGTTTAAAAATTATTAGTTCTGCTCTCAATGATACATGGAGATTCGGAACTTTCAGAGCTGATATTAAACCAGCGGGGAGACGTTAATGCCTTTTCAATCTGAGAAACAAAGAAGATATTTACACGCTAACCATCCTGATATAGCTAAGCGATGGGAACAAGAATACTCAGGCGGAGGTATTGCAAGAATGGGCTATGCGTATGGTGACCAGGTAGACGACATGATGACTCAACGTACACCTTTAGGAAATGAATTAGCATTTAATCCAGGGTCCCTATTAGATAATCAAATTAAAAAATTAAATAGATTAGAAGAACTGGGTGTGCCTCAACCTAATTTACAAAACTTAAAAGATATGGATATGAAACAGTTTCAAGAAAAAAACATTCCTCTTTCTTTACCTAATGATAGATATGTATATTCAGGAATGTTTGGAACCGATGCTAAGTATGTAGATGATACTAATCAAGGAGGAATAGTAGATGTGGACCAAGTTAGAGAATTAATAGAAAATTCAAGAAATCAAGGTATAGAAACTAAAAACATAAATGAATTACCTCAGACCTTTGATGCTTTTCAAAATGCTCAAGACAAAGGCTATGGTCAATTTTTGAGAAACCAACCGGTTGATGAATCTACTCAATGGTTTAGAGAACCCACAGGAGCAGACATGATAAAGAATCCTGATTTTCCTGGGAGTAAAGAAAATTTAGGAGGCATTTTGGAATATGCAAAAGGAAAAGGAATACAAGGTAAAGATTTATTAATGACTGGTCTAGGAAAAGCAATTAATTTTCCTATAGGATTAGCAGGAAAATTTGTTGAGATGCTTGGAGGAGCTCCTGATAATCCCTACCAA
>Ga0255048_10001953_pt1 | contig 13624 bp, 15 predicted proteins | sample JV7_2_2_MG_FD_183619 | JGI IMG/M metagenome (GOLD analysis project Ga0255048, IMG submission 183619) | Seawater microbial communities from Jervis Inlet, British Columbia, Canada - JV7_2_2 | ecosystem: Environmental > Aquatic > Marine > Inlet | place: Canada: British Columbia | collected 2016-10-06
GTTGTTGTTACCGTTGGCTTAACAAAGGCGCACTGACCGCTACCAGTATCAGTAAATGCAAAGCGAACCATGTGACCATCAGGCCAGTCGGTAAACCTGCTAGATTTGGTGCTCGTTGACTCACCAGACCCGCTTATCTCTATTGACCTAGCAGAGCCTTCATTTTCTAATATTGTGATACCATCAACCGAGGTTTCAGACCATATATCTATGCGTGATGTGCCACCTGAATTGTCAGGGTAAAAACTAAAAGTACCAATCACATCTACATCAAACCCTGTATTGTTCAGCACCGCTCCAGTATTAGCCCAAGGGCCAGTTGTAACCAACTCAAAACCACCCTCCTGCGTGTCCATTATTAACCCCGTGATAAAGGTGGGGCTGGCTGCGTCTGTAGATATACCATCAGTTGCAGGTATCCTGTCCTCAGTGTATACGCGGAATGATAGCGTCCTATCCTCATCTAAAACAGCTTGCACCATATTACCCGTCAAAACTGGATCTACAGAGTTGGGTGCTGTTTTTGCCTTGTACTCATCTATTAAATCTTGTGCGCTCATGTGTATTGCTCCGTGTATTGCTCAGTGTGAATTCTTTGTGTTGCGTCTGCGACTATCTTGTAGCCATAGGGTGAACCTGTGGGCGGTGTCATCGCGTCAAGTACGTTTGTGCCCAATGCTGCATACAGTAAAGGGTAGACGTTTTCATCAAATGTCTGTCCCATATCCAAATAATCGTGCTCTTTTACACCGTTGATGATTATCTCTGTTTCATCGGTTAATTTTACGTGGTCAATCCATCCATTAGGCATGTTTTTCTCCTATGTTAAATCGGCAACTATGCGATAAGGGCATAGTGGGTCTGGTGAGGTCATTATGGGTGTCGCGCTTACTTGGGCGTACTCGTAAACCCTGTCATTGCTAGCCCCTACAGAAAACAGATTCACGCCTCTTGATGTTAGCCCTCGCATTGTTGTGTCCTCTGCGGATATGTTACCAGCAAGGCCAATATAGACCCCTTGTTTGCTATACACGTTCACCTCGTCCTTAACACCCGCACCCCCTTCAGTAACAAAGATTTCACTGCCAATCACTGCGATGCCTGTGTTTGGTTTTATTGCGGGAAAGCTAAACCCTGTGTATACAAAGTCCGAATCGTACTGGTATACTCGCTCCGTTATTCTTCCGCACGCCCAGAAATAAGTACCGTCCCATTTTATGGCGCGCATATCTCCATCCTGTGCAAGGAGGCTGCGGGACTCTCCAGCGTAGCCGCCTGTTTTGAAATACTTGTAATACATGCTTTGAATTCCGTCGCTATCACCCCTGTCCTGTATCCACAGAAAGCTATCCTTAGCGGTCAATCCGAAGATGCGCTCATACTGACCATGAGTCGCGCTTGCGTCGATATAAAAACCAGTGTAAACCCCGTTAGAGTCAAACCTCCAAACCCTCGGCACTTCGATTATAGGTCCTCCGAATCCACTAACCCAAAAATAAGTGCCGTCCCAATCTATAGCGTATTGCTCTATATTGACTACTGAAACATCAAAACTAAACCCTGTATAATCCAGTTGCCTTGCTATCGCGTAATAGAGCGGGTGTGTATTTTTATCAACAACGCCACCATCAGCAAGCAACAAGTCATATTTATCAACCCCATTCTCTTGATATTTCTCGCTTGGGTCTAGCACTGGCTCGCCTATGCTTGGAAAATTATTCATTTATGCGCCTCCTGTGTAATCGGCTACTATTTTGTAAGGATGAGGTGAACCTGTCTCTGTTGGCAAAACTGGCGTAATCAGTGACGGATATATGACAGCTAGTAACGGGTAAGTTGTACCACTGAATGCTGTACCTTGTGGTAGTAAATCATACGTAGGAACTCCCTCACTATCCACCCATACACTCTCACCTGTGATTATTGCTCTGCCTATTTGTACACCCGTAAATGCAACTACACCACTTGCAGATTCAACTTCAACATTTACAATATATTTACCACTATTCTCAAGAGTGATCGAGAATAAATCTGTACCAACAAATTCGGTATCAGGTGTGTATTCCGCGATGTAAGGAGAAAGGGGTACCACTTCACCGTCATTTCCATCCTCAACTGTATCTATTGTAGATCCGCTTGCACTGACATCTACAAGTAAAGTATTACCTTCTGTAATAGTTTCGTATAGAACTACATCTTCTGGTATAACTTTAACATTCACAATGTACCTACCTTCGTTTGTAAGTATTACTGTGATCACTTCTGTACCTGCAAAGGTGCCATCAGGTACATACTCTGCTACATAAGGTGAAAGTTGTACAACGTTTCCGTTCTCTACACCTTCAATGATATATATAGGTGATCCACTTGAGGTTACATCGATCAGCAAAGTACCACCTTGTGTTATTTCTTCGTATAAGACTACATCTTCTGGTGTGTCTGGGGTAATTATGTACGATAATTCATTTATTTCCCAAGGTAGTAACGTGTCGTTTTTAACTTGAGAAGAAACACCATTTACGGAAAGTACTTCGGAACCTATACCATCTAAACTGACCTCGAATAGCTCACCTGTAGAGACGAAAAATTCCTCTATACTTTCCCATTCAAGCACTTCTCTACCTACAGTGTCTGGATCTAAAGCTCCTATCTGACCTGATGAAGCTACGAAAAGAGGTGTTGGTGTTGTGTATTCTTTTATAACCAAATCTAAAGTTGAAGATACAGATCCATCAAAAGCTTCAAATAAATCTACCACTGTAGTGGTTGTCTCCCAAGCAGGGAAGAAACACTTCTTATATGTATCTTGCAACAAGATCACTTTTGTGGTTACTGGTACGATCTCTTCAAACAAGAAATGTAGTGTTTGTGTTGCGTTTTTATTACCGTCAAAGATCAACTGTCCATAAGACAACACACCCTCAGCTATTCTTATTTTATCTGATTCAGTGTAAGTTTTAATAATGTCGTATATTACTGGTGCAGTTCCATCGGATGTGTTTATAGATACTTTAAGTTTTAATGCTGTTCGGTAAACTTCGTCTGTCCTTTCAAGTCTTGGCTCACCTACAATCTTACCTATATAATCTAACCAAACACCTGTCACATTAGTAAGGTTTTTCATGTGCGATAGTTCTGTTAAAGCATCCTCCACTTCTTGAAGCTCTTTCAGAAATACTTCTAGCAGATATAAAAAATCTTCTTTTGTCTTAAAATAGGTTACTACCCTATCTTTACCTCGTGTGACATGATCTATGTGATTTATAGCCATAAACACCTCCTTTTTAAGTTGTTACTGGAACTCTGCCACTTGTAAAGTCTAAAGTAGTGGTATTAGAAACCTCAATTTTTGCTGTTCCATACGTAGGGCTATCACCTTCATTATCAGTAACTGCTATCTCTATTTCACTTATGTAAACACCTTGTACTGTATACAAAGGGGCGTAGAATTTAGTTGGTTCAAAATCCTCACCTTGAGTCATTGCCGACCCAAAAGAAACCACAGCATTCTTCATCCGCTCTTCCCCATCTGCAGGGAAATACTCTTCTTCATTTATAGTATAAGTAACACGTACCCATGCGAACTTAATTACTGGTCTTGAGAATTTAACACCTTGAGTGTCACCGTTATCATCTATGATACTTTTAGAGATATTGCCGTGGGTCTGACCTGTTACAGGTTTAGTTCTCCACAATACCTCTGCAATACTACTTTCTGCTCCGCCACTAACGTGAGTCTCAAAACTTTTAGCTGGTATCCCTGTTACAGGATCATCGTTTAAAGTATCGTTAACTTCCACAAGTACGCTTGTAACACCGATTATTTCTGAGATAGAGGCTTCTATCGAAGGTTTGGTTGCCGTACCCGTACTTTGTTCGCGTAATGCCATCCTGATACGTAATTCTTCGTCTGTTTCTAGCTCTCTACCACTCTCAAAACCTGATGGGTTTGTTACACTGAATATACCAAGATTAGGAGTCACTAATGTTGTTATTGTATCTGGGTAAAACTCTAAAAAACCTTCCTCTGCAGATGTACTTGCTATAAGCATACCTACAGAAACTAAGGTAAGGTTTGCAGAGTTTGTGGTAGTAAGTGTATTATTGTAGTCCTGATAAGTTATTAACAGTACTTCATCTTCAACCGTATTTACCGTGTTATTGTTAGCATCAATACTAGTTTTCAGTAAATCCAACACCTCTGTCACTGTACTGCCTGTACCACTGTTTACAGTATTCTCTACACCTTCAACGTAGATAGTGTAATCTGTCTCGTCTTGCACAGAAGTTATAGTAAAAGAGGAACTGTAACAGTTCGCCCTATTCAATACACCCTCTACATCGGTAAGGACAGCCCTTCCACTCTGATCTTTACAAGCAGTAGCTTGTGTGACAGTTGTTCCTACGTTACCTTTGAACCAAATATTACCTTTAGCACCAGAAGCGGTTTGTCTTGTTAGACCCACCAACTCTGCTAGGTAATCTAAATAAAGCCCTGATGCCGTATCTCTATTCTGTGAGTCTGTTACTTGTTGACCTAAATCCCACACATCTTTAGTACTAGCAGAGATAATACTAGCTAACTCACCAAACACACTTTCAGGGGTTGTAGGAAAATCCTCCCCATAACCCTCTTTTGCTCGTGCAGAAGCTTCTTCAATTAATTCTGTAAAGGTTTTAGTTTCCCAACCTTGATCTGTTACACCTGCCATAAATTTACCTTAAGTTTTAGTAGATATAGCCTACGCTGTTCTCTTCCATAAATTAACTTTAATTTGAGCACCACGTACATCTAGAGTAGCACCTGCTGTACCTTCATTAGCTGTAGAACCTGAAACAGTGATCGAAGGATCAGCACTACCTGTTGTACCAGAGACTGAAATTGTAGGATCAGCACTACCTAGACTACCACCTAGTGTGATCGTAGGTTGAGCGCCACCTAAACTACCACTTACAGTAATAGAAGGTGTCTCTTCAGAAGAAGGTAGTGATGTGGTTGACACAGCTGCTGTAGTTGATCTTGCAGGGATTTCTCCCACTTGTTGTTGCCCATCAAACTGTAGACCTAAATCCTCAGTATGTGAATGTGGGTCTTGCGTTGCTGTCAGACTACTTGTATCATGACCATGCATCGGTTGTGTTGCTGTTAGTCCAGCTGCACTATGTGTGTGACTACTTTGGTTGGCAGAAATTGTACCTGAACTATGTGTGTGACTACTTTGATCAGCGGATAAACCACCTTTGTCATGGTTATGTTCTGGTAGAGGGACAGTTGGTGTATTATTACCTGTTGCCGTACCACTCAGTACAGAACCATCACCTAGTGCTAGACTTGCATCACCAGTTACTAATAACCAAGTTTGCCAAGGGTATTGTACATTAGGATCTTTAGCGTCAAAGCGTAAAAGCGCATCACCTATTCCGTAGATATTATCAACTACTGATCTGAAATCCTTAGAAGGAGTATCGATCAAGTTACTATCAGTACTAGGTACTGATGCTGATGAGGTGTAAGGTAATGGTACCCCCACTTTTACAAAATAAACTTTACCTTGATACGTAGTGAATACGTCAGTAGAAGGGAAAGTCGATCCCGCTGTGTGATCCCCTAATCTAGAGTATCCATTTCTTTTAGCCCAAGATAAGGTACTTGACAGTTCTAGGGGGATACGTTTATCTGTAGTGCCTTGTCGTAACAACATTTCATCTGTTGTATTTAATACCTCTGTAGGTATTAGGTCTGGTATCTGTGCCATTTAGTATTCCTTTGTTGTTAGAGTTCTAAGGTATAAGGAGGGAAATCTATCATTTCTCCATCTTGACCTGTTATTTTCGGGGAGTATGTTAAAACGCGATCTGCTTTATTAAAAGTGTAAGAAGATTTTACCTCTGCTATTCGGTCAAAGGTTAATAAATATTTATCAATCTCCTTGACTATATACTGGGTCGTGGTATTATCTTCTTCGCCTAAGAAGTATACGATATCTGTTGTACCTAACTCTGGGTTTCTTAACCAAGGTAGTCCATAGTTTATATGAGAGAAGAATTCACCTAGGTTTATAGTTAAACCTACTTCTGTTCTTTGTCTTAACTCTTCTACTTCACTGACCAGTACCAGACCGCCTTCTGTAATTAAATCACCTGTTAGTGTGTCTAATCCTATATCCATAATTAAACCTTGTAATTATCTTTGTATAAGAGTATTATAACATTATTGATAATCATTCTCAATAACACATAAAAGAAAACCACCTAGAAAGGTGGTTTAATATGTTAGTCAGTCTCCGACAAAAACGAAGTCACTGCCTGTTGCTATAGCATCTCCACAATCCATAGAGTCACCTATCCTACTCATAGGGTTACCGTCAATATTTACAAAACTTGAGCCTTGTGATACAACAGGAACATGAGGTGAAGGGTTGTCACCTGACTTTGTATGTACTGCAAAAGTATGACCTACATGTATAGCTGGATTACTATCAATAAATACAAAGTCACTACCTTCTGTAGATGCAGTGGGATGCCAAGTACCATGCCCAGTTGATGTGGCTACATGTGACGATGCTGCTGGACTACTCATAATTGCTCTCCTATCTTTTCCTTAAGGGTTGCCTGATTACTATCGTAGGATTGTTGGACTATGACCTTATAAGAAGCAACTTCTACATGAGGTATTAACAATTCATCTGTCCAATCACAAGTGCATTCTATAGTCCACTCTATCACTGTTCTAGGATCAGGTATCATAGCTGTCATAATACTACCTGCAGGAACATCATCCCACAGAGAAACGTTTACACTATTGAAATTTTCATCTAGGTAAGTTAACCTTTCTAAAGGGTACACTCCTGTGAGATCACCTTTCGGAGTCTCCACTATAATCCCTGATAGGTCTGCAGATACAGTAAACACTGTTTGAGGTTCACCTACCACTACAGCAGAGTACAGGTCAATTACTCCTAAAGGAGGTACTGTGTAAGTAATTAATTCGTTGATCGATCCTAATTCATCTCCTTCATATAAAGGAAGTGTTGGTAGTGGATTCCAAACCATAACCTACCCCTTTTCTAAGTTTATTGTTGGGGCTGTTAAAGTCATACCACTACCAGAAGTAAGGTTCATCGCTCCACCAGAAGTAATGTCTATACCTGCATCTGACTTAATCTCTATATCACTTTTAGAGGTGATACTTACTTTACCTTCAGGAGTTATTACTATATTAGTGTTCGGACCTTCTATAATCAAATCTGTCAAGGAAGGTTTAGTGTGATTTTTACGAGTACCACCATCCAGTGTTACCCAACAGTCCTCTATCTGAGCAACCTCATTAATGTTTATATCGACAGGAGAACCATCTCCATCTAAGTAGTCCCCTAAATCGCGGTGAGACCAACTGAGACGTACATTATCTCCTACCTGTACTGGTTGTTTAACTCTAAAACCACCGCTGTTAGGGAGCGATACAAACACCTTCTTAAGAGTTATACTTTCTAGTATTAGATTATCCCTTTCTACATAGATATCATTTATACTAGCCTTTACGTCAAGACATTGTATACTCTCATAATCTTGTACACCAACAACTACCGCAGGAATACCCTTAAAATTGTGATTACTGGATTGATTACGTCTACCAAAAATGTTATCTTTCAAGGACTTTGAGTTGAAGTCATAAATGATAGGAGTATTAGCTGATTTATTCATTGCGTGAGATCCTCTATATCTAGTACAACATCCCAAGCATTACCTTTACTTTGCAGTATCATACGTCTACCTTTAACTATGTAAGTACCTGAGAACTCTTTAAGAACATCTGTAGTAGGAATAGTTATGAATTGACCGATCTCTATAGGTAAATAGAATGTGTTTATTTGTAACTTCTTAATCTTATTCTGAGGTTCGTCACTGCTTTTCTTAGTGTAGTCTGACCTGTCAATCACATTTTTGATACTGTCAGGATCTAAGGTAAAGTTAGTCCTAGCGAAATCGTCATAGTCTTTACCTTTCAGACGATAAGGTATTATGTACATTTTGTTATTGGACATTACATACTCAAGATTATAATAGTTCATAAGATTTTCCCAGTGGGTAATCAAAGTCCCTGTAGCACCAGTACCTCCCGTTTTAAACTTACCCTTCAACTCCTCCAGCCCGTATGTAGCTAGTGATGTTGCAGGAAATCTCTTAGCCATATCAATAATTACATCCCTTTTTGACATACTTTCGTCATAGTGGGTATTGATCATAGTGTTACGTATTGCATTGCCTTGAGCTGATAATTGTATCTTATAAGCAATGTCAGGTGGGTTTCGTAAGGGCAGTACACTCACAACATCACCCGTGTAAGTCTTCGTTAGTTTACCTTCGTACCCACATTCTACAATACATACACAATTGGGCTGGAACAATACACGTTTTGCTTCTTCTGATAAATTGTGAAGTGTTATACTAGATCTCTCACTAGATGCACTGTTACTAGAAGCTATTTGTTGTGAATCAAAAGAAAATGTAAAACCCCTCGGATCTTCTAGATTGCTCATCTCAAAAGCATCAGAAGGGATTGTATCTCCGTTATTCTCTGGTATTGCAAACTCAGGAGATACTATAGTAGAAGGTATAATATAGTCAGGTTTATAATATTCACGAACACCAAGTGTTATACGGTACGTCCTGTTCCAATTACTCTTCCAAGGTATTTGTTTAGGCATTTATAACTCCGATTCGTAAGATTCATACTCTGTTTTTGTGAAATATACAAGGACAAAACGTTTACCTTGACCTAAATCATAACGATCAGGTAGTTTGTAGTTGTACCTGTCAGGGAAATCTGTATCATGCAAGAACAGGTACCCTGTAGGTAAATAATCAACACCATTAGTGTACTTAAAATAGTTTTGATTAGGCATCAACTTACGTTCACCATACAACTTTGCTTCTGTATTATCAGCTAAACTTATATTAAATATTTCTGGATCGTAGATACCTAGTTGCCAGTTAGACCTGTCATTGTAACGTAACCTAAACGTGTACAGGTTGTTTTCAAGCGTAACCTTGATCACTTGATCTAAATTATCTTCGGTATCTATATTAAGTACCTGTGCCATTCTGAACCCCCGCTTTGTAAGTAGACATGAATTCGTTATATCTCTCAACCAGAGAATAAACAATAGATGAACTTTCATTTTTATCTTTATTCTCTTTAGACCCATCACCACTATCTGTTCTAGAAGATGTAGTAGGTTTAGTTGCCTCTGAGGATATAGGTGCTAGGTAAGAGGTCTTAGCTGATTCTGAGACAAAAGTCTGTTCAAAAACCAAACTTACAGTAGAAGCATCACTAAACCTATCAACAAGCACCTCAGCACTTGAGATTACACAATCTTCGTAATCTATCAACAGAGGTTGTCCATCATCCTTAACGTATAGAGTGAACCTTTGACGGTTCCTTCTAGATGCATGTAATGCTTCTAATAACTCTACAGGGTTTAGATTATTTTCTTGTGATTTAAGTTTAGAATATGTAACCATACCTTGTACAGATATAACAGCGTTACCTTCTATCACATCATCAGAAACAGCCTTACCAGACATAGTTGAAGACTTGGCTACCTTAGAAGGGAGGCTAACTGATACACTAGCCTCTGAGTCCAATGATACTCTTGTCTTACCGTCTGTAGCAAGGAAAAATACCATTGCCATTTTTACACCACCTTATTAATAATTACTTGAGAAGTGACTTTGTGCTATTTGTTGTTGGAGTGCTTCTGACTTAGAAACAGAGGTAGCTATTACCTCACCATCAACTACTAGTGTGTTGTTATTGTGAACAACTACAGGTTGAGTTCCATATGAACCACTCTGCGCGACACTAGTATTAGGAGTTTTACCTGATAGTAAATTCGCACCAGAGTAAATACCTGCACCTATTGCGTTATAAGCACCACCGCTAAGGAAACCACTCATCATATCAGATATCACACCACCCGCATCTTTACCTAAAACACCACCTTCTTCTTTTGCCTTTTCAGGATCAATCCCTAACACCTCACCGATAAAAGTTTTCTTTCCTGTAGGGGTAATCAGTTCTGCTAATTCTTCAATTAACATCAAACCTGAGGCGATTGCTGCTAATGTACCTACAACAGGCCAGAGTGAAGCGTTTATTGCTAAACCAAGTAGACTGAATGCACCTGTTAGTGACTTAATCATAGCTAACATTGCTATACCTGCAAGACCGAAGGTTACACTTGTTTCACCAAAAACATCATTTAGTGAGTTAAGAATACTACCCAAAGCTGAGAATGTAGGGTTAAGAATATTCTTAACGAACCATGCTATACCCTTGAAAACCTTACCTGCTACCTTACCCATAGAGATGAATAAAGTTTCATTCTCCATAAGCATATCACCAGTAGCCTTAAATAACTCGGTAAGACCTTCTGACCAACCAGATTTAAACATCGTATCCGCAGCCATTTGTGCAGCAGTTACCATCTGATTCATAGCTACTCGGTTAGATTTCATGGCATTCTCTAAACCACCGTTAGCTTTTGCTGCTTCACTCATTCTTTTTGCAAAAAACGGTAAAACTTTTGATGAGATTAAACCACCTGTTTGTTGTAACGCCATCATTTCTTTGACTGTGCCATTAACAGTTAAACCTGCATCTTGTGCAGCTTTGCTCATTAATTGTATAGCATTGGGCATAACTTCACCCAGTTGTAATTTTCCTTTATATTCAACAATTGCCGTAACACAACTGCCAGTTCTCATCGCTTCTCAGCGGAACTTCTTAAGGTTTCAATCTTAAGAGTAGACTATATCTTCGCCTTCAGCATAACCTGTTAAGGGGTGTATTTTCGAGTACCATACACTTGTACCCTACGCCTTTCGGCTAGTCGTTGAAGGTCTTGCCTTCTTTCTTTCAGATTTAGAAATATACTTACCTACCCACCATGTATAGTTGTTACTGATAGCTTCATAAGAATTTCTGTATTTAATGTTATTTACTGACTTCTTGGTTACAAATTCATTATCAGAGTAAAGGTCACAAACCTTTTTACACCCTAAACCAGATTCTAAATGTTCACATATTTCTACAACAACATCTTTTGTTATACCTATTTTTGGCTCTGGTTGTAGTTTATAATCTTTAGAGACCCAAGAGTACAGTGCACCAGTCCTGAGCTTACTTATCTGATTCTTGGTCACACCCGTAAGTTCGTATATCTTCTGTGTGGTATGACCTTCCTCCACCAAACTACAAACTCTGTGTATATCTTCAACAGGCAAAGATCTTCTATGAGAACTCGCATGTGCAGGCATATTAAACACATAATGGTCACTGTTTTCTTTTGGTGTCACCCACTCCAAGTTAGTGTAGTGGCAATTAGATTTATCTAGATCTTTATGGTTCACTATTAAACCTTCTTCGTATGAATCTTTCAAGAAAGCTTTAGCGGTAAGTGTGTGACAATTCCTGTAAATATTTTTACCATCATCATCTCTTAAACTAACACCCCAATAACCACCTTCATATATTCTTCTAGATAACCACTTGTCAGATTTGTAACTGTAAACTTCTCCATACTCATTTACCGAATAGTCTGGAAACTCTTCTATAACTCTTAACATTAAATATCCTCCTGAAAGAGGCACTTTCCTAACGGATTACCTCATCTCAACACATTTTTACCGTACCAAACACATTACTGTTTGCCCCTACTATCATATTACTATGGTAGGTTGGTAGTGTCAAGCTCTAAAAGGCTTTCCCGTTTTAACTCACTTTATTTAGACACATTTCTGTGAATGGAACCTTATAAGTTATTGATAACTAAAGTTAAGTTCCTCTGCTGTCACGTTTCCTTTACTCATCATCTGTTGAAGAGCATTTATTGCTCTTGAACCTTCCTCAGAGGATAATCCTAGCAAAGTACTCATTTCTGCTATACCAGTGAATGCTTTCTTTGTATCTTCTAGAGACATATCACCTCTAGCTGCATTCATCTTAGCGAAACCTTTAGCAGACTCTTTCAAACCAAGGCCAAGCCTATAAGCTTCTTTCCTTACAAACTCTAAATTTTCACCTGCTTGTTTACTATCTTTACTTACAGCTAACATTGTGTTACTAACAGCTTCAAAATCTTGACCTGTTTTAGTAACAAAGACACCTGCAGCACCTATTGCGAACGCACTAGCCATATTCCCTAGTATTTGTTGTGAGGATGATTTCATACGTTTAGCTACAAAGGATTGCTTCTTCATAACCTTTAATCTTGCACGTTCTTGTGCTACAATCTTACGTACCTCTGAGGCAGTTTTAGCAACAGCTATTCTACGTTTAATATCTGCTTGGACTTGTTTAGTGGCATGTTTTGCACTTTTCTCAGTCATCAAGGCAGAGTTTCTTACAGCTTCTTTAGCACGTTCTAAAGCCTTGGCTTCTGCTTTCCTAGCATTAAGGATCTTGTTAGTATCCTTAGCCATAGCTGCACCGAGTTGTTCTTGCTTGTCACGTTGATCTTTCCAGTAAGCGTCTCGTTGTTTCTTCTGATTACTCTGGTGGGTATTGACTTTCTTAAAATGAGCATCAGCATCTTTAGAGAGTTGTTTATAGTAATCACGCATTCCCTCTGCACCAGTAGGTGCTGTTATACTTGATACACTCTCTTTAAAACCCTTATTAGCCCTAGACATTTGTGCTTTCTTGTCTTTGTCAGGTATCTTAAGTGCTTTCCTCTCTAAGGCTTCGTAATGCGCCCTCATACCCGCTACACCAGTAGGTGATGTCAGACTTGATATCGCATTAGCTCTTGCAGTCTTTCTTTGCTGTTTTAATCTGGCTTGATCTTTTTTGAAGTTAGTTTCAGATTGACGTTCTAGATCCTTATAGTGAGCTTTAAGATCCTCTTTCTCACCTCTTAGACTAGCCCTCTTACTTTTACGTACTTTAGCATTCATGGTAACTTGCATACCATTAAGTTTCTTAGCCTCAGTCTTGAATTTCTTTAAACCTTTTAAGGCTTTGTCAAACTCAAGACTGATACCATACTTAGCTATATTCTCTGCCATTATGTCACACCTTTTGTTATACTTTCGTTAACCTTCTGTTGTCTTTCAATCCAGATTCGTCTATCGTCTTGGAATAAAACATAAGTTTCTAAAGGTAAGAACTGATCATAACTCCAGTCATAAAGGATAGTGTTTACATCTATATTGCAATAATCACTTCCTGTTAAATTATAAACTCTTGCATATGTGTCCAGTTCAGGGTGCTTTTCTAAAGCATACTCTATAACCCTTAGTTCCCATCTACGTTCAAATTTTTCTCTATCTGCGTTGCTAGAGGCTTCACTACTGTCAGCACCTTCTCGATGCTCGAACGTACAGTAGCTTGTTTCATAAAAAAATCGTACAGGTTCACCTTTGCACTTTTTACGATTACCTGTTCAAAATCTTCACCATATTCATCGAAGTGCTCACTCCAATCCGTAATCTTTTCATAATCACCAAACTCACCATCTTCTCTACGCTCACGGTAGTCAAAGTTAGAGAGTAGTTTCTCACATAAAGATTCAAAATGTTCATCTGAAAAGTTTGCTGATAGTTGTGAAATTGCACC
>Ga0255048_10001954_pt1 | contig 13622 bp, 18 predicted proteins | sample JV7_2_2_MG_FD_183619 | JGI IMG/M metagenome (GOLD analysis project Ga0255048, IMG submission 183619) | Seawater microbial communities from Jervis Inlet, British Columbia, Canada - JV7_2_2 | ecosystem: Environmental > Aquatic > Marine > Inlet | place: Canada: British Columbia | collected 2016-10-06
CATACCCCATGCTTCTGTGTAGCTATAAAAATAGAGCACCAGAACGTATCCCGGTGCTCCCAAAGGGGGCGATCTATTATGACCGCTTCCATCTGTCTATGGCTGTGGTTTTGTCAAGACTGTGTTTAGACAGTAAGTCTCGGTTGTCCACTTCTTTTAAAGCCCCTTCAAAAACGTTCTACTAGTCGGGCTCATGGGGTAGTAGAACGCCATTTCTGTTGATATAATCTTGCCGCTTCTTTACATGGATCGCATCGACAGCCATATGTCTTGTATTCATTAGATGTTCCATGTTGCGGAACAGTAATTCTACCACGTTTTTGTGGAGTATTTCTACCCTTCCGAAACATGTCACGATTGTTATCGCCCTTTGTACCCAAGAACAGGTGGTCGGGACGAATACATTTACGATTGTCACATTTATGACAAACACACATTCCATCAGGAATAGATCCAAAATAGATCATCCATGACACTCGATGTGAGTCAATCACTTTCTTATTAACTTTTAAAGAACCATATCCAGTTTTACCACGACTACCAGCAGTCCATTCCCAACAATAATTATCCTTACGGACTTTATCCCAGAAACGTTTTAGTAGTGGTGTGTCAAACGTGAACATGTTGTATGGTGGCGGGGATTGGAATCGAACCAATGACCTCCAGATTATGGGTCTGGCGAGCTACCTGACTGCTCCACCCCGCGACACTATGTGTTTTCAAGTACCTCATTATACGCCGAAAGACGGCATATGTCAAGACAAAACAAGGAAAACATCAATGAGTCGGTCTGATACCAGCAAACCCCATTTCTGTCATTTCAAGCCTTGGTGGGGCTATCCTCTACGTTTAACTTCAGCCACTCAAGCAGTGTATCCAGGGTACTACCCCTCACCTCATGCATCGGCAGTCCGTCTCTGCGTGAGTATTCATAGTACACTCAAACCACAGGAAGTCAAGCTGGAAGTTAAAAAGATTTTTACCTTGACAGAGTACGTTTTAAAGCGTATCATTCCCACATGAAAGAACAACTAAGACAAGAGATCAATCTTCTATGGGAACAGATCCTACTACAAAAGGAACAAGGGCTCTCTGCCAAGGATGGGGAGGCCAGACTGGAGAGGCTTGTGGTCATCCTGAGGGACATGGAAGCTGCTGACGCTTATGCTGCTGATGCTGCCTCCCGTTACGTCCCTGCAAGGGCCGCACACGATGAAGGTCCCGCCCATACTTCTCTTATCAATAAGGAAGGAAGAGTTAACTTATAGTGAGTGTGTGTACACCTGTGGTCAATATGAAGAATCAAGATAAACGAAGCAAAGTGAAGCATGCGTATTTTACCCGTTATCCATCAGGCATATGGGGCCTCGTAATCACAACCAAACACGTACGTCCCAACGGTCTATATCTTTACTCTCTTTCTTATGTTTACTATTAGGATCTGCTTTAAAAAATAACATGACTACAATCCCTCACGCCGACTTCTGCCAGAACCCGGATGGCGACTGGATCCTCCAAATCGTGGTTCGTGTAGAAGATGAAGACTTCTCGACTGGCCGTAGAGAGTACTGGAGCCGCGTCAAGTCTTATGTTGTCTTTTACAGGAAAGTAGCTTGACTCTACCGCATTAGCGGCTATACTGTGGCATGTACACATTCAAAGACCTCCCCTTGCGACAGCAGCAGATCATCGAACTACTAGAGGATGGTGGTGCTGCCATGACCGCTAGCGAGATCGCTCTAGAGCTAGATACCCAACTCCATCGCACGCAATGCGACCTTTCCTTCTTGATTAACTCTAACTACATCACTCATGGTGGTTTTGGAGAGTATCAGGCTTGCCCTAAAACATAATGGACAACATTGCCATCAAGACCAAATTGGACGAGGTTGAACTAGATGCAATCGTACGTTCATTAAAACGAACCAAAGATCAGGCTGTACACGCCCTCATCAAGAAGCTTAGCGAAAAGCTCAGAAAGGTGCGTTCAAACACCGCTAGGAGCATGATACCGTGTGCGGCCTGCCTAAAGGCGTTTAAGACTAACAGCGAACTCATTACTCGTCATCACTTAGTTCCTAAAGCGTCATTTGTCTCTAATGAGGAGCGATTGGCCACACAATCAGCAAGACCCACGATTAGGCTCTGCGTAGAATGTCACAATTTGGTACATCGCGAACTTGGCGATGGACACGAGTTTCGTGGCCCTACTACCCGGCGTCACCTAATTAGGTGGATTCGCTTGAAAAGAGATAAAATCTAATGTTCAATCAACACGTAAAAGAACTACTGGAACGCTCTATTGCCACAATCGAGGGGCTTGCTGACCAACAGGCAATGCCTGATGACTCCTATGTGAAGGATCTAGATTACCTTAAAGATCAGCTTGAAAACGTTGAGTACATTGAGGTAAAACTTAACAGACGTGAGTACAAAGCTGTCCACAAGGCTCTTGATCTGCAATGGCTTCACGGCACAGAGATTCGCAGTCAACAGGAGAGGGATCTGATCAGCCACCTTGTATGTTACAAGTTTGCCCAATGTACTTGTACTGGGTTAAGTCATAGGTCTGATTGCGAGTTCCACGTTATCCCGCTTTAAATCATATGAACGAAACAGCCATTTCAGAAGCACTTCCCGGCAGTCGTTTCACGCTTACATCTGGTCCCCGCGAGGGTACTTGGCTGCGTCTTGAGGATGCTGACCCTCCCTACATTGAAGGTACTTGGGTAGAAATTAACACTGGAAAAGTGTGTCCTCACTGGTCTTACCTCTGGGAAGAGCTTAAGGCTCAACTTGAGAGAGAAAAATAACAATCGTGTAGAATAACGGTTAACGATGTCACTCTAAAATGACAAGCAAAAGCGACATAAACAACTCGGATAGTGACCGTGAGCCTCGCAACTCGGCTCACGAAGGGAGCCCGAAAAGCAGTGCAAAAAGGCTTGATGAAATCATCACTGAGCACCAAGGAATGACTCTGGAGGAAGCCGAGGAATTGTGGGATAATACTGGCGGCTGCTCGTGCCATAATATTCAATCATTTCAAGATATCGCTTGACTTCCTCGCAAAGCGAGGTATAATGTAACCATGACACGACGAAACATCAGAACCATCAATCCCACGTTCGACCAAGAGTTCAACAAGATCAGCAAACAAGTCAACAGCACGTTCCGCTGGGCCAAGGTCTTCTGGGTCATCGGCGTAGGTCTCAGTGCAGCCACCGCTTGTGGCGTCATTTACCTTCTCTATGCTGCTTCTCAGTGGCTTCTGAACCAATCATGATGCAAGATGGGATTTAATAGCGTAGTACTTATCTGCAACGATGCTATCAGCGAGATCGAGAATGATCCTGGTGGCTGGTGGAGAAAAGCATGGCAAAAGCTTTGTCTCCTGGGTCGTGACGATGACGGCACGTTTGGCTACGGCAACCATGGCGGCTACTTTCAGGCCGTATGGAATCAACATGCCGATTGCACTGGAGTAATCATCGTTGGTGGCAATCATGCTACGGTGGTGGATACTACACATCTTAATGACCATCACACTGAGGATGGACAAGATGCGATCTTGAAAGACATTCTTGAAAAACGTGGCTACAGAGTCACCAAGAAGAAAAAGTAATGAAACTGATTGAACAAAATATCCTGAACGTGACTGGCCCTGCCGTCATTTGTCATCAGGTCAATTGCCTTGGGGTCATGGGTGCTGGGCTTGCACTTCAAATTCGTAAGGAATGGGCAAACGTCTATAACGTTTATGTCGATAAGGACGATTGGCAATTAGGTGATTGTCAATTGGTTACGATTGGCGATGCTCAATTCGTGGCAAATCTCGCTGGTCAACAGAACGTAGGTGGCGGCAGGCAAACGGATTACAACGCTTTGTGCCAAGCTTTTCGTCAGGCTCGCGACTTCGCTAGAGCCAACGGACTGCAATTGTACGTGCCCTACATGATGGGCTGTGGCCTCGCTGGAGGCGATTGGAGCGTGGTTGTCCACATGCTTGAGGACATTGCTCCCGAGACAATTATCTGTAAATTGCCTTGATGCACGAAAATGCCGAGCGGCTTCTTCAAAACGAATTGGCACGAGCGGAGGCTGTAGTAGCTTCTGAAACCGACAACAAAAAACAACATACGCCAACCATTGACAATCACCGTGGACAAGTCATAGCCTTACAGAAAGCTTTGGCGTGGCTTGAAATGGATGAACCAGTGATCAGGACTGTAATCGTAGAGAAACCCTCAGAGAATTGGGTAATCTACTGCTCAGTCGCCTGTCTCATCGTCCTGGCTACGGTTGGAGCCTCACTTGTGGGAGCCTGTTTCTAATCATGAAAATTCTCATCACTGATTCTACTGATACAATGAAGTTCCTCATCCTTGGCGATGTTCATGCCTGCTGGGAAGACATGAACGTGACGATTGCGAGAGCGATCCGTCAGCACTCTGACATTACGCATATTGTCCAGGTGGGGGATTTTGGTTACGGTACATGGCCCCACAGTAAAGATAAGCCATTTAAGGCAAGTAAGAGTTTTTTCTCTCCTGAGGAAATGGAAGTCTACGACAACGCTGAGAAGCTTTGGATTGACGGCAACCATGAGAACTTTGACATGCTTGAAATGGATGGTGGAGCATGGCAACCCGATTGGACACACATGCCGCGAGGTAGTGTGATCGAGGTTGATGGCTATAGAGCTATGTTCTTCGGTGGGGCTGCTTCGATTGACAAGTATCGTCGTGTCGAAGGTTCCTCTTGGTGGCGACAGGAAGATATTACTTATCAACAGGTTCAAAACACTTTGGACAATGTTGAGGGTACAATCGATGCACTGTTCACCCATGAGCATCCAATGTGTATTCCATATTCTGATGATCGCTATAAACGTAATCATACAGAGAGCAAGGGCAATCGGCAACTACTGCAAGCGATTGTAGATAAGTTTCAGCCAAGTTTTTGCTTTTTTGGGCATCATCATAGCGAAGACCGGGGTATGATTGGTCAGATGGAATGGGCGTGTTGCCCAATCATCAAGTCCAGACTCTACACGATTTGGACAGGCGAATCAATCATCACACACTGGTAATCATGACAAAACCCGAAACACCCATGCTCACGGTCGATATCATCATCGAAGTGCAAGACGCTCTCGTTGACAATGGTATCGTACTGATCGAGCGTAAGAACGAGCCCCATGGTTGGGCACTACCGGGAGGTTGCGTTGACGTAGGGGAAACCTGCCGAGACGCTGCCATCCGTGAAGCCAAGGAGGAAACCTGCCTTGATATCTACAACGTATCTGAGGCTGGCATCTATGATGCCCCTAACCGCGACCCGCGAGGTCATGCGGTCAGTATCACATATTATGCAGCCGCCGATGGTACACCCATTGGTGCTGACGATGCCAAGAACGCCATGGTGATTGACCCTAGCAAAATTGACGAAATGAACGTGACGTTGTGTTTTGATCATAGGGAAATTATTCAGGACTACCTTCGGTATAAGAATGAAGTATAAGTATCTTGAACGTAGGCTGGCTACCGCTGGCATTATGATCTTCAAAGAGAAGCATCATACTCGTTACTTCATTTGTAATAACTCTGACGACTATTGTCGTGCTGCAATGAAGGTACTCAAGGAACGTGTAGAGTGGTACTGGGACGAAGAAGACGATACCAGTAATAACAACGAGGGGCTTGAATACCTTGGCCAAAAGCCACGCAAGCAACGTCATGTCCCCAAAGACAAAACAGAAGCTCAACAAATCATAACTGATAACGACCTAGAAGAAGCCTTCGTCTTTATTGATAGACGCTCCGATTGGGAGTACGAAGGCATGGAAATCGAACACCCCGAAACATACTAATGCAAAACTTTAACATCGTAGCGTTTGGCACTGACAGTTACAAGCAATCACACAGTGCGTTCTATCCTGACGGTCTTGAAACCGTTTACTCGTATTGCGAACCGCGAGTCGGTGCCCGTTTCGATGAGACCGTGTTCTTCGGCCTGCAATACATCATCGCAGAATACTTCACGGGGCGAGTGGTTACTCGTGAGAAGATTGAAGAAGCCGCTGCTATCTGTACGGCACACTTCGGTAGCGAAGAAGTCTTCAACCGTGAGGGCTGGGAATACATTCTCAACAAGTGCCAAGGACGCCTTCCCGTAAGGATTACTGCTATCCCCGAGGGGACGGTCGTGCCGACAGGCACAGCACTGTTCACTATCGAAAACACCGATCCGCAGGTGCCGTGGCTGACGAACTTCCTGGAGACTATGCTTATGCAAATGTGGTCGCCCACGACTGTTGCAAGCTCTAGTCGTGAGGTAAAAAAGATCATCGCTCGCTACTTGGAAGAGACTGGCGACCTTGCTGGCCTGCCGTTTAAGCTTCATGATTTTGGTATGCGTGGCGTGTCTTCTCTTGAGACTGCTGCAACTGCTGGTGCTGCTCACCTTACGAGTTTCATGGGCACCGATACCATGGCCGCACTCCCGTTGCTCCGTGACTGCTACGGTGCCACTGATATGCCTGGGTTCTCCATCCCCGCAACAGAGCACTCTGTTATGACTTCGGGTGGACCCGAGGGCGAGGCCGACATTGTACGCAAGGTGCTCACCGCTCATCCGACAGGCTTGGTCGCAATTGTCATCGACTCGTTCGATACCATGGGCTTTATTCACAACGTCATCGGTGGCAACGAAGACATTATGGATATGATCCGCACCCGCGAAGGGACCGTAGTGTTCCGACCCGATTCTGGTGAGCTTCCCATGATTGATATTGATGTTTTTGAAGCCCTGGCAGAAGTCTTCGGGACTACTGTTAACGATAAAGGGTTCCGAGTTCTGCCAGATTATGTTCGCATGATTCAAGGCGACGGCATCAAGTGGTACGAGTACAAAACCCAAGCGGAGAATGACGTATGGTGTGACCACTGGGGGCATACTGTTACTGATATTCTTGAAGCGTTTAAGCTTCAAGGTATCTCTGCTGACAACATTGCCTTTGGTAGTGGTGGCGGATTGCTCCAGGACTTCACGCGAGACACGCAATGTTTTGCCATTAAGTGTTCTGCTATGAAAATCAATGGTGAGTGGGTCGATATCTTCAAGCAACCGAAGACTGATCCCGCAAAGAACTCCAAGCGTGGACGCCTGGGTGTCTTCCGTAACTCACGGGGCGAATTCAAAACCCTTAAGCTGGATACCGTTCACGAAACCAGACTTAAGGAAAACCTATTGCAAGACGTTCTCTATAATGGTGTCCCCATGAACATCATGACGCTCGATGAGATTCGGGTCAACGCCGCACTCCCCGTCACAGAAACAGTCTAATGCAAAAGCATACGATTCCTACTGGGTACCTTTTCATTGATGACTACTCGCGTGGTCCTCTCGAAACCCTTTCGATTGGTGATTACGGTAAAGCCCATAACGTCAAAGCAGACTTCCTTGGGTACAACCGTCCAATCGAGGGAGTACCCAATATGAACTGTATGCCGCTTAGTGAAAAGTGGGTAGTCACAGTGAGTACGCAGTACGGATGCCCGATGCGGTGTACGTTCTGTGATGTACCCAACATTAAGTTTGCTGGAAATGCAACCGAGGAAGACCTCAAGGCTCAGTTGTACAATGCACTAAACCTTTTCCCTGACGTTGGATATACGGAAAGACTTAATCTCCACTATGCTCGTATGGGAGACCCTATCTTTAACGATAACGTCTTTACGTTCTCCGAATGGCTGTATCGTAACAAACGCCAATTGCAGGAAGACGTGGGCTTGAGAGTTGAAGTGCTGCACCCTGTTCTCACTACCTCTTTACCAAAAGCAGTAAAAGATCTTGAGGCTCGTATCCAAAGGTGGTGCGAGATTAAGAATGAACTGTATAACGGACAGGCAGGATTGCAGTTTAGCATTAACTCTACCTGCGAACAACAGCGTTCCGCAATGTTCGCTGGTATGCAGCTTGACCTGGAGAGCTTCGCCCGTATCGCTGACAGACTACCTGAGCCCGTAGGGCGAAAGTATTGCTTGAATTTTGCCTACTCAACTGACTTCGAAATCGACGCCTCGCGAGTGGCGAACCTGTTCGACCCGAGCATGTTCATGTGCAAGATTACACCCATTCACAACAACAACGCCTGCAAAGAAAACGCGATTGAAACCATCGGGGGCTATGATTCGTGGGTACCCTATAGGGGACCAGAAGAAGACCTCAAGGCTGCTGGATTCGACGTGTTAGTGTTCGTGCCGTCCATCGATGAAGAAGATGGCCTAGTGACATGCGGCAACGTCATCCTTGGCGGCAGTAACCTCAAGACAGAAACAGACGTAATCAAAATCGATGGAACAATTTTGCAATGATCTCAACGCATCGTCCTGGAAGGGACGCATTGCCGAGGTTGGTATTGGACTAGAGTTTAGCTCCAGGTACCTGATGGTACCTGGGGCCTCTAAGACCATCATTGGGGTAGAGTGTGACTATGCTGGTGTTGATGTACCTGATGGCACGAGAGCAGTATCACTTAAGAACGCTCAACGTATGTCAGCAAAGCAGCACAGGCTAGCGGTTGGGACAGCGACCCAAGACGAGAATAGAGACCACTTCTTTGGCTTAGCTATTACAGGAGCACACTACCCTGATCGTGATGGGAACGTGTGGGTCTGTCTTACGACGAATAAAGAACAATCGTATATGCATTTTTCGGTTGCTCCTGCTCATGATCGTAAGTGGATCGGTCAAATTGTAGCTGATCGTGTACAATGGTTCATGAATGCCTGTCTGCTTAGCAATAAGTCTTGGGTTGAACACATTAACGAAATTAGTGACTCTCTTGAAACACATCCGATGGACGTACTCTACGCTCCCGGCATGAGTGACGTTGAAAGATTGTTGCTTTTGCGTCCTCGGAATCCCTTGGTGTATCACAAAGGACGCTTCCAGCGTGTAGTTGACTACGTTCGTGAATACCCTACGGTTTATCCTGGTGCATTCAATCCCCCCACCAAGAAACACCTGAGTGCAGATGATTGTTTGTACGAGATTTCTCAACAGCACTATTACAAGGGCGGCGTAACCCTAGAAGACCTACTACATCGCATGCGTATGCTAGACGCAGCAGGTAAGCCTACGCTTATCACGCAGGCACCTAGGTTTGTAGATAAGCATTATGTTCTTGCTGGCTGTGAGTCTACCGACATGACATTCTTACTTGGTGCTGATGCTTGGAACAAGACTATTATTGCACATCAGTATCCTGGTATTGAATGGCTATCAAAAGAAATGCCCCATGCTCAATTCCTAGTACTGAGCAGAGAGGGCCTTGAAATAGAAGAAAATGCTATTTCAAAAACGTTACGGTGGGATACCTGTGTTAACAATCATGAGTTTGAAGGACAGAGTTCGACTGCTGTTCGGGAAGCATTGGTACCATGCATGCACGAATACCTTACGCCCGAAGTGGCACAGTATATAAGAGACCACAAACTGTACAAATAGAGCGATCATCTAATCTTTCTGGAAGTTATTCTTGCCATATGTCCTATCCGGTGTATAATGTATCTACACAAGGCGGGGGAGACCCCACAACACTCAGACAAGACACATGGAAATCAAGCAAGTAGAAAACACTATCGTTCGCTCTGGCGACTTTCAAGAGACCGCATTCAAGATCGCGGCCAACGCTCAGGCGTTCGAGATTCTGTCGAAGAATCTGTACTCTGACCCCATGACTGCTATCATTCGGGAACTCAGCACCAACGCTGCGGACTCCCATACTGATGCAGGAAACCCTGAGCCGTTCGACGTTCACCTTCCCAACTCGATTGACCCCGAGTTCGTGATCCGCGATTACGGCACTGGTCTCTCGCAGGAAGACGTAGAAGGTATTTACTCTACGTATTTCGAGTCGAACCGCAATGGTTCCAACGAATGCACGGGAGGCTTCGGCCTGGGCTCGAAAACCCCGTTCGCTCTGGTGGACATGTTTTCCTTTACTTCTTATTTCAAGGGGATGAAGTACGAGTACTCTGTCTTCAAAGGTGAAGCAGGAGCACCCACGATTGCACTGTTGAATAAGACCGTCACGGTCGAAAAGAACGGTGTTGAGATCAAGCTGCACATTAACGAAAGGGATATCTGGGACTTCAACCAGAAAGCCCAAAAGGTGTATGCCTTTTTCAAGCTTCGTCCGAACGTCACTGGTGCCCGTCTAGACTTTACGGATTATGAACCCACACTGTCTGGTGATGGCTGGTCCTTGTACCGAGAGTACTCTTCACCTACTCGTTCTTCTGTCAGTATCGTTATGGGTAACGTTTGTTACAATGCGACTGGTGGAGGGGTTCGTTCTGAGTTTGGGCATTCTGCTAAGTTGATCCTAGACATGAATGTTGGCGACTGTACTCCTACTCCGAGTCGTGAAGAACTTCACTACGACGAAAAGACTATCGGAAACCTGCAAGCCGCTTTGACCACAGCAGAAGTAGAGGCTTGTGAGGCGGCACGGGATACCGTTAAGGATTCCAAGACCAGAATGGAACGCATTATCAAAATGGATGCCTTCCGTAACCTTGTGAAATTCGACCAAGACGAAAAGAGTATTGATACTCACGAAGACGGTGTATACACCTTGTATCCGGTTGGATTGGCGTATCGCAAAAAGACGCTTGAAATCAATCGTCACTCTCACAGGTTCCAGCCTAGGGCCGACATGACGTACGTCTTTATTCAAAAGGACAATGACTGCGAGATCAGCTATAAAGAAAAGAGAAACCTGCGTCATTACCTTAACGGTTTCAACGCTGAGTGCTTCCTAGTCAAGATTGATGACGCTGCGAAATTCGCAGAGACCTTTGGCGAAGTTACCGTTAAGCTTTCGGATCTTCCGGACGCACCCAAAAAGGTACGCAGTAATGGTACCGCTAGTGGCACTCGGACCTATGTTAAGAAGCTCAACTGTCGCTACCGTAGTCGAGTTAGCGATATGTGGGATAGTGTTGACAAGAAAGACGTTGATGTTACTAACGCTATTGCTATCGAGCGTATTGGATACAAGTGCATCTGGATGGGGCGAGAGTACAACGCTAACGAAATTCAGGAAATTGCCGTAAGCCTTGGCTATACGTCGGTCTACGGTCTTCCTCAAAAGCGTTACGAGAAGCTGCGTGCCGAGCTTGGCCTGGACGATCTTGCGACCGAGGCTCGAAAGAAAATGGAAGATTTCGTGAAAACTGCCGACCAGTACACAAGAGCTAGGGTACAATATGGTGTTCCGAGAGAGTTCTCTGACGAGTTCCTGAACGCTGTTGATGGTCTGTCGGACGCTAGTTCGAATCTGGTCAAGCTGACCAAGGCAGAAGAAACCAACTACAGGTGGAATGGACTCCTTAGCTTGTTCAACCTGACTCTGCCTAAGGCTGAGAACTTCACTAACACATTCAAAGAACAATACCCTCTGGTTGCCAACATCGACCTTGACTACGCCAAAGTCGAAGACGTAATCGAATACATCCAACTCAAGTCATAATCATGAGCATTTTCACCAACCCCTTCCGTCGTAAAGCCAAGGCCCCTAGGTTTGTCATCGCCAACGATCTGTCGATCATTTTGGTTCTTGATGGTCAGACCCACATGCTTGGCTCCACCCATCCGAACCATGGCAAAATCATCGAAGCTCTCGACGCTGAGGACTACGATGTACTGCCTACCCTGGTCAACATCCCGAGGGCTCTGAACGCTTACACGAACGGCAGTGTAGTGGTCAACGAGTACGGTGAAGTCACCTACAATGGGGAAGAGTTGCACAACGCTATCGGCAGACGCATTACGGATTTCTTCCAGCGTGGCCTTGACTTCCAGCCGCTTGTGAAGTTCCTTAAAAACCTGATGGATAATCCGTCCTTCAACTCGCGAGCACAACTGTACACGTTCCTGGAGAACGAAGGGTTGGCCGTGACGGAAGACGGGTGTTTCGTTGGCTACAAGGGAGTGAACAATGACCTTAAGGATTGTCACACGAACTCGTTCGACAACAGTGTCGGTCAAGTACACGAAATGGATCGTTCTTCGGTGGATGACAACCCGAACAACCACTGCTCGTCTGGGTTCCATATTGGCTCCCAAGGGTACGCATCTGGCTTTGGCCAACGCCTGCTTTTGGTTAAGGTCAACCCCAAGGATGCGGTGAGCGTCCCGAGCGATCACAACTGCCAGAAGCTCCGCTGCTGCCGCTACGAAGTCCTTGAAGAAGTCAAGCTCGACAAGGTACTGAGTGAGCCGCTGTACGCTCCCACGTTCCCTGAGACAGAAGAAGACTGCTGTAGTTCTTGCGGTGAATCCTACTGCGAGGGCGAATGCGAAGACTCCGACTGCTCCGAGTGCGGCTACCCGGAAGACGACTGCGAGTGCTACTGGTAAAAGTTAACCTTGTGTTGGGCTAACGCCCGAGGGTAGGTGGCTCTGGAGAGAGTCACCTATTTTATTAGATAATTGTTTCTTGATACACCTAAACTAGTGTAATTACCCTGGTCAGCGAATCTTTTCAAGAAAAGAACTTGACTATCTTCGCTTCCAGGGTATAATGTACCTGTCGAGTCAATCGAGACCCGACAACCCCTCGTCAAGAGGGGTCTTTGAAAACTCGGAACCAATCACGACGGCAGAGACGCATAGCGTCTGCCGTCGAAGAAAAACATGCTTAAGGCCAGTTGACTCGTACAGGGATCTTGATCCCCAGGGCGTAGGTCACTACTTAGTCTTGAGCATTATGCGTCGGTGGTGTAGTACCGCACAGCCCCTCACATGGGGATGGAACAGGGGAAGTACCTGTCTGACGCTCCAGTATATGTCCGAGTTCTCCGGACATTAAAAACCTCATACTTCTATTTCGATAGCCGGGTTGAGGCAGTAAGTCGGTCGCCTGCGGGCCGCATGATAGAGAAAAGCTCGTGTATTGTCGCAAGGTGTCTATCTTGCGGCAGGACACTAGACGAGTGAGCACGACGGAGGGTAGTGACATACCTGAATCGTGTGATTAAGACTTTAGACAAGAGCCCGTAAGTCACTATGGGAATACTGTTTAAGTTAGAGTGGTTTTGTTCGTTTATCAAAACAACGGCGGACGGTTAAACAACTGATCTTAGGAAAGTTGCTCCATATGGAGCGATAAAACGAAAATGTGTAAAGTAGAAGCGTCTCTGCTCAATCTCGAAAGAGAGGGAGCGTCCCGCAAGGGGTAGCATGGAGATTGTCCTAAGCTTTCAAAATGCTACGTGCAATGAACAGGGGTCTAATTAACCATCTGGACATAACACAGAATACCTACACATTATGTCTTGCTGTTGAGAGCCGAGAGGCAACGACAGGGACGAAGCTGATGAAGCGATTAATCATCGTGTTCACAGACGCCTAACCATGTATTTCCCTTCGGGGGATCGGCGGTCATCAGCGTAAGAGGTTAGATCTTGTGATAGCCTACCAATACACCGCTCGTTTAATCAAGCGAGCGAGCACTGTGGAGTTCCCAGGGCGGGTAATCGGGTTGTGATTCCGATGGGAGGGTTCGATTCCCTGCTCCACCCCAAATGAGTAATGGCTGCGGGCAGCAG
>Ga0255048_10001955_pt1 | contig 13621 bp, 13 predicted proteins | sample JV7_2_2_MG_FD_183619 | JGI IMG/M metagenome (GOLD analysis project Ga0255048, IMG submission 183619) | Seawater microbial communities from Jervis Inlet, British Columbia, Canada - JV7_2_2 | ecosystem: Environmental > Aquatic > Marine > Inlet | place: Canada: British Columbia | collected 2016-10-06
AGTGTCAATGTCAACTGTCGCTGCTGGGGTAAGAGCTGCAACTGAGCCACCAGCCGCAATGTTTACGAAAGCAGTGGTAGCTACCTGAGTGGTGTTGGTACCGGGAGCTGCAGTAGGGGCGGTGGGTGTACCTGTAAACGTGGGGGATGCAAGTGGAGCTTTAGTACCTAGCTGTGTTTGGATGGCAGAGGTAACACCACTTACGTAGTTTAATTCTGTAGCTGTAGCAGTAACCCCGAGGTTAGTTATTGCAGCATCTGAGTCTGTAAGCTCTGAAAGGTTATTAGCTGCGACAAGAGCACCAGATGTGTCAAAAGCAGCAGTATTCCAAGAAGCTCCATCGTATATTTTAAGTGCACTGTCAGTAGTATTCCAGTAGATAGCACCAGTAAGAAGTGCATCACCATCATTATCTACCGCAGGGTCAGAAGCTTTAGAACCGAGATACCTGTCATCAAATGCATCATAACTAGCAGCAGCATTATTTTCAGATACTAGAGCAGCAGCAGCACTGGTAGCAGAATCAGTAGCAGAGCCTAGGATACCGTCTACATAAGTCTTAGTAGTAGCGTCTGTACCTGTAGTAGGAGTCCCAAGACCAGTGATCTTAGAGTTACCCATAGCGATAGCACCACTCATGGTCCCACCAGCAAGGTTCAGCTTAAGAGCATCTGCTGTATCTACGTAAGTTTTAGTTGTTGCGTCTTGAGCCAGAGTTGGATCACCAAGACCAGTAATCTTAGAAGTCCCCATCTCTATAGCACCACTCATGGTACCACCAGAGAGAGGGAGTTTAGCTGCAATACTATTTGTAACAGTTGTAGAGAAAGAGGCATCATCCCCAATAGCAGCAGCAAGCTCATTCAGAGTATTAAGTGCACCGGGGGCTGCGTCAACCAGAGAAGAGACCTCAGAGTCAACATAAGCCTTAGTTGCAGCATCTTGAGCAAGAGTTGGGTCACCAAGGCCAGTGATCTTAGAGGCACCCATAGCGATAGCGCCACTCATGGTACCACCGGAAAGGTTCAACTTGAGGTTATCTGTCGTATCCACATAAATCTTAGTCGCAGCTTCTTGTGCAGAAGTAGGGTCAGACACGTTAGTGATTGGAGTATTAGTTACATCCAGTGTACCATTAATAGTGACGTTGGTAAAAGAGCTAGAACCAGATGCAGCAGTAACATTACCTGAAAGGTCTCCTGTGACATTCCCTGTGACATTCCCTGTAAGATTTCCTGTTACGTTACCTACAAGGTCCCCTGTGAGATTGAGGTCTCCACCTACGTTAGCATCACCTGCCAAGTGGAGGTCTTTAAATTTAGCAGCAACTGCACCAAGGTCTACATCATTAGTAGTGACAGGTGCAAAGAGTCCATCAGAGAGACGTGCTTGCTCAACTGCTGCAGAGGAGACTTCTACAAAGAAACCAACACGGTTATTGCCAGTATCAATAGCTACTTTATTAAGTGCATCTAGGTCAGCAATAAGTGGTACGTAAGAACCTTCATCAGAAGACCCGTCATGCTTGTGTCCTGTAGTACCAGTAGCATCAAAGGCAAAGGCATCCCGGATTTTATTGTATTCAGTATTAAGGGGAGAAGAACGAACTACCGCTGTAGGTACTAGGTCCGAACTTGACTGTCTTGTATATCCAGACATTTGGTATCCTTATCTTTTATCTGCTATTGCGTAGCTTAGAACTAGGGCTTCGATTGAATGGGGCGCTTGATCCTCGGTTGTGACATAAGTAACTGACACTGACCTACCAGAACCCTCTACTGGAGTCCTACGTAATGGACTTGGGTTACCGTCAAAGATACTTATCTCATCATAAGTAGCTAGTCCATAAAAACTTGCAGCACCCTCAGTATTAAAAGTGTAGTCTGTTGGGCTTAGGGTGTACTCATCTTCATAGTCAAAAGTAAGGCCCATAGTAATATTAACCGCACCGTCAGCCCTTAAGTAGCTGTATACTTCATGGATAACTTTCCTATTAATGGGATCATCCATGTGGAAGTAAGGTGTCTGGAAAAGAGACTCGATAGCTACCCCACCAAAAGTATTCCCAGACTCTTGCCTAAAGACTTTTCCTGTAGAATCTCCGTGGATAATATACTCTTCATCACCGAGGTAGCTAGAGTCACCGCAAACCATTGCAATACCAATAAGGCGAGAAAACTCAAAGCCTGAATTACCTTGACCAGTACGACGAAGAGCACCAATAATACCTAGAGACTCTGCATTTGGGAAAAACATCCTGAACTGAGACTTTTTATTAAGTACCAGAATAGAAGCTTTTGTCATATCCTCAGAAGAGGGTAGAACCTCAAAGACAGATTGAATAGGTTTAGAGATAGTGTTAATCTCAACGTCACCAATACGGTCTGTACCACTAATAGGGCGAATACCATCTGGTCCTAGGAAGAGCAAATCACCATTGAATTCTACCACAGAATCAGGTGCAACGCAACCTAAATTTTTAGTAACATCTTGCAGAGCGAAGTTAGCAATAGAGGAGCCTACAACCTTTTTGATATTATTAGTACCAAAGATGTAGAGTGTATCCCTAAATGCCTTAATAGCATTGATCTTAAATCCTACATTGATAACACCAGCACCATTAGCAGGAGTAAAATCTGTAGGGTCTTCTGGAGCAGAGAACACAAGGCTGTTTGGTTCTGTAGAGTCTCCAGAGATAAAGAGGTGATTAGCAAAGGACTCACACAAAGAAGGCTGAGAGAGTACACTACCAGTTGTTACTTGTGTGTAGTTAGTTCCATCCCAGAGGGCCAACGGATTTATACCATCAGTCATAGCGAGTCTTGCAACACCCCAGTTAAGCTTAGCAAACCTAACCTTCTCAACCCCAGTCATAGTAGGAGTGCCTACAGTAGAAGGTGTTACCCAAGCAGAGGTGCCATTATCCCAGTAGTGGAAGTAGTCATTACCTGAACTAGGTGCCCTACAACCAAAAACTCCATCATTCAAATCCTCAAAGACTGAGAGACCTAAAGTAGTTCCAGTTCCGGGTAGTGTTCCATAGTCTTGAGTAAACCCCTGAATACGCGAATAGCCCCCACGAATGGAAGGCTCATAGTTAATCAATCGGATCGCTGTACCGGGGAATTGAGTTGCCTGAGTAAGAACGTCAAGACTAGTGAACAACCCGCCTGCACAAGAAACTGGGAAAGAGCGGATATCATCCATTAGCTAAGTCGTCCTTTTCTCTTTCCTTGGATCATAGTAGAGTTAGCATCCAGAGGTTCATCAATAAGAACTCGACGCATTGTGTTGATACCAGCATCAAAGGCTTGCTTGTGGATCATTGCAGATTCATTATTAGACCTGAACCGCATCATGTACATCATAGCACCATCAACAATAATGTGATTAAACCTAGCTGGAACCACTGCCTCATCATCATAAAGTACGAGGGCTGTTGGAATCTTCCAGTAAGTGTACTCTACTTCGTAAGCTGCATCAGGTACTGGGGTAACACCGAAAGCTTCACCATAGGTTTGATATACGAAATAAGGCTCTGAGATACCTGTACCACTATCCCCATTCTCATCTTGAATCTTATGGTTCTGTAGATACTGCTCAAAAGTGAGAGGTGTTAGAGTACGGGGTTCAGCCCCAAGAGAATCATTCTTTTTAAGGAAGAAAGTATCATAGTCGGGAGAAGAGTAGTCTGCAGGAAAGTTATAAATTCTTGTGCCTGCTACTAGTGTCTCTGTATAAGCTTGTTTCAGGAAAGGCCATTCTTGACCTGTCTGACAGATTTCATAGATTGCATTATTAACTGCATTCTTAGCGAGAGCTTGGACATTACGTACTGAGGAGAAACCTTCCCCACCCGTATCCAGAGGAACCTCATTCAATCTTGTCAGTACTAGATTTGTAAGTGTAACGAAGTTTGACATCGAGTTTCCCTAATAAAGAAGAGAAAGAGGGCCACCCTTTCGAGCAGCCCCCGATCAGTATTTAGACTTGGTCGCGTGCAACTTCAGCAGCAGACTTATCTGAACCAAAGGCATCCAAATCCATCAGGTATGCAAAGACACGGATAACACCAGAAGTATCTGGGGTAGTACCGATCAGAAGCATATCAATGGTGGAAGCAGATGAGCTTACGATAGGACAAGCTGTGCTTACCATAGTTGCATAAGTACCAGCAGTAGCACTAGTAATAGCACCACCGTCAACAAATGCATCTACGTCACCGCCAGTAATACCCAGATCGAAGGTAGCACCAGTACCACCAGCAGGGGCAGTAACGATTTCAGTACCAGCGAACAGGACTGCTTGGTTGGCACCGACGTTAATACACTCAATGACGTCAGCAGCAGCCAGAGCACCACCTTTAGCAGTTGCGGCAGCAGCGAGATCAATCTCAACTTCTACCATGTAAGGCTTGCGATTGGGATTACCCCGACCGCCTTCGGCCTTAGCGAGGGTTGAAACAGTAGCCATAACTTACTCTCCTTTAAGCGAGGTTATATTTTGCGGTTGTAATAGCTTCTGGACGAAGAATCTTACGACCGTAAAGATGAAGACCACGGCAAATGTCAGCAAAGCTGTCAGGGTCACGGTAAGTCTCAGTTTTGTTGATCTGCTCAGCAGTAGCAACCGCAGAGTCATGACCAGCGACGATAACACCATAGTCAGTGTTCTGGTTAGCTGTACCAGTTGTCGCAGCACCACCACCAACAACAGGGAGGTTGTTAGAGACGTATACGCGGAAACCGTTCCAGTTATTCAGGACCAGACCATTACGCAGTGCACCAGCATCACCGAAGTCAGCATTCAGGAAACGAGAGTCTTCGTCCTGCAGAACTTCCATCATTACTGGGTCAATCACCAACCAGCGACCTGACTTATCAACACGCTGTTGGTCCAGCAGACGGCCCATACGGTTAATCAACATAACCGGAGAGACATAAGCTGTTGGCAGAGCAGTAGCACCGGGGAGACGAGCAGCTACAGGGATCGAGTGATTACCAGCAGAACTAGTCGTGATGTTACCAAAGCTACCTTTGATGATTTTCATTGAAGTCAGCAGTTCATCAGAACCTGCAGTGGCTACTGCCTTGGTACCGTTTACTACGTCATTCACTGTGTCTGCGTTTGAGTGCAGAGAGGACTGCTTGTAACCTGACAGGTAGCCAAGAGCTTCTTGGTCATGCTGGTCAGCCAAACGATAGGCTGCACGGTTAGTTGCGAGGTCCATGAAGTTTACGTGGCTGTGAGCCTCTTCCAGATCGTCAATCTTGAAAGCAAAAGAGTTAGCTTTGTCGATTACCAGAGAGAAGTCCTCATCATCCAAGTCTTGTGCTTGAATCTGAGAGCCGCGCTTATACTCACTTACAGTGATTTCAGGCTCTTTGATGATACGTACTGTATCACCCTGAGAAGCAATCTCACCAAAGTAGTCAGAGTTAGAGATATCGCCTACGACTGTAGACTTACGGAAAGCCAGTTGGACTTTCTTCGAGTAGATAACGGAACTGAAGTTACCGTTGGGAAGGTTACCATAACCTCCTGCTGTTGCAAAAGCCATCATTATTCTCCTATGATATTTGGCTGAATTAGAGCTAAACACATACAAGAAGAGGCTGTCGTTTTCTAGGGTGCATCAATCTCTCAGTCGGCCAACTTTGAGATCAACGGGCCTATACTCAGGCAGGTGATTCTACTTATTGTTTACTCTTAGAAGTGTAAGGGGATAAAAGAGATAGGGGTGTCCACAGTGGGAGGCCCTATTCTCCTTCGTACCCTAAGTTATACTGCTTGTGTCTTAGAAGTCAAGCAATAATTTCAATTAACGTGCACCACCAGTTAAGTCGTAGAAACCGGGGGTTTTCATATCTTTTTGAATCTGTTCCCAATTCTTCTCGAAAGCTTTATCTGACATCTTTTGGACATCACTTTCACGGAAGGTTGCCTGACCTGCTTTTACTGCTGGGGCAGAACCGGGACGAGAGGGTACAGCAGAGGCAGCTTCTCGTGCAGACTTCTTACGTGCTGATGGAGTAAGACCATTATCTACGTTGTACAAATCAATAACACGTACTACAGAATCAGGGTCATCCTCATTCTCATAGAGTGCATCTTGTACCCACTTAGGTTGATCTGCTACCCAATCATGGAAGTCATCAGAGTTCTTCAACTCATTAAAGTTTGGATGAGCCTTGATAATAGCAGCCTCGGCATTACTCCGGTTGATCGCTTCTTCTCGTTCATCCAGTAGTTTAAGACGTGCATCTGCAGCTTCGAATTTCTCTGAGGCCTTACGGTCTGCAATAGTCTCAATAATACTAGCTACGTCAGGGTATTTCCTAGCCCAAGCCTTAAGTTCTTCTTCTGTCTTAGGTGGCTTGACATCTTTACTTTGATTCTCTAGAGCAGCAATACGGTCTTCTAGTTCTTGCTTCTCTTTTGCCGAATGACGACGAAGATCACCATAACGTTTCTTGAAAGTTTTCTCTTCAGAAGAAAGGTTTTCATCCTCAGGCTCAGCCTTAGGCGCTTCCTTTACTCCTGCAACCTCTTCTGTCGCAACTTCCTCAACAACTTCTTCTTGTTCAGGTTCTGGTGTTTCACCTTTCATCAGTGCTTCGAGTTCAGCTTCTTCTCGCTTAATCCGATCTTGATTAGGACGCACAGAGTTTGGTTTGATCATAACTTTATTAGACATTTTATTTCCTTATGTTGGGGCCTGCGTGATTGCAGGGTAGCCTTATTGTCTCTAGTATCTTACTTAGAGGCTAGACCTTTTTTCTTTGGTTGAGTTTTCTTAGTAGTAGTCTTCTTTGTGGTACGCTTCTTCACGAGACCACCTTTAGCCATACCACCTGTCCCGGAAAGACCCTCATCTTCACCTGTAGGACCTGCAGAAGGGCCTGTAGGGGCAGAGTCAGAGTCAGAGGTAGAGGGTGTTGCTGCAGGAGTAGCTGCTGGTGTTGCTGCAGGAGTAGTGGAGGTAGTTGTAGGTGTCTTAGAAACTTCTTTTGCGGCTGCTTTAGCAACTTCCTTAGATCTAGCTGCCTCTTCTAGGGAAGCTGTGTACCTATCTCCTGTACCAATACCAAACTTTGAAGTAACATCGTCCACCACACCCAAACCATCCCTTGCGGCTTGAATATCACTACGTTCCTTAGACATATCTAGGCCCATAGCTTCGGCCCTGTTAGCTGCTGCAGTTGCCTCTGCAATGTTGTTCGTAGCTGCAGCAACTTGAGCACCCTTACCTATACCGCCAATCATACCGATAGCATTCATAGCAGGCGAATTAATCTCACCTAAAGCCCTACCAATAAAGCCAGAGGGGTCTTCGTCGATATCCGCAAGGTTAGCTTCACCCCAGCTTTGGGAAGGTTCATCGTTACCCTCTTCTGCAGGACCACGGTTAGCCAGTTCTTGTGCTTGGAGTTCTTCTTCTGCAATCTCCTCATCAGTCTTTTCTTGGGACTTTTCTGCTGCAGTCTCCTTAAGTGTAAAACCCTCTGGGATTGGTGTGTTAGGCTTACCATTAATAAACATGATAAGTTGTGATTCACCAGAAGGGCCTACATAAGTTTTATATACAACCCGACCAGAACTCGTACTAGAGTTACCAGATAGGCCATAAGAACTACCAACAGCAGACCAATCCGTAGGTTTAAAGGTAGAAGGAGAAGGATTATAACCTTTCGCCAAACCACCTTCAGCCATCTGTACTGGGGCTTCTTGTCCGCCACCACCCATGATCTCTTGGAGCATTGCCATCTCTTCTGGAGAGAGTTCTTCTTCACCACCTACAGGGGCCTCTTCTTGTACAGGTTCACCACCCATACGACCTTCTTTATCCATCTTCTCTAGGTCACCCTTAGCTTCTGAGCGGAGGTTCTCAAAGAACTTAAGACCAAAGTACTGGACTACATCAGCAGGTACAACATACTCACCAGCAGAAAGCTTAGCGTCCATATCATCACGGACTTCTTCTGCCAGACTTCCGGGAGGAACTTCATTACCGCTTACCGGATCAACGTCCATTCCATCGTCTGCCATTCCACCCTCATCAAAGAGGCTCATTTGCTTATTGTACATATCAGTTTCCACCGTTGACTTTTTCACGTAGTTGCAAGAGAGACCGTAGAGCCTCAATATTACCTTGGGTAGCCCTTAGGTCACCATACTCTTTATGCTGCTCTAGTGATCGGTGTGCCATACGGATACGGGTCTCGATTTCTTCTTTGAAAGCCTGCCACATTTCTTTGTCGTTCACAAAAGGCTTTAGGTTCATTGGGGCATACCCCCACCAGTGTTACCACTAAACCCTTGCTCTCCGGGAACAGGAGCCTGACCAGTACCGATAGTCCCACCACCAGCACCTGTAGGATCACCAGCTTGAGCGCCAGCAGGGGGTACTCCGGGAGGTCCACCGGGTGCACCGGGAGGTCCAGCTTGGGGTGCTTGGAACCCTTTGAGGATTTCAGCTTGGATAGCAGCACGTTGCATAGAGTTAGTAACCTTCTCAGGGTCAAGGTCCATACTACGTGCAATCTCACGAATGATATAATCCATCTTAGCAAATGGTGCAAGTGCAGGGTTCTGGACAACACCAAGGAACTGCATAAGACGTTGACTACGTACTTCATTAGCCATAAGAGAATCAGTACCAGAAGCTTTAACCTCTAGGTCACCTTTAATCTCTGGGTCAAAGTTAAACTGCATATTGAAGTTGAACAATGCCTTACCCAAAGGTGCAAGAAGGTAATCGTCTACGTTCTTTACCACTGTACGAATAGAACCAGAGGCAGCAGACATAAGCATAGAGATACCAGATGCAGTACGTCCTACACCACTTACACCTGTCTGACCATGTGCGAAAGAGGGGAAGCCTGTAGATTCATCTGCGAGTACACGAGCCTTATCAAACATCTGCATGTTCTCGTTAGAGACGTTAGGGAAGTTTGTACCAAAGATAGACTGACCGGGAGCACCACCCTGACGGCGGAATACTTTACCGGGATACATCTTAAGGTCTTGTCCGGGAACTAGGTTAGTCTCATCTACTTCAAAGATCAAGTTACCTGAGAGTGCAGCATTGTCAACAGCCATGCGCATAAAGCCATTCATAAGAAGCTGTGTGTCTTCCATGTTCTCTGCTACACCTACACCAAAGATAGAGTAAGGATTCACTTCGTATGGGACTGCGTAGTAAGGGATATTGACAGGGGTAAATGGGTTCATAACCAGACGGAGTACCCGACCATTACAAATCCAGATGTTGACACTAATCTCATCATTACCTTTGAGGGCGGCAGGAATCTTTACGTCATGGTCCTCAAGGACTTCTTTGTCCACGTTACCCCAGAACTCAAGTACTTCGAAACGCTCAGAGTGGGAATCCTGAGAGTCATCTTCCATTACCTGTTCCCACCACTCTTTTGTATAGGACTCACCCATACTAATGGCAATGTCAATCTCGTTTTTACGGAACTGAGGACGGCGCTTAAGTCCACGGATCTGAGTGCGAGACATCTTATGACGTTCTACTGTGTACTCAACTTCTTCCATGGTAGATGCATCAGGGTCTGGGTAAAAGTTCCAGATAGATACATTAGATACCATAGGTACGTCTTTAAAGGTAGGAGCGTAATTACCCTCTTCATCCCAGTTAGGGTATTCCTTATTATAAGCAAAGGGACCCTTCATCACCCCAGTACCAAACAGAGCACACTCAAAGGCAGCAGAACGAAGGTGCTTAAGTGCTTTTGACTCTTCTAATTGGTCATGGATTTGTTTCTCCATCTTCTTTGCTGCGACCATAGCAGGTTCAAAGGTGACAGAGGTAGGAGTCTCTCCGGGGCCGGGAAGTACGTTGTCAAAGATAGACAGATCATCTTCGAGCGGCCCTAGACGTAGCTTATACTCACTAAGAGTCTCACCGGGAAGCAGTGGCTCCATCTGATCAGACTTAGGCTTAGACTTAGTTGCTTCATTAAAGTTAGGGGCGTTCTCAATATGTACTGATTCTTCTACACCCTCTGGTAGAGTAGTAGGATTAATAGTAATAGGGAATCGACCACCACCAAGAAGTACCTCAGTGATCTGACCATAAGCCGCCAATACTTTTGTCTTAGTTACTTTGACAAAGACCTGAGACTTCTCAGAATCAGTAAACTGTACATCAGGTCCATAGATACCACGGTAGTTACGATAAGCTTGAACCCAACGCTCTTCGTCAGCATACCGTGCATCTTCAGCTTTATTAAACCGTTCTGTCACGTAGCTTACGATACTACCTGCAGAAGAATCTAAGGCAAACTCTCCACTGGTATCTTTAGCACCAATGAGATTCTCTTCGTTTACTTCTACGTTCATTTTTTATTCCTAGTATCCAAAGGTGGAGTCTGCAGCTTGGAAGCCACTGTGTCTTGAGTGTTCTGGTGTGTGACTAAAGATGTCACTACGAGGTCTTGTCATAATACCATATCTTAGCGCATCATACAAGTGGTCTTCTGCATTAGTATCAACATCTTCTGCGTTGTTCTTACTAAGAGGTAGAGAAGGTATCTGAGAAATAAGGTGTCTACAGGTGTTGAAGAATACAAGCTTAGGTTGCTCTGTCATCTCATCTATAGCAAGCCTACGGTGCAGTTCGTTTTTACCTGCCACACGGGAGCCTGAGCTTCGATCTGATGGCCTCCAGCGGCATCCCCTAATGATCATCTGCTCAGCTAGACTTGGGCCTGTATCGCCCCGTTTATGCCACAGAGAGGAGTCCAGTACACCATAACTAATACGGTCTCCCTGCTCTGCCCTAAGGATCATTGGTGCAAGGTCTGCTGCAGTGACTCTAGAGACGTACAACTCTCGGTAAACGATAAGCTGCTCAGAAGGACTAATAGCAAACCAAACAACACCAGTAAAGGAACTGTAACCATAGTCGGCTGCTCTAAACCTAATCCACGAGTCTGGTATATCAAAAGGTTCGATAACATGATCAAATATATTAAACTCTGGGAAGGCTGCACCTTCAGCTACACTCCAATCACCTTCGAGGAGTTGACGTCTTTTGTGTTCTGGTAGAGAGAGCAGGTTAGCTTCGTACATACCATCTTCAGCAAGGTACGGGTTATCAAACAAAGTAGCAGGAATAAACTTACGTTGAAACAGTGGCTCCCCTTCTTTCTTTGAACCTTTAGGCCAAACAAGGGTCTCACCTGTTTCTATATTCCTAGCATCAAAAGTAGTATTGGGTGCTGCAGGGTCAATGAAGGTTTTCTTTACCCAGTGATGTCCTGCACCTCCGGGGTTAGTTGTAGCTCGTTGTACTAGGTCTAGGCCAGAGTCCCTTGTAGTACGTAGACGAGAACGCATGTAGTCCCAAGCGTATGGAGTATTCCACTGCGTAAGTTCGTCAAAGCCAATCCAATTAAAGGCCTGACCTTGGTAACGCTCAACGTCATCGTCCCTATCAAGGTAGGACATCCAGAGAGTAGCACCAGAAGGAAACACCCAAGTCTTTTCTCTTTCTAGGAACCTTGCACCGGGGATAGCTGCAGGGTACATCTTCTTAGAGATAGAGATAAGTTCACGAAGTTCTTCAGTACTACGACGAACAAGCAACTTATTAGACTTGGGGTTATTCACATAGCGTACTGGGTCAGCCACCATAGCATAGGACTTACCACCACCAGCAGATCCACCGTATAGGACCTCTTGCTCTGAAGCTGACAGGAAGTCTGTCTGAGGTCCGGGGTTAGGTTGGAAGATGATCTGTTGAGCTTTACTTACATCTATTGGGGCAGGCTTCGCAGACGCTGGCAAAGAGTTCGTCATCTAGTTCTTCCTCTGTAGGAGTCCTTCGACCCAATCGTGTCTCTTCGATTCGACGGGCTTTCTTAAAGGCTGTACTATACTGTTCTAGCAACCTCTTTGAGTCGATTGATTCCTTTGCTCTCTTTTGTTCTGACTTAGCTCGTAGGCTTAGACCAACATGAGAGATATAACGCCCTGACTTATTAGAGAGCCAAGTTGCTACGTCCCTCAGAGAGTAACTTTTCAGGTACTCCTTAGCCTGCTCAAAGAGGATCAACTCATCTTCAACAGGAAGGAGGATTGTTTTATCGTTAGGGTCTTCTTTGTACCCAAATGGGAGAAATCTACCTACACGGACGATGGGGTAAAACTTATAACCTACATCTGTCTTATCGGGGGCTGCGACCCTAAAAAGGTCTTTGCGTTGTTTTGACATATTAACTCTTTGGTGGGAGGATAAAAATGGGGTCCTTAGCTGTCACTTCTACTTTTTCAGTGGCTTTGAAACCCCCACGATCTAGCAAGTCTTTGGCAGCAGCGAGACGTTCTTTGCCACCAATAATAGTAGGGTCGTCAACAATCTGATTGACTGTATAAGCAGCTTTGACCCCAGCGTTTGTAAGAAACTTCTTTACTAGTGTAGAAATCTCTTCTTCAAGGGAGGCTACTACATCCCTAGTAGGTGTGTTCTCACTATAACCAGCGAGACGTTTAGCTTTAAGGAAGTCACCTTGGGCTTCGTCAAAGAGTACGTCTAGGAACTTCTTTTGTTTCTCTGTCATTTCCACACATTCCCTGAATACTGCCTACGGGACAACATTGGTTTGAGGCCAGCAGCCTCTCTCTCAGCAGATGTCATTTTAGAATATTCATCCCATGTTGGTTTGACTTTGCCTTGGGGTAGAAGGCTCTCACCTTTAGCGTTAGTAAAGAGGTTTTTCTCTTTAGGTTCTGCTGGTACTTTATCTGCTTCTTTAGCTACAGGTACACTGTACGCACCCGAACGCTCTGGACCCTTTTCACGAGTCTCTGCATTGTTGCCACCCTGAGACATCAGAGTAGAAATGCCAGCAGGAGAAGCGGATTTGTACCGTGACCGACCACCTGTGCTATCTTTACGGGTACTTGGGGGACGGCTACTAGTCTTTGGTGTAGAACTAGTTGAAGCACTCTTAGCTTTAGGTTCAGCTTTAGCTTCTTTACCTTTAGCCTTTGTACCACCTTTGAAGATATTTGTCAAGGTGCTAGAACCAGAAAAGAAACCATTATCGTTAGTTCCTGCAACTGTCTTACCAGATTTATTTGTTACCTGTGTGCCATCCTTAGACAAGGTATAACCTGCCTCAGTGATAGCCTTACGGTGTTTATTCAGGTTCTTCATTTCTTGTCCTTAAGTTGCTGCTAGACGAACTTCCAAAATATCCATCTCCGCGTCAATAGAAGTAGAGTTTTGAGTGGTGTCCCCACCAATAAGGTATTCAGACATCAGGCTAGTGCCTCCCCGTAGGTTTCCCTAACTGAGAGATAGGACGTCAGAGACCCGCCAGTAGAGGCACTAACTACCACCTTGTCTGTAGGATTTAAGAGAATGGTATCACCCCCACTTACGACGTAGACCACAGAGTTAGCTGCTATGTTGATAGTGTTCACAACGCTATAGTAAGCCGTAGCTTGGGAGTTGTAGATTTCAACAGTGACATTAATAGCTGAGGAGGTTGGGTTTGAGACAGTAAGCAGATTTACCTCACCCTTATTCTTAGCAGGACAAGTATAAAGAACCGTAGCACTAGCCCCAGAAGAGGTAGCATCTACA
>Ga0255048_10001956_pt1 | contig 13615 bp, 13 predicted proteins | sample JV7_2_2_MG_FD_183619 | JGI IMG/M metagenome (GOLD analysis project Ga0255048, IMG submission 183619) | Seawater microbial communities from Jervis Inlet, British Columbia, Canada - JV7_2_2 | ecosystem: Environmental > Aquatic > Marine > Inlet | place: Canada: British Columbia | collected 2016-10-06
GGAGTACGCCAGAAGGGGAGGCGGTGCAGGCAATGGACGAGGAGATCAATGCCTACTGCCTGGTCGTGCAAGCAAGATATGACGCAACCATTGATCGCATTGTGCTTTCGGATGTCGCTTGGATTCCTTCCGATATGAAGGAGATTGTCCAAATCGACATTGGCTGCGAGCAGTAAGCGGAATCGAAGGTCACATGCTTAGGCGCCGGACTGTTCAGACTCAATTCGCCCAGATGCCTTCTGACCGCCGCCGCGTGAAACGATGTAGTGCATTACCACCGCAACACCGATCGCCATAGCTGCCCCCAGGGCAACGCCAGCAATGACATCTGACAGCCAATGAGCTCGGAGATAGACCCTGGAAAGCCCCATGATCACGGCGGAACCGGCTGCGATCATCTCGAGATTCCTACGACGCGGCCCAGCCGGCACAAGCACGATGGCGAGAGCGATCGCGACCGCTAACTTCTTGAGCAGCTCTTGGATCACCTTCTCGGTGTTGGCTGTAGTTGGCGTGTGCCTCAAGCTTGTGCCGCCAAACCTTGAAGTCCATCGCTGTCTATGCCTCCGTCGTACCTGAGCGAGGCTCCGACTCGTATTGGTAAGCATCTCCAGACAAGAGCGCTCGCTCTTCCTCCGTCATCTTCCAAGTCTTGTTCATTCGCCACACCACATACGAGATCAAGCCGAGCGGAATCGGGAGAAGGTATGTCACTCCCCTGAAGACGAGGATCGCTGCAACCACCTTCGCACTGGTGATGTCGTCCAAACCGATCGTCATCACAGCGGCATACCCCAGCTCCACGACACCGACACCGCCAGGCGTCAAGGGAAGTGCTGAGATCAGCCTGACGAACGCGAACGCCGCGAGAACGGCGATCCAGCTCAACTCGCTCTGGGAGACACCCACGTGACGAATCGCCACGAGCAGAACCAAGTAGAGCGAGATGTGGCTCACGAGAGTTGCGACCGTCAGCCGGATCCACCGATGCCTCAGAAGCCCGATCGTGTCGGTACGGAATGCCGATGAGCGCGCTTCCCAGTTCCCAACCTCTGACTTGTGAAGAAGTCTGCGGAACCAGTCGACAAGACGGCCCAAGCCACGACCGAGCACCCTCGCGAGCCGATCGCTACGGAGCAGCAAGGCGAAGACCACCACGGCACCGACCAAGACAGCTATTCCGATGGCCGCCGCTACAACTCGAGCTGGCGTGATTTCGCCCTCGAGAGCGAGCAGCGACAACGCTAGAACCGGCATGCCGAGCTTGACGAAATTGTTCCAGATTCCTGTGACGACAGCCGACCGACCGATCGAACCGATCGTGAACCCCCACGACGTGAGCATCGTGATGGTCACGCCTACGCCGATTACGCCTCCGGCCGGCAACGTGTTCGACACTGCGGTCGATGCCTGATTCACGACAGCAGCCTCGCGAAGTCGCAAGCCAGGGAGGGCGGCTGTCAGGACGAACCAGTAGGTAGCCAAGTTCCAGAGACCGAACGCCACGAGCGACCAGATCTCCAGCCCTGTCATTGCCTTGATGGTGTCGAACACATCTCCGTAGTCCGCAATGAGAGGCATGACACCGACAAAGATCCCGACCACAATCGCAAGAGAGAACGCCGCTTGAAGGACTCTCTTCCATACAGCTGTCTTTGGCTTCTGCTCCGCCGGATCCGTGGATTCGGTCACGGTAGGGTGTATCCCGCGTCCCTGGCCACCTGCCGCAGTTCGTTGGCGTCGTAGAAGCCGAGGGCCTGCTCGATGGCGCTCTCAAGAGTCTCGACACCTGGACCCTCAGCGTCGAACGTGTAGACGATGCATCCACCCTCGAACACGTGGTACCACTTGCCGCGATAGCTCGATTGGGTCTCCACATTGTCGATCTTCGTCAAGACCTGATCGAAAGTGCCCTCGTACTCGAGCGGATCGCCGCTCAACTTCAGGGTGAGTGTGCCTTCTTCTGCGTCGCGGACGCCAATGATCACAACGTGGGCACCAGACGCCTCCGCTCTACTCACCCGATCAGCTACATCTTCATCCGACACCACCACGGACACGGCAACAGTGCGATCCTTGATCTCGGAGGTCTGGAACTGCAATCGCACGTCGGCCGCGTATTGAAGCGTCGTCTGGTCGTCGCCCTCTGGGACCACGACAACGTTCACCGTGGTCTTGGCGACAACGTCCTTGAAGAGGTCGATTGGCGGGATGAAGAAATCGGACTCTGTCGCGTCGCCCACATCACATGAGAGAACAGACTCGACTGTGATGAAGGAGTCACCCAACCGGTCCGAATCCAGGGTGTACACCGAACGTCCACTCCGGGCTTCGAGGTGTTGATACGTCCACCCTGTCTTCAGGCCCTTGATGCACGAGACATAGGCCGAACCAGGGACAGACTGCACCTCGAGCACAACCGACGTTTGGACATCGTCGCATTCGGGTACCGATCGTCCGAGCGGAACGGAACACGCCGATACCATGAGCCCCGCCGCGAGAATCAGAAGGAATTTGCGACTCATATCACGCCTGCACGGAAGTTGTCGATAACGAGACTGATCAGGAATAAGATCGCAAAGGCGGCCCCGACCGTGAGCCAAAGCCGTCTGAAGGACCAGCGTTGCAGGCTGATCCGTTCCCTGTGCGGCGCTAACTCACGGAATCGGGCGACGATATCGACGCCCTGGGTCCGTTTGACAAGTGCGAGCGATGAGCGGCTCTGCGATGGAATCGTGACGCTTCTCATCGCAGCGAACGCTTCTGCGATCTCGTCTGGAGAGAAGTGTTTGAGCGTTCGCTCGTAGACGAGCTCAGGAGTGCTTCTCAGCGCAAGGATAATCATCATGTTCGCAAGATCCACGGCTTGGCGCCAAGGCGACGGCCGGATTGTCGCGAATGCAGGATCGATAAGGACGACTCTGCCTTCACTGACCATCACGTTGGCTGGTTTGATGTCGCGGTGGGCAAGGCCGGCATCCCAGAGCTTCCTCACGATGAGTATCGCCTCGTCGATGATTTGATCATCCACATCGACGTCACCCATCTCCTTGGCGTCGACAAGGAACTCAGTAACGATGGCGTACTCCCTCTCGGGGGTGATTTCCACGAACCCCATGGTTCGAGGCGTCGGGAGCCCAGCGTCCTGCAGCTTCAGCAGCGCGTAATCCTCATATTCGACGAGGCGTCTTACGGTGGCGAACCGAACCTCATCCTCGAGCGACCCGTATAGGATCGTCCGTGCGACTTTGTACCACCGGTCGGCCCGGAGGTGGCTCCGTGCGTACAGTTTTGCGAACAGGTAGACATCCGGATCGGATTCGCAACGTATCCGCAGCGGCGTGGATCCACCCGAGCCCTCCAACCCAAAGGGTTCGATTGACAACACCGTAAGACCGAGCTGTTCCTGCACCGCGGTCTTGATCGCTTGTCCCCTTGCTCCAGAAACATCTAAATGGGCGGTTCGTCCGCGACCGTACGAAACCGGGAAAATTGACTCCGGCGCGACCCATCGGAACACGAGGACTCCAACAGTTGGGCCGATCAGCCAACCGACCGCAACATCGGACGGATGGTCGGTCCCTAGGTAGACGAGTGACAGGGCCAGAAGACCGACGGGGACCGTGGACACGACGAACCACAGATTGCGCCATTTCCCGTTGGGTATGAGGGCGAAGCCGGCGACCACGAGGGTCACGGCGAGCATCGCGACCGGCTCCGAAGGGTGGGAGTACCCCTTCCAGTCGCCGATGATCTCGACAATCGGACGAATCCGCCCAATGTTCTCCGCGAGAACACGCTGCAGCGTGTCGACCACGATGAACGCTATTGCCATACCCCACAGCGCCCGCCACCGGCGGAAGAGGGCAAGGACGAGGATGATTACCCATCGCAGCGGCCGGATGAGCCACAGCGATCCGAGCGCATGGAACGCCTCCATCACAGATGTCAGCGTGTCGTTCCGGATGTCCACGAACCAATTGAGGATGCGGTGATCGAACCGCCCCCACCATTCGGTGGTCGCCGGGAACGCGAACAACGTCACCCACAGCACAGCCATCGATAGGCCAGCTATCAGCCAGAAGCGCCCACTGCGTTGCAGCTCGCGCGGGAGCGGAGCCTTCTCACCGGATGGTCGACGACGGCGTCCAGCGATCTGGATACCCCCGAGGCGCAGTTGCCGGCGGTGCCCAATCTCTCCCAGACCCGGGGACACATGCACCGGATTGGGTGTCTCATCGCTGTTGTACTCGTCACTCACGCGGTCTTCCCAATATCCGCCTCGGTGCCACTCTCGGCACCCTCGTCTGGCGCCACGCTAGCCGCGCAGGGCCGCGTCCTGTTAGCGAGAGTCAGATTCACATCCGAATGCAACGAGAATGACCGCCTTCATCTCCGTAGGAATCCAAGGTACATCCTCAAGTTTCGCACGTTCAGCGGTCTGGTCGAATTCCGCTTGTGCCGCGAGACACAACGAAACGGCCTGTGCATCCGCGGTTCGAGCTTCTACTCCCTCAGGTGTCGCCCAGATGTCTTCAATGTCGACCGCTGATGTCCACTGCATGACCTGATCGGCCATTGCTGATTCGGCATTCTTCAGTCGCTCCATGATCTCAAGAGCTGTGACATGCAAATCCTCGAGTTCGTCGGGAGGTTCAAGTTCGCGCAACCCGACAACAAAGTCGGACCGAGCGCTGACGCGTTCCTCTGCGTATCGCTGGATCAATTCCACGTTCGAGGTTCCCTCTGCTTCGACGTCAAGCTGGTCGAGGCGAGCGTTCATGGTGGTGACGAGTGACTCGACATCTTCGGCGTATTCGGCATTCGTAGGACCGCTGCTACAGCTTGCAACCAGGACCAGCGTGAGCGAGAGAAGCAAGCCTGTGAATCGCATGGGCTCACACTACCGGCCCTCGCTGCCACCGCGACTAGCCAGATCCATTTGGAATCTTCTGCCAGCGGTAGGTACAGTCGGCCTTGGAAGTGGGCATTTCCAAGGGAAGGCTGAGAATGGCTGCGCGCGACGATCACGGCACGGAGTCGGAGCAGAACATAACGGATAACTCAAGGGTCCGCCCGATATTCGCCTGGATAAACGGCCACATAGGACTCCTCAGCATCATTCTGGTGGTCGTAGGCGTCGCGGCAGGCATCCTTGGCGCGATGATCGCCGATACGGATGAACCCAGCTTCAGCCCTGCCGGTGAAATCTACGACACCGAGGCACGTGCCAATGAGGTGTTTGCATCGTCGTCGCCGATCCGCGTCGCATCATTCATCGTTGATGAGGTCGACGGCCGGGACGTTCTCACGAAGGTCGCGCTGCTCGAATTCCTCGAGAATTCGGCCGACGCCCGCTCCGATGAGGACAACGCAGACCGCCTCGCCGCTGTCTTCGATGAGGACCTCGGCGTAGAAACCGAAGGCATCTTCTCGCTCGCTGAAGCGGTTGACTCGGCGCTGCCCTCCGGCCTTGCTGGAGCGACGGATGCCGACGTCAAGACCGTGCTTTCAGGGTTGCTCGCGGACGAGAGCCCATTGGGTGCGCTCCGATTCACGCTTGCAGATTCGGCAACCGCCGTACCCGGCGAGGTTGGCGGCAACACCATCACCGTCTGGAGTTCCCCCGCCTTCTTCGCAACCGTGCGCTATGACATCGACACCTTCGAGGGTGGAGAGATAGTTGAGGGCGAGGACATCACCAAGGAAGTCAACGCCGAGACCTGGCTTCGCACCGTGCAGACAACGCTCAGAGGGGAACAAGTCGAGATGAGGGTGGTCGGTATCGGAATCGACTCGAACCTCACTGCTGACGAGCAACTGACCGCCGGGGCCCCCTACATCTTCCTCGCCGTTGCGATCATTGTGCTGCTCGTCGGCGCCCTCCTGAGGTCCTACTTCGCATCAGTCATCGTGGCGACCTCACTGGCCCTCACCCTGCTCTTCTTCAACGGGGTCCTCGGCTTGGCAAGTACCAACATGGGTTCTGCACTCGTTGTATTCATTCTCCCGATCACGTTGATCGCGTTCGGCGTCGACTTCTTTATCCACGGGATGGGTCGCGTACGAGAAGCACAAGTAGAAGGCGAACCGCGCTCGACGGCATACACCGTCGGGATGGTCGCTGTGTTCTCGGCTCTGACACTCGCCGCAGCAACGTCAGTCGCAGCGTTCCTCTCGAACGTAGCGTCTGGCATCGAAGCAATCATCGAGTTCGGCGTTGCGGCTGCGATTGGATTGGTTATTGCGTACTTGATCCTCGGCTGGGTGAGCCCGAAGGCAGTCCTCGCCGTCGAAGAGCACGTCGGCGACAATCCAGCCGACAGAGGCATGATGATCGGCTACAAGCTGTGGGCCCTCTTCGTTGCGATCATCGCTGGCGTCGTCGTGTCAATGTCAGCAATGATGCCGCTCATGGGGGCCGTCGCCACAGCGGTGTTTGTCGGCCTCTTCGTTCTTCTTCCGCTCCGGTTGACCCGGCGACGGAATGAGCGGTCCGTGGCAAAGGGCCGTCCGGCAACGGACGAGATCAAGGGCGCAGGCCACGGCTTCAAAGCCGCCGGCACCGTGGTCCACTTCCTTGCGAGATGGCGGGTATTCACCCTCCCTGTGGTTGGTGCGTTGGCTCTCGCCGGCCTCTACGGAGCTACCCAGGTAGAAACAGCGTTCGTGTTCAGCGACTTCTTCTCTCCCAAAACCGACTTGATCCAGGGCCTCGAAAGACTCGAGACGCACTATGGAGGCGCCACAGGGGGGACCGCGTACATATACGTTGAGGGTGACCTCACCGATCCTGCGTCAATTGAGGCAATGGAAGCTGCCATAGAGCGGCTTGATCAAAGCAGCGCCGAGTTCGCTCGAGACCTCGACGGCGAACTCATCGTCTCACCGAATGCGGCTTCGCTTGTCAGGACCACTCTGACGGTGCCCGGTGCCGCAGCGAACGTGGAATCCGCGTCAGGTGTTGGGATCGTGGACTCTGGTTCCGGTCTCCCCAATTCAGCCGACGGCGTTGGAGCCATCTACACGACGAGCCGTGCCCAGGGGGTGGTCGCCGTTGATGGAATCACGATCGTCCGTGCCGATCACGTGGGAACGTTCCTCTATGAGGAAGGCAGCGTTCAAGCCACGCGCCTCGAGGTGAACATCACCACATTCACGGATGACGCAATCATCCTCAAGGCACGCGGCGTAATGGAAGACTCGGCAGCAATACTTGCTACCGACCTCGGAACCGCTGCCAAAACGGTCAGCGTTTCGGGTGACGTCATCACTCAACAGGACGGCCTGGCTGCCTTCACTAGCTCGATGGTTATCTCACTACCGATCGCCATATTCCTGACCGTCTTGATCGTTGGTTTCGCTCTCCGATCAGTCCGATACTCGGTCGTCACCGTCATCCCAATCCTCCTCGTTGTGGCATGGGTGTTCGGATACATGTGGCTGAGGGGCATGACAATCAACGTCATCACTGCGACGATCGCTGCAATCGCCGTTGGTGTGGGAATCGACTTTTCGACACACTTCACTGTGCGTTTCCGCGAGGAATTCAAGAACGAACCCAGCCGCTTCCCCGCACTGAGGCGGGCTGGTGAGGGCACGGGAGGCGCGCTGGTCCTGTCTGCGATCACTTCGATCGTCGGATTCGGGGTCATGGCAACGGCTCCCACTCCGCTCTTTGCGAGCTTTGGCGAACTCATGGCGGTGATGATCCTCTTCGCCGTTGTTGTTGCGTTGCTGGTGCTACCGAGCCTGCTCATCGTGGTGACTCCCAGGCGCAAGGGTGAGGAACGCGAGGAGCTCGAGGCATCCATAACCGGCGGTGAATTCGAGTACGACCCCCACTCACGATCTACGGCGATACGGGAGCCAGAGACCGAGTAGTCGCCAGCGAACGAGTCCACTCACCGCACCGAGTCAGGGAATACAGAAACCTCAGAGACACTGGACCGCCGGAAGCTGCACTTCGCGGCGATGAGAGGGAGACAACATCATGGGACCAGGTCGGATAATCACGATCATCGTGGGCGCGGTGATGGCGCTCATTGCGACGGCGTTTCTCATCGGCGGTGCGTTGCTGACGATTGCCCACATCATCGAAAGCGACGACGGCGGATACTTCGATGAGACGCTCGATCGTGTCGGCACCGCCACGGCGGCCATCACGACTGAGGACGTTGATCTTCGTACCGACCCCGGACCGGAGTGGGGACTGAACGCTCTCGACGTTTCTGTCCGGCTGCAGGCAACCAGTGTGGACGACAGCGGCGAAGTGTTCATCGGTATCGGGCGACAGGCCGACGTCACCGCATACCTGGCCGGAACCGCCCACGACCAGATCAGCCATATCACCGCGGGCGGAAGCCTCGAGTACACCCAAGCCGCTGGCGAGGAATCCGCTGCACCTCCCGTCGACGAGTCCTTCTGGGTTGCGTCCGCTTCGGGAGGGGGTACGCAGGTGGTCGAATGGGACGTTGCTGAAGGCGAGTGGATCGTCGTACTGATGAACGTTGACGGTTCGGCGGGAATCCTGGCCGATGTGACGGTTGGCATTCAGTCGGGAGCGTTGCTGGCGGTTGGCATCGTCATGCTGGTCGCCGGCGGAGTGTTTCTCGCAATCGCAGTTGCCATCATCTTGGCAGGAGCGCTCAGGCGCAGTACTCCGCAGGAGAGCACTACTGACGAACAAGACTCAGCAAGCCAAGCCGTACCCGCGCTGTACCCAGTTCGGTTGGACGCGGCACTCGATGATCCGCTGTCGCCGTGGCTATGGCTCGTCAAGTGGATCCTGGCAATTCCCCATTACTTCGTGCTGATATTCTTGTGGATCGCCTTCGGCATCCTGACGTTCATTGCGGGCATCGCCATTCTGTTCACCGGTCGATATCCGAGAGGAATCTTTGACTTCAATGTCGGCGTGATGAGATGGACATGGCGTGTCGTCTTCTACTCAGGAACAGGTGGCCTCGGGACAGACCGATATCCGCCGTTCACCCTCGGACCCGAACCCGACTACCCAGCAACACTCGAAGTGGCCTACCCGGACAAGCTTTCACATGGATTGGTGCTCGTGAAATGGTGGCTGCTGGCCATCCCGCACTTTCTCGTGCTGGTCTTTATCGTCGGCGGCGGCGTTGGATGGTGGTGGTGGGATTCGAACACAGCGGTTTGGAGCGGAGGACTGCTCGGCATACTCGTCTTCGTTGCAGCAGTGATACTCCTCTTCACAGGAAGATATCCGAAGCCACTATTCGATCTCATCATCGGCCTCAACCGCTGGGCATTCCGCGTATTCGGCTACGTTGCGCTGATGACAGACGACTATCCACCGTTCCGTCTCGATCAGGGCGGGAGCGATAACCCGAGGATGATGTAGTGGGCGCGCAAGAGAACGGAACTCCGGAGGAACGGGCCCAAAAGCGGGTGAAGGAGTACACAGACGTGATGTGGCACGCTGCCACCTATGTCATTGTGAACGCGTTTCTGTGGGGAATCGACATTGTCGGCGGAGACGGTGTGAATTGGGCCTACTGGGTGACGATCAGTTGGGGAATCGGCTTGGCCTTCCACATAGCGTCGTATTTCCTTGATGAGAACGGCCTCCAGAACCGTCGATACCGGACGTTCTTCGCCGAGGAACGAGAGGCTGACCAGGGCGACACTCCCAGTAGCTAAGGGTTCGGATCGCTGCCTGCCCAGCCCGAGATGACGCAATCGAACCCAACAGAGGAGCTTCCGTGCAATACAGCGACGTAGATAATCCGAAACAGAACAAGCCGTCAGACGCCATCGAGTGGGTTCGACGGTGGAGATTCGAAAGCCTTCGGATGGTCGCTGCTCTCGTTGTGACGTTCGTCGCAACCGTCCTCGCTGTGGAGCCTCTGCCGGCATGGGAAGTGGACCTCTTCAGGGCAATCAACGATCTTCCGCGGCACGCTGAATGGCCGATGTGGGTCATGCAGCAGGCAGGAATGCTCTTCGCTCTAGGCGCCGGAGCAGCCATCCTGTGGTTCGTGGTGAACCACTGGAGACCCCCGGCTGCGCTCGTCGTGGGTGGCTTCTTTTTCGGATGGACGGCCGCCAGGATGATAAAGGCGTACGTGGACCGCGGAAGGCCTGGTGCTTTGCTCGACAACGTGTACTTCGGGTGGCGGACACCGATCGACACCGATGGCTACCTCTCGGGCCATGCCGTCGTCGCAGTCACCCTTGCCGTCGTCCTGTCGCCTTACATGCCGCGTTGGCTCAGGTGGTCTCTGTATGGCCTTGCCGGGGTGGTGTGCTTCTCACGGATATACATGGGCGCACACCTCCCGCTCGACGTCATCGGTGGAGCGGCATTCGGTGTGCTCATCGGTTCGGTCGTGAACCTCTTGTCAGGTCTGAGACGCGACAGAGCCCGACCCGATGCGCTCCGACTCACTTGAGCGGTGTCAGGGGGTGTGTGACGAGTGCGTCACTCCACGATGTCGGTCATCGATCCGATGCGCAAGCGCCGCAACGCCGATCGCGATCGCCGCTCCGAGTGCTGCCCCTGCCGCCACATCGCTGAGCCAGTGAGCCCGGAGGTAGACGCGACTAAGCGCCATCACAACAGCGAACAGTGCGGCGATCATCTCGAGGTTCCGACGCCTCGGACCGGCTGGCACCAGCACAATCACAGCTCCGATGGCCATGGCAGCCCCTACGACGGAGTGACCGGAAGGGAACGACCAACTGGAGGTCTCGGCGAGTGACAATGTTGGTCTTGGTCTCATGTACAAGTTCTTCATGGGTCCAACCATCAGTTGGGACAGGATCATCGTCAACACCCACGCCGAGAACGCTTCCCACCTGTGGCGCCACGCAAGCCATCCCGCAACGGCGGCCATCGTCGGCCAAACCACCCACGCCGTACCGATGAAGTCGAGTATTTGTGCCAGCACGACTGCCGGTTGCCACTCCGCTGAGACCGCCCACCCGTGCACAGCGTCATCCACCACCTGCACTTGCTCACGAAGTTGGGGAAACGCGATCGCCAGGAAGAGGAGCGCGCTGAAGACCCACAGACCCATTGCGACTCTCGACGCGACAGGATGGTCGCGCAACAGCGGCCGGTCCTGCAAGCGGCCAGCCGAAGCCGCCGTCGGTACGTCAGAGATCATGGACTCCTTCCGAATGCGACGAACCCTAACCCGGCCGTGACGCGCGACATCTTGCGCAGAGAGATCAGTTCTTTAGCTCATTCCTGCAACGCGGCAAGGTCAGCTGTGGGTTGAGATGAATTCCTGTATGCGATGCCACGCGTTCCATCGATGGTCGTCGCCTTCACCTCTGGCCAGTAGTCGAACTCGTCATCTCTCACACCTACGCCAGCGGTTCGCCCGAAGTAGTCGATGGCAAGCGAATCAGTTCCGTGCTCGGCGAAGCGGAGAGCAAGCTCCTCATAGAACCGAAACAGTCCACGCACATCTGGGAGCACGACAACGGCGCTACCGCTGCCGGCGACCGCCTCAAACACAGCGAACTCATTGCCGTCGCTGGCTGTGAGCGTCAAGCGATCGTGATTGACCGCTGTGTCATGGCTATGAGGGATCGGTGGAGACGAGTCAAGATCAGAACACATGCGATTCCTTTCGGTTGGCTCGGTGAGACCGTACTTCCTTCAGACGGTTCATGCGGCGGTCGGCAAGCCGGACGATTTCACCTCAGACGTGAACGGAGATAGCATCGTCAGCAAGCAACGAAAGTGGAACCATGGCCCTTGATCAGACCCTCGAAGCCGCTCTGAACGCTCAAGTAACGATGGAGTACGGAGCAGCGTATTCGTACTTCGGTATGAGTGCATGGTTCGAGGCAGAAGGCCTCCCCGGCATGGCCCAGTGGATGCGCTCCCAAGCTGACGAAGAGTTGGAGCACGCAGAGAAGTTCTACCAGTTCATCCTCGATCGCGGTGGCCGTGTCGCTCTTGGGCCCATCGATGCACCGAAGAGCGACTTCAACACGTCACTGGATGTGTTCGACAAGTCCATGAGGCAGGAGCAGGCGGTAACAGCTGCGATCAACGACATCTACGCCATGGCTGTCGACCTCAAGGATTTTGCGAGCATCCCGCTTCTCGACTGGTTCGTTGCCGAGCAGGTCGAGGAAGAAGCAACCGTTCAGCAGATCATCGACGACCTCAAGCGCGCCGGCGACGCAGGTCACACCATCTTGATGATCGACCGCGAGCTCGGCGCACGGATCGGCGCACGGATCGGCAACAGCGGATAGCCGCCCAGCTGGTCCGAAGGCCCATTTGAAGAAGCGATCGTCAGTTCTCCTCTGACCCAGGAGGAAGTATCCGAATCCTCGGCTCTCTGTCCGTTGCTTCTTCAGCGAAGGCGGGAGCCGAAGGGGTACCAGCCTGGGCGGAAACGAGACGATGAACGATGCGGTCGACTGCCAGATCAAGGCGCGTCGAATGCTCCGGTTCGCCATATAGCCATCCCCACCAGAAGCCCAGGCGCGCATCCACAGCCCGACCAACGGATTCGAGCACAATGTACGTGTACGCCGCAAGGACGATGATTCCCATGAGGCTGTTGGTGGTCGGCCCGCTGACAACGTACGCGGCGCTGGCGAGGCCCGCAAGGACGAGATGGCGTTGCATACGCATCGTGCGGATATGGCGGTGGGGGACGATCCGATCACCAACGCCACCTTGTGGGGCTGCGACGTTCATGGTCTCGTCATTGTACACGAGCGGCCTCATCCCGTCCGAGAGCACCCAGGGCCAGAAACTGGTCGAACGAGGGGTGCCAGGTCATGTGTGCTCCATCGGGAGTCCTAATCTGCCGGCATGGCAGAACGCGAAACACACACCAGACCTTGGTGGCATGACGCTGTCTTCTATCAGGTCTATCCGCTGAGCTTCGCCGACTCCGATGGCGACGGCTATGGCGACCTCGATGGGATCACATCGAAGCTCGACTATCTGTCGGACACTCTTGGCGTCGATGCGATCTGGTTGTCCCCCTTCTACAAGAGCCCGATGAAGGACTGGGGCTACGACATTTCCGACCACACAGACGTTGATCCGCTCTTCGGCGACCTCGAAGGCGTAAAGAGATTGATTGAGGCAGCCCACTCCCGTGGCCTCAAGGTGATCGTCGACTACATAATGAACCACTCATCTGATGAGCACCCCTGGTTCATCGAATCGCGGTCGTCGCGAGACAATCCGAAACGGGACTGGTACGTCTGGCGCGATGGGAAGCCCGACGGCAGCCCCCCGACGAACTGGGTGAGCGTATTCAGCGGCCCGGCCTGGACGGTCGATGAAACGACGGGCCAGTGGTATCGCAACTCCTTCCTGACCTCCCAGCCAGACCTCAACTGGAGGAATCCGGAACTTGTTGACGCAATGCTGGATGTTGCGAGGTTCTGGCTCGATATCGGGGTCGATGGGTTCCGCATTGATGCTGCCAACCAAATGATGAAGGACCCCCTCGAACGAGACAACCCTCGGGCTCCCAAGGACTGGCAGAACCCCTTCAAGGATCTGGGCGAGTATGACGATTTCGTGCACTTGCATGACGTCGCGCACCCGGACGTCCATGAGGCACACCGTGCGTTTCAGGCGGTGCTCGACGAG
>Ga0255048_10001957_pt1 | contig 13614 bp, 15 predicted proteins | sample JV7_2_2_MG_FD_183619 | JGI IMG/M metagenome (GOLD analysis project Ga0255048, IMG submission 183619) | Seawater microbial communities from Jervis Inlet, British Columbia, Canada - JV7_2_2 | ecosystem: Environmental > Aquatic > Marine > Inlet | place: Canada: British Columbia | collected 2016-10-06
AGTCGGTAAGTTGTTCGGATGGAAGGACAAGGAAACGGGTCTTCGCCGGTATCGATACGTGTACTGTGAGATTCCTCGGAAGAACGGGAAGACGACGCTGGCCGCGGGTATCCTGCTTTACATGCTACTGGTCGACGACGAGATTGGGGCGGAGGTTTATTCCGCCGCGACAACACGAGACCAGGCCGGGCTTGTCTATGAGATTGCAGCGAAGATGGTCACCAATAACCCGCACATGAAAGCACTGGCGAAGCGGCTTGACAGCAAAAAGCGGCTGGTGACGAGCGACGGATTTTTTCAGGCGTGCTCGTCAGAAGCCGGTGCGATCCACGGGACAAACCCTCACTGTGTGATATTTGATGAATTGCACGAGCAACCGAACCGCGAACTCTGGGAAGCGTTTCAAACGGGATTCGGTGCCCGTGATCAGCCGTTGTTTTTTAGCATCACGACAGCGGGGCATGACCGTTCTTCCATCTGCTGGGAGCAGCACCAATACGCCAGAGCAGTTGAGGCGAATCCTTCACTGGATGAGCGGTATCTGCCGGCGTTATATTCGGCGGAACCGGAGGACGACTGGACATCAGAAGCGGTATGGGAGAAGGCAAACCCATGCCTAGACGTGTCATTGAAGCGGGATTTCCTGCGGGGAGAATGTACGAAGGCACAGGAGATACCGGCACTGGAGAACGGATTCCGTCGGCTGCACTTGAACCAGTGGACGGAGCAGGAGAGCCGTATCATTCAGATGGCAGCGTGGGACGATTGCAAGACGGAATTTAACCCGGAGGACTATCACGGGCGGGTGTGCTACGCGGGGCTTGACCTGTCATCGACTCGTGACGTGACGGCGTACGCTCTACTATTTCCAGAGGATGACGGCGGGGCAACGGTCATGCCGTGGTTTTGGATCCCGGAAGCCAACGTGAGTCAGCGTGCGGGGAACGACCAGCGGCTGATCCGGAACTTTGCCGAGCGTGGCAGCGTTGAGGTGACGGACGGAAACGAGGTGGATATCCGATATCTATCGGATCGCATCACGGAGATTAGCAAACCGTTTGACGTGCGGCACATCGGGTTCGATCCGTGGAACGCCAGCGGCGTAACTCAACTGTTGAAGGAAAACGGCATCCCGGACCACGTTCTGCTGAAGATGCCGCAGACGTTCGGCACGTATAACGAACCATTCAAGAAATTGCTCTCAATGCTTGCGACGGGTAAGATACACCACGACGGAAACGAGGTTCTTCGGTGGATGGCGTCGAACGTCGCCCACAAGGAAGATCCGAGCGGGAACATACGACCTGACAAAGGCAAATCAGCGGAAAAGATTGACGGTATCTGTGCGATGTTAATGGGGCTTGGATTGCTGATCCACTACGGATTAGACACGAGCGTTTATAGCACAGAGGGCGGCGGGGTCGTCTTGTTCTAAGGAGTTCGAATATGGAATACGGATGCACAATTGCCGTCTCTGCGATGCCACAAGAGCAGCCGCAGGCGATCAATCTGAAGAACGCCGACCAATGGCACCAGACGTTTAACTCTGGCCGCGAGTCGCTGTCAGGCGTGAAGGTGAATCATAAAAGCGTCGTCGGGTATCCTGCGTTTTGGCGTGGGGTGAATCTGCTGGCGAATGGCGTATCAGGTCTGCCAATTGATGTCTTCAAACGCGAGGGCAACGAAGATCGGGTGATAGCGAAGCAGCATCCCGCGCAGAAGCTCATAAGGCGGCTTGCGTCACCGATTCAGCACGCGCGGCAGTTTCAGAAGACGATGCAGGGCCACGCCCTGATATTCGGGAACGGTTTCGCATGGATCGAGCGAGCGGGGCCGATGAACACCGGGAAGCCCGTTGCAATGTGGGTAATGGATCCGCAGCAGATGCTGGTTCGGTACATCGACGGGGAGTTGTGGTACTGCACTGTTATCGGCGGGGAGCAGAAGAAATTCCCTGGCCGTGACGTGCTGCACATCGCCGGATTGTCTCACGATGGAATCGTTGGATACTCCGCGCTGGACACGTTCAATGAGGCTATAGGGCTTGGCATTGCTGCACAGCAATTCGGCTCGCGGTTCTTCGGACAAGGTGCCAACATGGGCGGTATTTTGGCAGTCCCCGGTCATTTTGACGAGGAGAAAATCCGCAACACGATGCAAGCCTGGTCGAAGATGGCGGAGGGAATGCAGAAGGCACACAAGGTGGCACTGCTGCAGGACGGGGCGAAATTTATCCCAACGTCGATAGACCCGAACGCCGGGCAGTTCAACGAGACTCGCGACTTTGAGGTCCGGGCCGTGGTGGCGAACATCCTCGGAGTCCCGCCGCATCTGCTGGGAGACGCGACACGCACCAGCCACAATTCACTGGAATCGGAAAATCAGTCGTTTCTGAATCACTCGCTGAGGCCGTGGCTCGATACGTGGGAAGATGAGCTAGAGCGGAAGCTGCTTTCGGAGCGGGAGCAAGAACGCGGCACGCACTTTATTGAATTCAATTCTGAAGCTGCGGTAAAAATGGAGTTTGAGAAGAAAATAAACGGCATCGCGAAGCAGGTCGAAATCGGGATGCTGACGGTGAACGAATCCCGTAAACTGTTGAACATGCCAGACGTCGGCGAGGATGGTGACAAGCGATACCATCCCGCGAACTGGCTGGAAATCGGAGAGGAGCCCGAAGCAATGGAAACGCCAGCACCGGAACCGGGTGAAGACGACGACACCGAAGAAACAGACACGACAGAGGACACGTTGCGGGCGATTCTACACAGCAACGTCACGAACTCGCTACAATTTGAGCAGCGGAAGGTGACGACTGCGGCGAAACGCGAAACGAACTTCTGTGATTGGTTGGACGGGTTCTACGACCAATGGGCTGCGGAATCGATAACCGGAATGCAAGGTGCGGACGCTATCGCCGCGAAATCAAAACATGCCGACGAATCAAAACGGCAGCTTCTCAATGTCGCCGGTTCTTCAATGCCTGCGACGTTGTCCGGGAATGTCGCAGACCTCGTGGCGACGTGGGATGATAGGGCAGTGACGCTTACAACTGATTTAATGGAGACGGTGAAATGATAACGCAACTGCACTGCCTGGCACCAACGGGCGAGACACTCGCACAAATGAGACCGCATCAGATGGCGGTAGAATGTACCGTACATGGCGACTCGGTCGATATCTTTCTGCATGGCGTCATCGGTGATATGTTCGACGGCACGGATTCACAGTCAGTGGCTCGGCTACTGGCCGACAACGCCGGAAAAGCGGTGAATCTGAGAGTCAACAGTCCCGGCGGTTTAGCTTATGACGGCGTGGCGATATTTAACGCCATTAAGTCTCACGACGGACCAACAACGGGCACGATTGAGGGGCTGGCAGGTTCCGCCGCGTCTCTAGCCGTTATCGCCTGCGATAACGTCCGATGTTATCAGGGGGCAGCGTTCCAGCCACATTACGCAATGATCATGGCGATGGGCCACCAGGCTGACTTGGAACGGGCACTGTCTGAACTCGTTGGGCTTGATACGGATCTGGAACAACTCTACGCGGAGGCATCCGGGCAAAGCGTGGCAAAAGTCAAAGAGCAACTAATGGGGCCGCACGGTGACGGCACTCGGTTTTCCGCTGCCGAAGCACTGGCCGCAGGCTACGTTGACGAAGTCATTTCACACGGGAAAAAGAAGCAGGCAGCGGCGAAAGTCGACGCGGCATTACCGGGAATGTCGGCAGCGTTGAGGCGTCGAAAACTCGCAGCCTTTGAAATCGGTTTGACAAAACCGTCGCAGGTGCGTTAAAGTTTGACCTGACAATCAACAGGTCGCGACGACGCCGCATAGACAGGCAACCGCGACCGACTAACGTGCAAGCGATGCAAAGACAATCGCCAGCCGTTCTACAGTTATTTACAACTGTCGGAGCCGCTGGCGTTATTTCGTTTGGTTCCGACGCTCAACACAAGCAAGGAACCAACCATGTCACTCAAGGCACAACTGGAAGAACTCAACGCAAAACGCGATGGGCTTCTGGGAGAGGCGAAAGCCTTAATTGAAACCGGGCAGGACAAGCCCGAAACGCTGACCGATGAAGTCAACGCACAGATTGACGACTTCACAGCACAGGCAAAGCTGGCTGATGAAGAACTGACCGCACTGGTTGAGACTCAGGCGGCAAATGCTGTCCGATTCGAAGCCGTGCAGGCGTTCGCTGACCGTTCGGCGGAAATCGGCGATGCTCGCGGCATTCATCCGGCGGCAACGCCAGCGGGTGAGCCAACAGCGTCAACCAAACTGCCAGCCCGCGTCCTGCGGCACGGCAAGATAACGAACTTCACCGACACTGTCGACGGCGTGACTGCTCAAGAACGAGCATATCGTTTCGGTCAGTATTGCATGGCAAAACTGTCCGCAGACATGCCTGGCAAGTTTCAGTTTAACCATGCTCTGGCCTTTTCCCGTGATCAGTTCGGCTTCGCGCCGACAATGGTACACGGCGAAGGCGGCAGCGACACGAGCGGTTCGCACGTATTCGTCCCGGATGAATTCGGCATGGACCTGATTAAGCTCCGGGAACTGTACGGCGTTGCTCGCAGCGTGTTTAAGATGCGGACCATGTCGAGTGATACGCGGACAGATCCACGCCGAACGGGCGGCCTGACTTCGTACTTCGTCGGGGAGAACTCTGCCGGAACTGAGTCTGACGCTGCTTACGATCAGGTGAGCCTGACCGCGAAAAAGCTGATGGCTATTACTCGAATGAGCGCTGAATTGAATGAGGATTCCGTGATCGATTTCGGTAACGAACTCGCGGGCGAAATCAGCTACGCATTCAGTAACAAGGAAGACAGCGTGGCGTTCGGCGGAACGGGCATTTCAACCGATGGCGGAATCAGTGGTGTTCGCACGCAACTGGACACGCTGACGGCGGGCACTGCTCCCGGTCTGATTCTCGGAGCGGGCAACGCCTACTCTGAGTTGACGCTGGCGAACTTTGAAAGCGTTGTTGGCGGCTTGCCGCAGTATGCGGATGTTCCGGGTCAGGTCTCATGGATCTGTCACAAGACGTTCTACCACACTGTGATGCAAAGCCTGATGAATGCTGCCGGTGGCAATACTTCAGCCGTTCTGGCCGCTGCTGGTATCCGCGAATTCCTCGGTTATCCGGTTGTGATTTCGCAGGTGTTTCCAAGCACTGAAGCGAATGATCAGATCCCGGTTGTGTTCGGTAACTTCTCCCAGGGTGCGAGCTTTGGTGATCGTCGAATGGAATCGATTTCCTTCAGCGACTCTGCCAGCGTTGGCGGCCAGTCCATGTGGGAACGTGACCAGATCGGAGTGAAGGGCACGCAGCGATTCGATATCAACGTCCACGACTTCGGTACTGATTCCGTCGCCGGTCCTATCTGCGGCTTGCAGATGGCTGGATCGTAACCGACTGAAAACCACGAACCGCCGGGCGGGCTTTTCCGCTCGGCATCCTTCAACATAAATTCTGGAGAATGAACAATGCCACTTCAACCACGACTGGACGCTGATTCGGTTCTTGTTGCGCCACAGGCAATGACGAACTCAGCGACCGTAACAGCGAATCTGGATACGCTCGGAGCGAGCTACGCTACAATCCGCATCGCACTCGCGTCAGAGATTAATACCAATGCGGAAGGGCCGACGCTGTCACTGCTGGAAAGTGACGACACGGTCGTCACCAACTTTGCCACTGTGGTCGCTGATCGCTCCGACGAAGATATGACAACCGCAGCAAGCGTAAGCTATGGTGTGGACCTGCGAGGCCGCAAGCGATACCTGCGGCTGAGTGTCACCACAGCAGGCGACACCAATGACGATGTTACCGTGTCCGCTGTCAGCACACTCGGGCGTCAACACGAGTCTGGTGGCTCTGACGTGACGGTGTACGTGTAAGGATTAGCCAGTGGCTTCAATCAGATACGAACCGAACCGTGAATGGCTCCGCGACCGTGCGAGCAATACCTACACGCAATTCGGCGAGGATGGTTTGATTGCGGCATGCCTGGAGAAGATAGGAGAAACCAACCGCCACTGCTTCGAAATCGGAGCGGCTGACGGTCGGTTCTTCTCTAATACTTTACGACTGAGAGAAGACGGTTGGCGAGCAGTCCTGATTGAAGCGGGCCGCGAGCAATACGAGAAACTGCAAAACGAATTTGGTAGTACGTCAATCTGTATCCATGAGACGTGCAGCGACCTTGACGCGACGCTGGCAACCACGGGGATCAATCATGCTCCTGACCTCGGCATCATCGATATTGACGGACAGGATTACTGGCTCTGGCATGACCTCCGAAAAGTCAGACCGCGAATCATGCTGGTTGAGATATTCCCGCCTAAAGCGGATGAACCAGCCCCTGAACGGGGAGCCGATCACCATCATCAGGCAGGACTCGACGCAATCGCAGGACTCGGAGCGAACAAGGGCTACACGTTAGTAGCCACGACTCACTGTAACGCACTTTTTATAGAAACGGCAGAACTCAACAATGCAGGCGGTTAAACTCAACATCGGTGCAGGCAAAACGAAGATCCCCGGATTTACTCCGATTGATCGTATGTTAGGCGATGAAGCGTACCCGCTAAAGTATGAGACAAACTCAGTTAGTGAGATCCGAGCCAGTCACGTTCTGGAACACTTCAGTTTTGCCGACGCCATAACCGCTCTGGAAGACTGGGTGAGGGTGTTGGAACCGGGCGGACGATTACGGGTCGCAGTCCCAGACGTTGACAAGTGCGTGTCCGCCGATCCTGAACGCCGAATGTTTTACCTGATGGGCGGCCAGACCGATGAGAACGACTTCCACAGATCCGCATACGACAAGAATAGACTGCGGCAGACGCTGGAGCAGGTTGGGTTGGATCGCGTCGAGGAATGGGAGTCAGACGGGCTGGACACGTCAGGGCATCCGGTCAGCCTGAATCTGCAAGGTGTCAAACCGACAGCAACGATCACATCAGACACAACACGCGAGACTGCGAAACTCTCAGACGTGAAGATCGCTGCCTACATGACGCTGCCACGTTACGAGGCGGTGGCGTCTCGCTCAATCGCAGAAACCGCACTGCGGAAACTCGGCATCGGGCTTGCCACGTCGCAGGGCGTGTTCTGGGGGCAGTGCATGCAGCGGATGTTCAACGATGCCATAGAACAGGGCGTTGACTGGATTTTGTCGCTCGACTCAGATTCGTTATTCAACGAGCAACACGTTTCTGATCTGTTCGACGTGTTCGGGCAGCATCCCGAAGCGGATGCAATGGCCGCTCTTCAATGCCGCCGCGGGAAGCCTTTTCCTCTGTTGACTATCGGCGGCACGCAGGAAGCACAACTAGGATCACTCGATCCGCTACTCGTAACAACGGCACACTTTGGACTCACACTGATCCGCGTGGACGCACTGAAGGACGTTCCAAAACCGTGGTTCTATTCTCAGCCAGACGAAGACGGGGAGTACGGCGACAATCGACTCGATGACGATATCTGGTTCTGGCATCAGTGGCGACTGGCCGGCAAAAAAATATACGTGGCCCCGTCTGTGTCGATTGGGCATCTGGAAGAAACCGTGGCAGTCTTCGACGAAGACCTGCAACCGAAACACGAGTACATAGCAGAATGGCGAGACAAGCATCTGAATCAAAGAAAATCCGATTCCTGAGACCGTGGCAGGGCCGCAACCGTGGTGACCTGAACAGCAACCTGACACCGGGCGTGATGCAGACCCTTGTCGATCATGGCACCGCAGAATGGGTAAAGCAAAGTGGCAACCGCCGAAGCAAAAAATCTAAACGCGACTTACACGGTGACCGTCGATCCAACAGCGGAGCCGCTGACGCTGAATGAGTTGAAGGATCGGCTGCGAGTCACAACGTGCGACTTCGACACGGAACTCGGGCAGATGCTGACGGCGGCACGGAAACAGGTTGAGTACGACACGCACACGAAACTGATGACGCAAACGCTCACTCTGAACCTCGATGACTTTCCGAGCGGCGACGTTATCGAACTGCGGCAACTGCCGGCCACGTCGGTCACGTCAATCGCGTATATCGATGAAGACGTAGCGTCTCAGACGTTCAGTTCCGCATTGTACCGCACGGAACTCAACGGGCAGCCAGCACGGATTGTGCTGTTAGAGGATCAATCATGGGAAGACGTCGAGCCCCGATATCCCGCAGCGGTGACCGTCACCTTCGTGGCAGGATACGCGACGGCGGCATTGGTCCCGGTCGAGGCGAAGTTGGCAATCGTCGAGTGGTGCCGGATGCACTGGGGCGACTGTGACGGCGACGACAGGAAATACAAGAATCTGATTAACTCGATTGCGTGGTCTGGTTATTGGAAGTCTGTTTGATGACGTGCGTTGCTAAATATAACAGGAAGGTGGTGGTCAAAAGCCTATCAGCGACTGCGGACGCTCACGGATTTGAAGACAACACCGACGCAAGCAACTGGACACAATACAACATCAGTTACGCATCCGTGAAGTCGAAAGGCGGGCGGGAGTTCTGGAAGGTCGACCAGGTAAACGCAGACGTATCTCACGTCTGGCTGTGTCCATATTCAAAGACACTGGCGGCAGCGACACCGGCAATGCAGTTGGTCAACGAGGACGTGGTGTACGAGATTCTCAGCGTGATCGATATTGACCTGGCACATAAGGAAGTGGAGATACAAACGAAACGAGCGGTCTGATGGCAGTCAGCATTTACGGTGACAAGCGACTGGACCGCAAACTGAAATCATTGAAGACGAAAGCGGCTGATAGGATCGCACACGCAGGCGTGCGAAAAAGTGTTCAAGTTGTTGCAAAGGCAATAAAAAAGGCTGTACCGTCACGGTTCAAAAATGCCAGAAAGGGCATCGGCTGGAAAGCGACAAAAGGACACAAGGCGAGCAAGTACAGAAAAAACACCGTCAAGCCGCAGTCGAAAGCGGGCGTCGGCGTCGGGATGAAAAAGGCAAAGCGAAAACAGTTGCTCGGTGAGCATAGGAGGTCGCGATCATACCCACAGAAAGGAGTAGGCATCGGTGCCGGAAACTTCCACTGGTGGGTTATTGGAACAAAAAACAGAACCAACCGGCGGGGTAAAAGTCTTGGCGGCACGAAGGCGATGATGCCAGGCATGGCAATGGATGCGGCGATGTCCGTGAAGGGTGCGATAAAAACAGCGATGGCAAAAGAAGTCTCACGACAACTACTGAAGGAAGCGGCGAAGCGATGAAAAGCGGTTTGGTGTCACTACTGGCGAACGAGTCCACGGTGTCGGCAATTGTCGGTTCGCGGATTTACGTCAGCAAGGCACCGCAGGGGGCGACGCTGCCGCACATCGTCATCACGCAAATCGGAGCGGAAGCAAATCAGACACTGGACGGTACAACGGGTTTGCGGTTCGTTGACTTTGACATTGACTGCAAAGACGACAGAAGCGTTGGATCGGAGACGCTTGGCGATGCGGTTCGGGTGTTTATGGACGACGCGAGCGGAGCGGCTGGGAGCCAGACAATTGATGCGGTTCTGCTGAATGATGAAAGCACAGATTATGAGCCGCCCGTAGACGGTTCTGACAAAGGCGTTCACGTCGTTTTGCTCGACGTAACGATTCAATATGTTCCAGCTTAAAGGAGGCTGAATCATGGCACTAATGATTGGAAAGGGCACTGTACTCTCAATGAGTGCAACCACGACACTGACGGCAGTTGCGCAGGTTATTGACATTTCACACAGCGGTGCGGAATCGGAAACCTACGATTCCACAACACTGGACGGCGGCGTGGGGAAGACCTACAGCCAGACGGGTTATTCGGAAGGCGGGTCTGTCGATTTTTCCCTGTTTCTGGACAGTGCCCTCGCAGGCCATCAGTTAATCGGTGACCAGATCACCACGCCAGCAGACACTTACTATGGCCTGAAACTGGCAGACGGCACAACGAATACTTCGACGTTCACGGGTGCCGGTCTCGGTCACGGATTTGACGTTGCGATGGATGACGGCGTTAAGGGTTCAGTTAGCGTCAAGCTCACCGGCCTGTACGAGTACCAGACATAAGGGCTGACCGATGAAGTGCAAATATCTGATTGACGTGCTGGAACCCCGGCAGCAGTTCTGGGATCACGAAGGCGTTGTGCAGCGTGAAGACGGAACACACGTCTGGCCTGCTGGCACGATTGAAGAACACCCAAACGCCTGGAAGCGTGTTCGGATCGGTGATAGCGAACCAGCAGACGATGAGTGCAGGTTGCGCGCGGCCATGTCCACGAAGGATATGGAGAAGGCACAGCGGCACAACGGAGCGTTACAGGCGGGGATTGATCCGAAGGATTACCAACGGTTCTTCGACGGTGAGATCCTCGGATACGACGCAGAAGGAAATGACATACCCGGCCCGAATTACATTCAACCCGATGAGGACGACGAAGACGATGACGAAGATTGACCGAGCGACATTCATGACGCCAATTTCGATTGCCCGTGAAGAGGTGCCGATGCCTGAGTGGGGCGACGACGTCACGGTCTGGGTTCACGGTTCTACTGCTCGGGAAAAAAACGAGCACGACGCGGCCATGATGAATAAGGATTGGTCGGGCGTCTCGAAGACAAAAATCAAAGTGCAGAAAGAGCGTACGGTAATTTCAAGCGTCCGGGATGAGGCGGGCGGGCGAATCTTCAGCGTTGAGGACATTAAGGTTATTTCGGAATGGCCCGCATACATCGTTGAGAGAATCGTCAAGGTGGCGGACAAGCTGAACGGCGGGGAGACTGAGTCGGAATCACTGGCAAAAAACTTGGGCGAAGCCGAGCAAGACTGACAGCGTTTCGGCTCGCTGAATTTGTAGAAGGAACGACAGACGTTGACGGCATGCTAGACCGCATGACGCCAGAGATGTTTGCGGAATGGTGTGCGAAAGATGATGTCGAGCCGATTGGCTACGCATCACGGGCACTGGGTTTGATTTCGTTTCAGTTGGCAACATACATGGCCGGTGAAAAAGCAAACGACGTTGACGCAGAATTATACATGCCGTGGATGAAATACGAGCCAAGAGAACAACCAAACACCCAGGACGCAGCACGTTTTGTGCAGTCCATTTTCGGAAACTGATTTGTGGCGTCACTCGGATCACTAGTTGTTAGCCTCAACGCTAACACGTCAAATTTCACGAAGGGCATGACAAAGGCCCAGAAGCAGCTTGCTGGATTCTCAGCCGCCGCAGTTGCTGCTGGTGCTGCTGTCGCTACGCTGGCTGCTAAAAAGTTCATTGAGTTCGACGACGCGATGCGGGCGACACTGGCGACGACTCAAGCGATGCCTGCAGAGTTCGCAGCCATGACGGCAGAGGCGAAACGGCTGGGAGCGACCACGACTTTCACAGCGGCAGAAGTTGCCAAACTAATGACGACTCTCGGGCGGGCTGGGTTTAAACCTGACGACATCAACGACATGACGGGGGCGGTTCTGAACCTCGCACGGGCGACCGGCACAGACGCAGAGCAGGCCGCTGGCATCCTCGGCTCGACAATCCGCCAATTCAATCTCGACGCCGAAGACGCTGCCCACGTCGCTGACGTGCTGACGATGACCGCAAACAGCACATTCAATACCGTGGAGCAATTGGGCGAAGCGATGAAGTTCGCTGGACCTGCTGCGGCAGACCTTGGGGTTAGCCTGGAAGACACAGCGGCAGCGGTCGGTATGCTCGGGAATATCGGAATTCAGGGCACGATGGCGGGCACGGCAATCCGGCGTCTGGCCGTTAAGACCGGGGCTGAAGCGGCGAAGATGCAAAAGATATTTGGATTCGCGTTTACCGACATGGCAGGGGAGGCCCGGCCACTGCTGGACAATCTGGAAGACCTCGGCAAGTCTCTGGCGAAGATGAGCGGACCGGAGCGGATGGCGGCTCTGTCAGACGCCTTCGGGATCCTCGGAGTAACGGCGGGTTCCGCGTTGGGCAAGTCGGCAGCCGGAGCAAAAGAATTAGCGGAAGCACTGCGAGAGGCAGACGGGGCAGCGAAGAAAGCCGCCGATATTATGGACGCGGGGCTGGGTGGTGCGACCGAGCGAGCGAAAAGCGCATTCGACGCATTGCTGATTACAATCGGTGATCGGCTATCACCAGCCCTGATTGTGATCGCGGACTCTGCGTCAGTCATGGCGGCAGCGTTTGAGTCTACGTCATTCATTATGGTTCCGCTCGCTACGGGCATCGGAATTGTGATAACGGCGGTCCTCGCGTATCTAATCGTCGCAAAGGCATGGGCAATCGCTCAGGCGACTGTATTAGCACTGATGGGGCCGGCGGGCTGGAAAATACTGGCAGGTGCTGCAATAGCCATTGGCGTCTCAACTGCCGCACTGGCGATGAACTCAGGAGCGGCAGACGACGCACGGGCCGCCAATGAAAAACTAAAAGACTCCCAGAACGGCGTGGCGGAGGCAGCGGACAAAATGGCCGTCGCGAATAAGCGGGCCGCGCAGTCTCTGGTCGAGCAGGAAAAGGGCGCATCCGCTATGCGGTCCGCACTGCAATCGATGGAGTCACCGACAAAGACTATCGCTCGCGAGATGGAAGAATTTCAGCGGGTCATGAGGGATAGCGGAAAAGATCAGACGATTGACATGAAGCCACTATTGCAGGCCATGCGGCAATCGAAATCTGGGTTCACCGACATGCTGAATAGCCTTAACGACGAACTTAAAATCCTGAAGGGTGAAGCGACGGAGACGAGTCTGGCACTCGATAAGATGGCAGGGGCAGGAGTTGACACCAAGTCAATTAAGCATCTGGAAGGCAAACTAGCCGAACGCACAAAGTTGGAGGAAAAGAAGTCGGCACAGGAAGCCGCTGCAAAGTCCGCGAAGAAAAACGCGGATCTATTGATTGCAAAGAAAAAGGAAATGCAGGCACAGGCAGACGCGGTTATCGCGTCGGTGGCATCGCCATCCGAAAAGATACAAGCCGAAGTGGACAGGCTCAAAAAGTTAATAGCGGCGGGTGTGCTGGACAAGGCGACGGCAGAAGCGGCAATGGTGAAGTTCCAGCAGGGCCTGGGCGGGGCAGGGGCAAAACAACAACTCACGCCATCCCAGCAACGCGGCTCCACAGAAGCACTCACAACAATCCTGCGAGGCATGCAGGGCAAGAGCGGTGGCAAATCTCCCGAAGTCAAAGAGACGGAAAAAACGAATGAGATTTTACGAGGCATGGCGGCAGTGAATGAACGTCAGGAAGAACGCGGTGAAAAACTCGCAGTCCAGGAGGCGGTAGCATGACCGTCACCTTCACCGGCGAAAAGAGCGGACTCACTGCCACAAACACCAAAGGCGTGCGAACATACACCGTCACGTACAAGCTACACGCGGACGGCGACGAGACAGCGTCAGTCGTCGGCAACGATAGCAACCTGCCATCTGTCGGGTCGATACACGCAGAGGACGGATTGGCGTACTGCGAAAGCCTGAGCGTGCGTCAGGTCAAGGGTAAGTATGCGTGGGAAGCCACGGCAAATTACACGACGGCTAATTCCGTCGAAGGCGAGACCGGACTCAACGAAGATCCAGAGCAGGATCGGCACGTGATAACGTGGA
>Ga0255048_10001958_pt1 | contig 13605 bp, 17 predicted proteins | sample JV7_2_2_MG_FD_183619 | JGI IMG/M metagenome (GOLD analysis project Ga0255048, IMG submission 183619) | Seawater microbial communities from Jervis Inlet, British Columbia, Canada - JV7_2_2 | ecosystem: Environmental > Aquatic > Marine > Inlet | place: Canada: British Columbia | collected 2016-10-06
TGCCGCACCTATTTTACCTAATGTACTAGTTGGGTTAAGAAGACTTGGAACTAAACTTCTACCAGCTGCTTTTAATGCACCACCAGCCGCTACTCGACCTGCAGTGCCTGCTGCTATTGCTCCTATACCACCTGTTAATGCACCAGCTAAAAAGAAAGGTACTGATGTAACAGCACCTTGGCCTACCGCATTACCTAACCATTCAAGAAATGAGCCGAACTCTTGTTCACTGTCAAATACTTGTTCTAATGTTGTTATTCTTTGTCTGACATTACCATCAGCATCTCTTCTATATTGGTTAGCCATCGAGTCTAATTGATATTGTTTAACTAATTCAATTGCTTCTCTTTGCTTTTCTTCGTTACCAAATAAATCATACATAGTAGCAAGTGCACCTTGCCCTATTTGTTTTAAAGTACTGATTGCAGATTTTGCCCCTGCTTGTATAGCATTATCATCTAAGTTATTGGGGTCTATTAAATTTACAGGTGTTTGGCCATAGGTATAACCATACCCATTTTCGAACATCTGTCCTTGGAATTTTTCTGATTTTAAATAATCACGAACTTGATCGTCCGTGTAGCTGGAGGGTAGTGATAAGTCGGGTGCCCCATTTTCAAATGAGATATATTGTACGTCGTCTGCCATGTGTTACCTTACGTTGTATTCAGAGCTTGCGCCCTTAGGGTTAATTGTTAGTCTGTGCCACCTTGTATAACTGTTTTAGATGATCTTGTTTTACCTGCTGGTTCGCCTCGAATTTTATCTGTTAACTGAGATATTACGTCTTTAAATAACTCAATAGTTTTATCATCAAACATACCTGTATTTTTTGCAAGCATTTCACTAATAGCTGCTATACCTTCAGCAGGTGCAGTTAGTAAATTTTCCATTGTCATTTCTTGAATAGCCCCTGCGTATGCACCATTCCATGCTTTACTTCCTATAACGTGTCCTTGTGCTGTAGCAAAATCTCTTGCATTCTTTTGTGTGTTAGATAAGAATTGTCTTGGGTCTATAGCAGCTTGTGTTTCTGCTTGAGTCTTTATCATATCTAACATAGCTTGATCTTTAACCATGTCTAGTGCTTCAGCTTGCATCATTTTATCACTAACATTTCCAGGCAAGTCTCTAAATCTATTACCATATGCGTCAGCACCTACTCTTGTCTCAAGTAATGTTTCTGAGATACCACTTAGTATAGCATTACGTTTACTACCATCCGCCCATAAATCTCTTAACCTATCTTTAAAAGTAACTTCTACTTCTTCTTCTTCTTCTTCTTCAAATCCACCTGTATGAAATTTCCTTTGAGCAAGTCTATTGCCTGGGTATCTACTTTTCTTTTTATCTTCTCGACTATCAAGTGCTTCCATTTCTTCTTGCATTTCTTTAGTACCACCACGACTACCTTGATCTGTTCTTGAATATGCTAGCAATTCTGATTCCATCCATTTTCTTTTCTTAGGGTCTAAGTTAGGATCTGCTAACATTTTTCTAAGTTGTATAGATCTTTCAACAGCTTTCTTTACATTCTCTGGAGTACGTGGATTATTAATAATCTTAGAAGCTTCATACATATATCCTATATCACCACGCCTAGCTTTATCTAATTTTTGTTGATTACCAAATGGTATATTAACTTTGCTTTTATCTAAATTGTCAAAATCTACTATAGCTTCTGGGTGCTGTTTTAAAAAATCTTGTATTGAAGATTTACCTAATGCCAATGCAGAATCTTGTTCTTCAAGCCAATTTTTAGATATTGATTCTGCCATATATTATCCGAAAGGTTTCCAACCTAAGCCAGCTGCAATGTTTGCCGCACTTGCTCCGTAACCTAATGCTGATTCAAAGAAGCTAGGTTGTGAGATAGCTTCATTAGTTGTTACTGATTCTTGATTTGGATCCGCCGATAGTATACCACTTAAGAAGTTAAGTTGATCTTTAGGATACATCTTCTCTTCTTGGAAGTTCTGATAAGCTAAATCTAATGCTTGTTGATTTTGCCCTTGAGTTAACTGCCCTATACCTAATTGATTTTGCACGTCACCAAAACCTAAGTTCTGTTGTTGCTGTGCTAATGTGCCCATACCAATAGCCCCTTTTAATTGTTGCTCTTGTCCAAACTGCGCACTACCTACACCTTGTTTATATGCTTCCGCTTGTGCCTTAGCATACAGGTCACCAATACCTGTCGTTAAATTCTTTTGTCTTTCTGCTTCTTGTATTCCGTATCGTGTTGAATCCAGTCCACCTGATTGAGCCGCACTTGCCGCTATCTTTTGTTGTTCTATAAGAGATTGATCCCTCATTTTTTGCGCCGATACATCCGCTACTTGCGTCATGTATGGATTCATATAATTTTGTATTTGCGTTGGGGTTGGCCCGCCTGCCGCTCCTGTCGCTGTATTATAAGCTTGTTGTCCTTGTAGTGTACTGATACCAGCCATGCCCGTACCTTGTTGCATAGCAGCCAGCATCTCTGGCGTCATGCTCGCTATACGTGGATCTGTATATCCAATATAATCTTCGCCTGCTACATCTTGAGCTGCTCCAACCATGTTAGCACCAGCTTTCCTTAAGTAATCAGGAAGCTGTTCCGCACTGGTAGGCTTCATTTCTGGTGACCCAGGTTTAAATAAAAAATCAAACATTCCCATAATTAACCGTACAATCCTAAAGGTTCTAAACCCATAGCCTTTCTTCTTCGTTTTTGATATTCACTGAAAGGTTCTAATCCGATACCTTCTCCAGTTGTTCCTTCAGTCATATACTTATATATGTCTGACTCTGACCTAGGTGCTGTTCTATACCGAGCTACATCTTGAGTAGGGTCAGTTTGAAATCTTCTATTAAGTGGTACACTAGTTGCTACGTCACCTGTACGTGGACTAGTATACTCCATAGTCTGTGCTTCTTCATCTACTACACCAGTTGGTGTATCAATAACTTCTTCTTCTATTTCTTCCATAAATCTTGGGCGCCCGCCCCCTTGACCGTGGTCTGCTTTGTTTCTATTTGTTATTTCTCTTGCTTCAATAATTTTTCTATCAAAATTTTTATCCCCTGTTAAAGCGACACCAGCTAGTTCTGCCATACTATCTGAAGTTCCACCTTTATAATACTTAGCTTTATCAGATCTTAAATAATATTCTTCAGGATCAATCCATCTTTGTGCTTGAGTACCCCCCAAAGCATCACTTTTCATTTCAACATTACCTTGTTCATCAAAACCATATAATGAATTTAACTTAGCAGCATAAGCATCTTCATCACCCATTCCTACAAAGCCCATTTTATCATCATACATATTATAAAAAGCTTTACCTTTGTCAGATAAAGACCCATCTTTATTTAAATGACCTTGGTTAAATCCTACATTAGCTAAAGCGTTATCACTCCCTAAAGTTTTTATACTAGCGTTTACACCAGGTATATCATTACTTAAACCAATAGTATCTGCCATTTTAAATAAACCATGTTTTTGTTTAGCTCCTTGAATTGTTCTCCATTTTTCTTGATCTGCCATATTTAAGGAATCAAAACCATATCTATCTATTTGTTTACGTAAAGATTTTTCATCATCTTCTGATATATTAGCAGCGTCTAAATCACCATACATAATTTCTTTTTGATCTTTAAATATACCTTCTAATATTTTATCAAGTGCTTTCTTTTCTTTATTTAAAGAGTTAAATAATTTTTTATCTTCTTTACTTAATTTACCGTCTTGTTTCTTTTTATTTAATTCATCTAATTGTTTTTGTATTTTATTCTTTTCTTCGTTCTTAGTATTTTTTAATACTTCATTACCTATTTTAGTTTTCTGTGACTCATAAGGATCTTTACCTGTTATTCCTGCAATATTAGCCATCTGTGTTTTATCTTCATCAGTAGTTGTTCCTGTTCTTATACGTTCTCTTCTGTTATATTCATCTGTTGCGCCACTAGTCCCCCCTTGATCATCTACACCACTTGCCTGTATATTAGATTCATTTGTACTAAAGCCTTTAGATTGGCCATAATTAGAAACTTGTTTATCATATTTACTTCCAGTTTGTGACTGACGTATACCTCTTTCTCTTCCTGTTTCGACATCATCTTCCCATGATTTTTTAAATGATGGTATACCTGTTGTTGGTTGTATGTCACCTGACCCACCTAGCATCTGCAGTATGCCTGCTTCTTCTGGGTTAATGTATGCAAGCATTTCACCTGGAGGTGCTTCTGCTTCTATCATTCTAGTCATACGAGTCATATCATCTTTAACGCCTTGTTGTGCCATTTGCATAAATTCTGGTGTTGGTTGTTCTTGGCTGGGTAGCTCGTATATGCCCCCAATACCTTTATTTGATTGTCCGCGTAAAGCTTTTGCTAGCATAGCCGCACCACCTACAGGGACTTCGTTAGGTTTTACAACCATATTTCCGCCTTGTACTGGTCCTGCTAATGCGTCTGTTTCGGACATTTGCCCTAACATTTCTACTCCTGATGCCATATTGTTCCTATTATACCTTATTTGTTAGGGAAAGTAAAGGGGGCAGATTGTTATACACCTCTTAATTCCTCGCTTATTTCCATTACTGATACAAAAACGTTAGCTGGCTGGACAGATGTGTTTATTTTTAGTATATCTGCTGACTCCAAAACAATAGGCCCCATTGAGGCAGCATCCACTGTTATTTTTGTTGCGTAAGCTGTTGTATCAAAATGCCTAATCGCATGAGTGGCACTGGCACTTGTATCAGTTACTTGAATGTCTAAAGTTCCTGCTCCAGCTGTAGTATTAAATACCGTAAATGTCTTAACGACAGCTGAATAATTAATCAAGCTTGTACTTGTTGGGCAGGTATAGACAACTTGATCTGAACCTGAAGTAGTAATTTCTAGTACTGAATTTTTGTATTGTACGGCCATTAGTTTAAGAACCAATCCATTGATTTTGTTACATTATCATCAGCAATCTTTACTGGTGTTTCAGTTGTACTAGCGTCACGTAAACGTAGTATGTTTATTAGTGCGTCGTATGTACGTGCCGACAATACATCCTCTGCTCTTTCTTTATAGGAAAGCTCTGGATAAACCCCTTTAGTATATAATCCCATTATCTAAGTCCGTCTTGTTGTGCTTGCATACGCCATGTACCTAATCGCCACCCCATGTCTACTGTGTTGCTTGAGTAACCTGCTTGAAAAGAACGACCACGCGCGCGCATACTTACTTTACCTGTTGTATCTAATACTGTAGCTGTCTTAGATGTTTGAGTAGTACTTGGGTATAGTTTTGATTTTAAAGTAAATGTTACTTGTTTGGTGCCTGTTCCTACAAAAGTAGTATCAGGTATTATCTTATCTACAAAGTAAATAGAGTTACCTGCTTGATCACCTGTAAAGAAACCTGTTTCAATACTAGCTGTCATTGCACCTGATTCATTATTGTAACCAAATTCTTGTTTGTATGAATAACCATTTAAATCTGTAGCTGTAGGGTACTCATATATACCAGCATCGTTCCAAGCTGTCCTAGCTAATGAACCTATAGACCATGTGTTATCTATGTAATTATATATAACATACTTATCTACTTCTGTTTGTCCTGAAGACGGGTAGAACCACCATATCTCATTAAACTCAATGATCTCCGCGCTAAATACTTTTTCTCTTTGTGTTTGGTTAAAGCTATTAAATACATGATTAAGTACTGGGCACTTTAATGTTTTAACTGCACCATCAAATGCATAGAAGTTATCTACTCCCATCCAATAGGATGCCCCCTCAATCATAGCTGGAGAATTTTTAGATATAGTACCTGAAGCTTCTCCTAACTGTTGGAAAGAGAATGTAAATGGAGGGCCAGTAAACTGCATACCATACATGTCTACATCCGTCCATAATACCATTTGGCCACGAGCTTTCGCCGCCGCTTCAATGTTAGTTCCTGTACCTAATCTAACCGATCCCGCTGTATTTGTTATAGCTGTATTCCAATTAGATAAACTTTCTTGTGAACACCATCTTACAGTCATACGGTCATAAGTTGATGACCCTTCTGGATTAGATCCAAATACGACAATATGTCTATCAGGTGTAGATACTAATACGACACCTACTTTAGTTGGTATCTCCGCACTACTGCCACCTACACTAGTAACATACCACCCTAAGGTAGTACCTCTGTAATCTAAGGGACTTGGCGTTGTATCTTTGGCTGTAATGAAAGCGCTAATATCAAAATAGTATAGAGTGTCTTCTCCACCACCTATACTAGCAATGACATCTTCACCCCATGCATCCATTGTCCACACACGTGGAGATAATACAACACCTGTACCTGATGTTCTGGCTGTACCCCATGAAGCTGCTCCCCAAAGACCTGTGCCAAATCCATAACCTGTTAAACCATCTTCTGGTCCGTTACTTATTAAATATCTTAATACTACAGCACCACCGCCTGATCCTGCACCACTCGATGTTCCTGTTATACTTCCTGGCGTTGCGCCAGTTGTTACTGCTGTTAATGTGTAAGTAGAACTACTCACCCATGTTGCTAAATATTCGCCCGCTGTTATTGTCATACCATTAAAGGTAACAGTGGATGCACCACCATTAACTGTTGATATAACTATACGTGAAGCAGGACTTGTTCTTGCTATTTCGTTACCTGCATCGGTAACTGTAATTGTTGTGCCCGAACCAGCTGTTGCAAAAGGATTTGTTAAAGCTACATTGTCTGTTTTGTAAGGAGTAATGTCATACGATACGTTTGCGTATTCTGCATAAACGTGTGTACTTGTGCCGAAGAGGATCATCTTCCTGCCGTCTTTGTCTCTATGTGGAAATATGTTACGCGGAACTCCCGACATCGGGCTACTGGTCGTTGCTGAACGTTTTATCCAGCCACCTATCTTCTCTGCTTGATCATATTTGAAGCGCACTTTATCTGCGCTTGTATATCGAAGACCTGCCTGGTAATCTGTTATCTCAGTAGTTACTCCTGCAGGGGCCGTTAAATCTACTAGTGGCATTTGCCCCCTTCATTGTTATGGTTTAGGATATTTTAATTTTATCTCAGCTCGTTTAGCTTCAATGGCTGCCTTGTCATCCGTATCGTATAAAGCGACAACTAATTCTTCTATTGTAGGGTATTCAGCTTGTCTTTTTCTTGCATAATCTTTTGCATCATATTCGGCTTGTAGTTCAGTTTGCTTTGCTAAAATATCAGCTAAAGAAATTGGAGTTGTTCCTTCTGACCATTCAATAGTTAAATCAGGATTTGTTGTATCGTATTTTTCGTGAGTAATTATGTATTTAGCACTAGGATTAATTGTCCTAATTGCTTCGCCTATACTTATCATGCTAAAATCTCCGTTAACCAAATCCCTGAAACTACATTAGCCGCAGTAGACTCATAATTATTTTTGAACATTGTTCCAGCTGAATTTTTCTTCCATTGAACTTTGTATGTTAAAGCTGTTGTGGTGGCAGGACTATAGATTTCTCTAAAAGCGATAATTCCATTTTCTTGACCATTGCCACATAAAATTTGTGTGTATATTCGTTTAGAAACAAATGAGCCAGCTCCAACTTGTTCCAATACTTGCATAGTGATTCTTCCGTCTGATGACATTCCAGAATTAATAACATCTACCATAACTGTACTGTTAGTTGCCGAAAGTGTAATTGAAGCTGTTGCTCCAGTATCAACATAAGTTGTTGTGGTTGATTCAACATAAGTGGTATCTAAATCTTGTACTATCTGTCCTATTTTTCCACCACCAGGCTCTGCCTTATAGGTCTGATCTCCGTATAATACTGTTGAACTAGATGCTGTTCCCGTTCCCAGTCTTGCCGTTGGAACAGTTCCACTTCCCAAGTTCGTTGCATTCAAAGCTGTTAAATTAATGCCGCTTGACGCTGGCATTGTTGCTGGAGGTGTCAGCGTAGATGCGCTGATGTCCAGTGTTGCTCCACTTGGTACTGAAATCGTATCTCCTGATGTGCCAATCTCCAACGCCGTTCCGCTTTGGGGATCGAGTTTATCTACTTTTAATACTGATGCCATATTTTAACTCTTTGGGTTGTTTGTTTTAATTGCTTGAATACGTGTTTTCCACGCATCGATATCTTTAAATATCTCATCAAGCTGATCGCCAATATTGCCATAAGCTGTTCTGCGTGTGCTTCTCACAACGTTGTTCGCTTCATTCGTGTCCCCAATGGCTTCGTGTACTGCAAGGTCAGCATCGGTAGGCTTTGCAAGCCCGTCGATATTCCATTCCTTAATGTATGGCCCTGCCCCTTGTGAGTCATCCTGAAGGAGAACATCCTTGCTGAAGTCAACAGTTTTACCTGCTGCTTCCACATACGCGCGTACCTTAGTTGATAACTGTGCCATTTAGACTTCCTTTTAAAATTGTTAAACTCATATTATTATTTTTTTATCCATCATGCTAAATTTCCTTAACTCTAAAACCACCGATTACTGAATTACGCCAATTGTTATTCTGTATGGTTATATTTCCACCCGAGTTTTGCCATACGTCCATTTTTAATGTATTACCAACTGCTAATTCTGTTAACCCTTGTGTTGATATCCACCCAGAATCATTGTCTGCCCACCACATATGACTTGATAAATAAGAAGTACCGTTTACTTGGTAATTTAGTTGAACTAATTCTCCAGTTGAAAAAGATGAAGCACCAGTAAAATATATTCCACCCTTTAAATACCATAATCCAGCACCCCCAGTTTGAACTGTGTAAGTATAAGTAGAAGTATCATAACCAGAAGCTGAATCCATACTATCTACTAATGAGTCATATACAAGAGTGGTATTTGTACCTGTTGCGATTGTTTGAGTAAAAACTCCTCTAGCAAGAAAATAAGGAGTATTATCTTCACCTGCTGCAACCCATGTTCCATCACCTCTCCAAAAGGTTGAGCTTGATGCGGATGTTCCAGAGTTTAGATTTGCCACAGGTAAGTTACCTGTAACATTGCTTGTAAGATTGCAGTAGGTTGTTGAAGTTGATCCTGTTCCACCATTTGCGATTGGAACTGTTCCTGAAAGATTTGTGGCATCATTCATTGTTCCACTTGCTAAAGTTACATTTGCGTCAGGGAGTGTGATTGTCCTGTCAGCACCCAAACTTGCAGGTGAAGCGATAGTAACATTGCTTGTGTTATCATTTTCGAAAAGCTTTATCGTGCCTGTACTTTTAAGTCTTATTTCTGACATTAATCTGCCTCCTCAATCGTGTTACCTTCTGCTACCCATTTAAGAATTGCTTGATAGTCTGTGTTTTCTTCATCTATTGGAACTGATATTTGTTTATTATCAGTCGTAGTAATTTCGTATGAACATAATTCATTTTGAAATAAACATTTTTTTACTGTCTGTATCATTATAACTCCGAACTAAAGGCTAGTTTGTTAGTGTTTTGAAATCTACTATTAAAAGGATTGTTTGTAGTTAAGCTACTCCAGTTTCCCACACCACCCCAAAAACCATTTTCATTTGCACCATGTAAGGTTACTTGACCACTACTTTGATTTCGGTTATCAGTTATATCATTTCCATTTAATGCACCAGTTGTTGTAACTGATGGTGTTGTTCTCATTGTACACCAAAATTGTGCATTAACATAAGCTGTTGAAGCATTAACTACTCCACCACTCCAATTTTGTACTAATTGATAATATCTTTGGCATCTAGCTAAATTATCTCCATAACTTTCATGTTGAAAAGGTGGTAGAGTAGCAGAAGTATATTCACCTACTTCTAGTTGAACGCCAGTAAGCCAAAAGTTATTTGATGTGCTATCTAAAAAATTAACTTGGTTTGATGTTGCAAATTTATTACTTCCAGCTACCCAAGTATTATTAGTAGAATGATAATCAGTACCAGCAGCTAGAGTAAACATAATTCTAAAACCAGAAGCATTTGAATTTACTATTACACCAGCAGCACCAGTTATTAAAGAGGTGCTTCCTGCTGTTGGAGATAAGTTTATAACTTTTTTCTCCCATGTACTAGCTGATGAAATTGTGTATTCTATTGGTGTTTCATATCTTGTTAGACCTCCAGCTTCTTTAACAAAACGAATACAATATGTGCCAGTTTTAACTGACTTAACCCAAAAAGATAAAGTTAAATTTTCAGCATTGGAAGTACCATATTTTAATAATTGTAAATTTTGACCTTCAAAAAATTGTGTAAATCCACAAGATTGATTAGCAGCAATAGAAGCATCTGCTGTCGTAACATCAACTTTTAATGATTTAGCAAAACCATAACCACTTGGAACATCCGTATCTTGTGTTACTGTTACTGCTCCATCTGAATTTTCATCCATAATCCATCTATCAAGAGTATAACCATTAGAGGCAAATGAAGCACCTCTCTGTGATAATTCCATATCACCATTAATAATTAATGGATCTACATTAGGCCTAAAATTAGTGGCATCTCCAAATCCTGTTGCCGTTCCGCTGTTGGCAATCGTTGCCCCTGAAGGTACTGTGAATGTATCACCTGAATCTCCTAAAGTAAAAGCCGTACCTGTTGCAGGTGAAATTTTATTTGTCTTTACTTCATCTACAACTGTCAGTCCTGCTCCTGTTGGAACAGTAATTGTATCACCAGAAGTTCCCAACTCTAAAGCCGTGCCTGTACTGGGATCTACTTTATCTACGTTTAATAAACTCATTTATACTATAACCACATTACCTGTTATTGTTACCGTTCCTGTATAGGAAACTGGACCTGCCAAGACAGCTGATTCAATATAATGATTTCCATCTATCGTTGCTTGATGGGTAAAAAATCCATCCTTGGCACTTTCTTGACCAATATATAAAGTTCCGTTTTGATCTTTTGTTTCAGCCATATTATTTCTCCTTAACTAATTGCGTCTATATAACTCACATATGCCGCGCATGAAGTTACAGCCGATGCTTGTACCCTCAATAAATCCGTGCTTTGAATGACAACTTTTGAACCACCTTGAATAAGCTCTACGCTACTTTTTGGTGCAATACTCAAATCATCAGCCAAGTAAACAATTGACGCTGTACTTCCTGCCGCCGCTACATCAATCCAACAATCAACTGTGATAGCGGATGTAGTGATATTCGTTAAACGAATACCAATAATCGCATCATCAGAGTTAGATGTAAAGAGCGTATGCGGAGAAGTTGTTACTTGCGATTTATATACTTTTTCAAAATCCTGTGCCATTTATCCTCCTTAATTATAAAGCCACGGCCATTGCAATGGCCAGACCTTTTGTTGCTAAATTATCTGCAATAACTCCATTAATAGTAGTAACTTGTAAATCATTTATTGCATTATAAATTGCATTTGATCCATTAACATATACTATTGCGTCACGTCCTGCGCTAACTGTATATGTAGTACCTGAACCTGTTGTGCAAATAATATCATTGCTATCTCCAGTATTATTTAAAACATAATACCACATTTTTTTATTTGGGAATGTAACTGTTGCTGTGCCCCCTGGACTACCTGTAAAATCTAATATTTTACAACGCCCTGCTTCTTGTGCATAAGAAGTTGGATCATTTGTAAAAGGTAATGTATATGTTGTACCTGACAAAGTAATACCAATAATTTGGTTAGCCATGTCATCAATACGTTTTATGTTATCGTTGGTTTGATCACCCCAGGTGTTATCATTTTCACCTGTAGTCATCAAGATCAACTCGGCATTAGACCATGTTGAAGCCATATGTTATTCCTTTATGCTATTCTTATAATAGCGTTAGTTGAATCTGCTGCTGGCCATTGTATTTCAAATGTACCACCTGATACAGAATAATCTGCACCAAAATCAATTACTGCTACAGCTGAATTACTATCACTTGTATTGTATATTAAACAACCACGTGTAGTAAATGTTGCTGATGACCATGACGCGTTAGCGCTAAAGTCTGTAAAAGCTGTTGTACCTGTTGATGTTGGATTAACATTTGTTAATGCAAATCCTCCTGTAGTATAACCACCTGTTGCCGCTAGTTCATCTGAACTACCAGTCATGTCAGAATAATTTGTTGTTGCTGCACCAAAAGTACCTGTAATACTTGCGTTGGCTTTAAATAAGGCTACTTTAAAAGCATCTGCTGCATTGTTAAAGTCATGATCGCCTTCTAATAATTCTACTTTAAAGCTGGTACATAATGCTGATGTTAAGCCTGCCATTATCTATCTCCTTCTATTCTTCCTAATGTTCGAAGTTCACCTTTGTATAATTCAGTGTTCCTCATTCTTACTTGTTCTTCTACCCCTAATGTCTGAACTGCTCGTTCATAATATCCTTGGTAGACGGGTAATTGTGTTTGATCTTTCATAAACATGGCTGCCTCTATAAGACAAGCACCTAATAAAACATCTTGGCAATTATCTCCTAAATACGTATTCGCAGTACTTGCAGATAAACCCGGTACATGATAAGTATAACCTATTTCGCACGTAGTGTCAAGGGCTGGAGTGGGTGCAAAGATAATATTTGTATGTCTATTTGTAATAGTATAAGCTGTTCCTGGACGTTGGTACGAGTAATATTGTATAGTTCCTGTTCCTGTTGTAGGATTCTTTGTAAATTCACGTATGAATGTTTCATCTTTTAGATACAACATATCTCCATTTTGAATACGTAAAAATCTTAATACCACCAAATCTTGGGGTAAAGCTACCCCTGTAACCGCTGTACCTGACGCAATAGTAACTGTTTTTCTGAAGGCAGTTAAATCTAATTCCTTCATAATTCTTAATTCTGCGTTAGCAATAGCTACATCAATTGGTGCAGTACCTGACCCTGTAGCTGTAATAAACTCAGTGCCATCATTTTCAGTCCAATCTTGAATTGCCTGCTTTAATTGTACATATGTTAATGCCATATTATTCGCCCCATGTGTCTCTGCCCCATGTTAGTGTACCCCAACTTGGAGAAGTTATTGATGCTGTTCCTAAGTACGCAGTCATTGCTGACATTGTAACTGGAACCGCTGTAATTAATTCTGCTTGAGCAGAACCTAATACTGTTGTTCCTTCGAACCCTGTTACAGGATGAGCTGCATTAAGTATTAATGTACCTAACCCACCTGTTCCTGCTAATCCTGGTGGTATCTCAGTACCATTAACAAATAGTCCTGATGTACCAAGAGAAGCAGTTAATGTTCCTAACTCAACTCCAGAAACAGTTTCCGATACATTTACAGTTATACTACCTAAGGTAGTTGTTCCTGCAAATCCAGCTGCATCTTCAACTAAATCTACAATTACAGTACCTAATCCTGTAGTTCCTACAAAACCAGTTACTGGTTGTATTAATTTTTCAACAACAGTACCTAATCCTGCTGTTGCTTCAAACCCAACTGCATCTTCTACTGCAGCAATGGTAACAGTTCCAAGTGCGCTTGTCGCAACTCCTGGAGATGTAACTGGTAATACAATTGCTATTGCTATACCTGTTGTATCCAACACACCAGTCATCTGGAATCCAGATGGTGCATCTGCTGGTTGAGTAGCGCTAACTCTTCCTAAATTAGCGGCACATTGACCAGACCATTTACCATACAACG
>Ga0255048_10001960_pt1 | contig 13596 bp, 18 predicted proteins | sample JV7_2_2_MG_FD_183619 | JGI IMG/M metagenome (GOLD analysis project Ga0255048, IMG submission 183619) | Seawater microbial communities from Jervis Inlet, British Columbia, Canada - JV7_2_2 | ecosystem: Environmental > Aquatic > Marine > Inlet | place: Canada: British Columbia | collected 2016-10-06
ATGTTATCCCATGGCAAGGCATAGACATCATTTTCACAGAGAAGAGCCTTCTCACCCTTCTCTGATTCTTCGTAGATTTTGTCACCCTCCGGACTGATGCCCCCACCAGCAGACTGGCAGCATGCTCGGACAAAGCAGTCCCGGAGATCTCGAAAAGTGATCCCTTTGATTTCCGTTTTGCCACGTTCCCCACCACATGTCCAAGGTTGTCCTTCGTGCAGCCGGGCTCTCTGCATACCGCGCTGGTAGGCTTCCGGGAAAGCATCCTCAAACACCTCTTCGAGATCATTCAGTACTTCGCCACTGGGCGAAACGAAACAGCCATCATTCATGGTTCTCTCCTACTTGGGCTTGTGATGTATTGGGTGCACGCAGAGCACGTTACCCCCGCTATGCCATTTGCTTCGAGATCGTCAAATACCCGCTTGCCACACAGGGTGGTGGGCAGGGTGGTGGGCAGAGGAACGGTCCCCTCCTGTCTCAAGTGGACGATAGAGGATAAGAGAGTCTCGCACTCGATGAAGCTTCTACTTCCGGTATCTGACACCACGCCATCCTTCTGCTGTTAGTGGGAACCCATCTGCCCATGCAGGTAGTTGGGATAGTAGCCTCTCCAGCTCTTCGACGGAACCCTGACCAGCGGGCACTTCAGCGACTACCTCATCATGCACCGTCAAAATGGGCTTGTAGATGGTGTCGCGGAGTCGCAGCATGGCGTCTGCCATGAGGTCGCGCGAGAGCGCCTGGACGGCGTTCTCTGTGAGCTTCCCACCGTAGGTGTGCTGCCGGCACCACTGTCGAGTCTGGCTGTTCATGCCCCAGTAGCGGAGGCTGAGCCTCTCTGTTTCCTTCTCAAAGTAGTGTAGCTCTTCCTCACCAGTAGCTTCATTCACAATTAGCCGCGCTATCTCGATGGTCTTCTTTTCCATTGCTACCGAAGGATCGAAGTAGGCTAGCAGCCGTCCACTGGGCAATTTCATATAGAGGAACCGCCCTCGTGTTGCGAACCGCATGTTGCGGAACTCTACTGGTGCGGCTTCATTTCCTCGGCGCACAGCTTCTACCGCGTGTTCCTCTATGTCTGCCCAGAAGTCTGCGACAGGCTTGTGGAGTTCGCGGTATGCCTTCTTGACTTGCAGGCAGAACTTGAGGTCCAGGTTAATGTCATACCCCTCGCATGTCGTCTGGAATTTCTTCTCGGCCATCTGATAGCCGAGGCCCAGAACTGCTTGCTTGCCAACCTGACGCTCAGGGTCGTCCTTGGAGAAGGTCTCGTAGGGGCGCTCCCAGATTGCTGCACACTGATCCAGGTAGATGTCTCGGCCTTGGCGGAACACACCCAAGGCTCTCTCATCCCCAGCGAGCCAGAAGACACCGCGGGCTTCGATCGCAGAGTAGTCAGCGGCGACCAGCTCGTACCCTGGCGCCGCGGTCATTGCTCCGCGTAGGCACGAAGAGAGCAGCTCCATAGTGTCGCCGTACATGAGATCGATGTCATACCGATTGCCGTATTCCATCACGTCGGAGCAGCCCACGTCCATATTGAACCACTTCTTGACGTTGTAGCCGCCCTCGCCGTCTTGAACGAACCTCATCATGTTCTTGGTATCGCCACGGGGGAAGTTCTGTGGCTGTACACCACGTCCGGCCCACCTCCCGGTATCAGCGCCCCAGTACGCGAGAAGATCGCGAATACGTCCATCCTTGCAGCAGCTGGCCAACATCGTCGCGTACTTCTTGGTGGACGTCTTCGCGGTAGAGATCCGCAATAAGAGAGCCTCATAGGACGCCTCCGTGAAGCGGTCCTCCATCTTGAGAGCTTCTTTTAACGTGGCCTTCTGCATGTTGGGAAGTTGTGTCCCTTGCTGGGCATTGATCCAGTCGAGGAGCTTCTGACGTTGGGAGATCCTGGTCACTGCCCCATCAGTCAACTCAGTGATACGTTCATGCGCTGCCGCCAACACATCCTCGGAGATCTCCAGGGCTTTCTCGACGAGGGCTAGATCGCAGTGGATGCCGGTATGGTTCATCTCCTGATCTAAGAACCACACTTCTTGCTCATAGTCACTGAGGGGCCGAAGTTGTTCGGAGAGAGCTTTCTCAGTGGCCACATCCTGCATGTTGTACTCGAACAACCTCTCAAGGTCTTCCAGCTTCTCATGCCAAGGGTGAAGGCGACCATCAAGAATGAGATCAGTGTAGGCATCTTCGCTATTTGCTCTTACCCACCGGATCAGATCGAACATATCGGAGCCCGCCGGCTTTGGTACCTTCTGCCAAGAGCTGAGCCCGAGGGCTTCAGCGATGGCTACCCGATCCGCTTTGAGGGGCGCACGGGGTTTGGCAAGCCTCTTCATCAGACGGCTGCCCTCCATGTCTTTCCTCACGGATAGCTGAAGAGCCTCAACGGCATGCTCCAACTTTCGGGGCAGTGAGAAGGAAGCAGCCATAGCTGCGGAGCAGCGCCACTGGCGGAGGGGGATCTCAGGCCAACCGAACCTCTTAACCATGATCTCTAGCCAGATGCACTGCTCGAACATGGCGTTGTGGGCTTCAAAGAGCGCACCAGAATGAATACGCTGTTGAACCCCGCGGACTGCGTCAAGGCCATGCTGGTACATCAGGGGCGTCATCACATCGCCTGGCTGATCCTTATACCAGACGCGCTCATTAAGGCCCGCTCCAGGGAATGTTGGGTGCCAGAGCCAGACCTCTTCGTTACCCTCATATCCCCACGACAAGCACATTACTTCGGTGCTCGGGTCTTCCGCGTACCTGTGCGGGCCTACTTTGATATTGACGGCAGAGCGCGTCTCGAAATCAATGGTTACCAGCATCAAGTCTCCGGGGAGAGGAAAGGCCCGGACCGGGAAACAGGGACCAACCAACTTCCGGTCCGGGCCTTTGGGTTCAGAGGGGGAGAAGGTCCCTCTGAGGTAGGATTGGATCAGCCCAGAAGGTCATCGGCGTCCGCGGCGGCCGGCTGGTTGCTGGTACCTGCAACCGGCTCGAAGGCTTCCTCGGGTCGGGCACGCCCACCAAGCGGGGTTCCCTCGCCGACCTTCTGCACGTTATCGAGGCCGAAGGATATGCCTCGATTGCCTTTGGTGTCATAGCCATAGGCGTGAACCTGGAGCCGGACCCGGCAACCCGGATACATGTCCTGCTCATTGATGATCGGCTGAAGATTGCCGTCCACCATACCTGGCTGGAACTTCGTCCGGGCAGTGACACAGATACGGCCTTTCGTGAAGGGCTCGCCGTACTTCTCCTTCTTCTCCCCTTTTACAAATGGGGAGTGAAGATCATCGGGCCTGCCGCTGGGGAACTTCGCTGCGACTGCGGCTTTCGCAATGCGACTGAGATCGGAGAGATCGGCGCCCTCATCGAAGACGACCATCGCCTCGAATCGGGGTTCCGCGCCAGCTCCTGCAACGTGCTTCTCGAACAGGTGGGGGAAGCACAAGGTACCCACGGGTGTGGTGACTCTTTCTTTCTCGTCAGCCATGTCAATGGCTCCTTTCGGTGTAGCCGTTTCGTCAGTTCTCGATCTATTCACACCGATACCCGACTTGGGCGGCGGCGTCAACAATTATTAGGCTAGCAGATCCGAGCCGTCTTCCTTGGAGACTTCAGTGAATGCCTCGATAGCCGGCGCGACAGCCTCACGCTTGTCTGATTCAGGGACCAGGGTCAGGGCGCCCTCTGGCTTGATGGCGTATTTCGCGACCCACTTCTTCCCGAGGCTCTTGACTTTCTCCAACTGGGCGGGGGACCGGAGTACCGACTTGTGGGTATCCGTCTTCTTGATGCCCGCCTTGTTGCGGAGCGTTTTCTCAAGCTTGTCTTCATCCGCCCATTTACGGTTGGCCCTTCCTCGGACCAACTTCTGCCCGGGGATCTTGACACCTTTCTGTGCAAGGTGGAAGGCCATCTCACGAACCCGCTTGGACCAATCACTAAGCAACTCGGTCAACTCCAGAGCGCGAGCGATAGTCTCTGGGTTGTCTTCACTCGGGAGGATCATCTGGACGGGATTCATGTCCCCAATGTCCCTCTCTAGGGGGTTATCAGCGAAGGCTTCTTGAGCGAGAGTGATTGCATTGGAAGCCATCCCAGGGCAGATGGCACCCGCGGCGCACCACCGACACCAGTCGCCTGTCACGGGGGTAGCATCCAGAATATACGTCGCGTCAGCAGCCGCGAGAAGGGTCTTACCCCACTTCTCCAATTGCCCACGGGTCAGGCCGAATTCCGATCGGCTCGTGCCATCATCAAAGACGACACGCGGCTGGCAGATCACGAGGATGACACCCTCGATGCTCTTCTGGGCTTCCTTAGGGATGAGAGTGTGCAGTGACCCCAGGGCGTAGTACTTCATCTGCGGATTCTCGACCGCGGATACTTTGTGCCCCTTGCCGTACTTGAAGTCGATGACGACCAACACACCCAGCATCTGCATGTTGTCCACGATGACGCAATCCGCTGTACCAAACAGGTCATCACGTATCGGGAAGGGTTGCACAGACTGCTCGATGTAGATCACGGGGTCGCCACACTTGCTGACCCACATCTTGATCTCAGACATGTACGCTTCGATGGCATCCGCCATCTCGTCATCGACTCTCCAGCAGTCATCGCCGAGACCCCGGGTACTGTCTTCCGGGAGTAGCTCATAGTCACCATCCAGCACACGGCCCAGGCGTCGGCCAATGAAGCTGCAAGGGTCCGGGTAGGACTCCATGCCTGAGTTGACGAAGGTATGGAGGACGTACTCGCAGAGGGCGTGTGCCGCGGAGCCTTCCTCTGCGTACGAAGATGTTCTGTCTTGCATCCCGGAATCGAGGGTGCTGATGAGATAGGGGGATGCAGAGCAATTCATCCACCGTTCGGCGGAACTCGCTCCAAGGATTGCGTGGGCTGTCATGTAGAACTCCTTACTTGGTGGAGAGATGGGGCCAGGCGGAGAAAAGAATGGATGCGACCCGCCTGGCCCCGTGTTGCTGTACCTGCCGATCTTGCTACAGCAGATCGCTGTTGTCGTCCCCTTCGGAACTCCCGTTGTCCTCTCCCATGAAGACGGCATGCAACGCATCGTAGTCCTTCAGCTCAACGGCAGCCAAAGAGGTCTGGCCGACACCTGCCAAAGCGGCAAGCAGAACCTCCCGGCCATTGGCCTTGAGAAACTTCTTGCCGGCTTCTCGAAGCTGATCCAGGGTGATGGTGGGCTGCGTGGCGGGCTTTGACTCGGCCTTGGGCTCGGCCTTGGGCTCGGCCTTGGGCTCGGCCTTGGGCTCGGCCTTGGGCTCGGCCTTGGGCTCGGCCTTGGGCTCGGCCTTGGGCTCGGCCTTGGGCTTGCCACCCTTCCCCGTCTGCTTTCTGGTAGATGCCTTCGCGGGTGCACCAAGAACGGCTGCGGTGAGATCCTTCACAGCCGCCAAGGTTGCATCGTCGAAGCCAACGGAAATCGTCAGTTGACTCATTATGTCATTCCTCTCTTTTTGTGTTCGTATTGAAAGACGCGGCATAGGATACCAAAAGCGTAGGGGGCCGCAACCCCTAACTACCCAACCCAATCAATTCCATGCGACGCGCCCACTCAAGCCGCCCTCGCATGATAGCTTCTCTTACTTGCCTGTAGGACCATTGGAAGCCCTGGCCCCAAGTCTCGCGGCCCTTCTCGTTCAGCTCTCTAATGGTGAACCCCAGGCAATTCGCAGTGTACAGGCGTGACTCCCATCGATACTTGGGGTCAGTAGTGAACTGGGAAAACTGAGTACCAATGTCAACGCGTCGGGACATCCTATGCTCAGATCCTCCAGCGCGGAGAGAGGTTTTCACCTCCCCCTTGAACATCGTCACGTCTCGATAGCCCCAAGTAATCCCGCAATGACCGCACACCCAACATCTACGCTCTCCAGAGTAGTGCCTGTGTGGCCCTCTGCAGCTTGAGCACGCTTTGTCATAGACACGGCCTCGGCTATCCACTGGGTCAAGCGCGGGCGCTCCAGAGTCATCTAGGGTGGTATAGTACCAAATGATCCATCGGTCCGGGGAACTCATTCGAAATCTGATACCCCCACGCGCTCGTATCCGCGTTTCATAGCCCCCTCAAACCGTCTACGCGTCCTTCGCCATTCCAGGTTGCCAGCCATTACAGTGGATACCCTATTGAAGTCTGGCTGCTTCATATCGGAAGCATTCCTTTGGAGAGCCTCGAATACAAGGCATTCAGTAGAGATGAAGTCTATTTCCTCCAGCTTCGCAAGGTAGCCGAACAGTCTCTCTTCTATCGGGTCGACTATGCGTCGAGACTCTTGGATCTCAGAGGCGCGTTCCCACAGAGATTTGTCAATAACCAAAGCGCCAGGCGTTGGGTCTTGCCGCCAATCTTCCAAAGCTTCTGCAAAGAGCTGATCCCTGATCTCAGCTAACCCAGTGAGGTCAATGATCCCGACTGCCACTGGTAGGAAGCGCCGATTCCCTGTTGCATCGACTAGGTACTCTGCATCGTTCGTTGTGCCAATGAAGACAGTCCGGCGCGGGTAGTCGCGAGTTGATTGGGCATACGCGAATCGAGCGCGGTCAGAAGTACGTGTGAGGAAGGCTTTGAGCGAATCGACATCCGAGCGGCGCATCGCCGCCAGCTCTTCCATCTCGATGATCCAGAAGCCCTGCATGGCTTGGATGACATCTTTATCGTTGGGGTTCTTGTGGGGGATGCCTTCGAGATGCCACTCACGCCCGAGTACCTTCAGCATGGAGGATTTCCCGCACCCTTGGCGTCCCTCGAAAACGATCATAGTGTCGTACTTGATTCCAGGTTTGAGAGCGCGAGCTACCGCGGACAGCACTACCATTCGGCTCACCGCTTGGGTATACCCACTCGGCTCCGCCCCGGCATATTGGATCAACCAAGAGCGAAGTCTTTTCGTGCCGTCCCATCTCAGGGTATCAAGGTACTCATGGATCGGATTAAAAGGGCGCCGCAACGCGAAGGCATAGATAGCTTCATGAAGCATCCGGATAGCCAGCTCCAAACGCCATCGCCGCAGGATGTACGTGCGGGCCGCATGGAGTAGACGGTCATCCCACACGGCCGAGGCCGCTGGGAAGAAGTCCTTTATAGGGCCTAGGTCACCCCTCAGGGTGACTCGGTCATGAAGCTCGTCGTACTCGGGACTGATGCCCATGCAGTCAATCGCTTCGAGCGCGTTCTCCACAGTCGGCTTCGGGCGGCCAGCGGCGTTCCGCTCGAACATCGGCACGCGCTCTGCATCCTCAGGAATCTCGACGACTGCAAAGACGTCCTCAGGCCGATCTCTGAGCAGTTCTATGCCCCCAGCCTCTCGGACACGGAGGTAGAGGGTAGCCGCTGTCACGCCTCCCTGGGCGCCCGCTGTGAGGCTCTCCCAGCGGTCTCGGGTTATCTCTGCGTCTCCGGCGTAGGCTTCGTCAGAGACGGACCAAGCGACGAACTCAGGCCCGCCAGCGCCGGCTGTCGCGGCATGACAAGCCATCATCAATTCCAGCCACTTGTCGTGCTCGCGAAACTCCTCCGGGTCGAGGACATCCAGCAACGCTCGGAGATCGTCTGGGCTGACCTCACCAACCGTCGCGTCTGAGGACTGGAGTGCGGGACGCTTGATAGCAGCCAACAGCTCGGAGGTGACTTCCGGGCGCTCCGCCAAGGGGAGGCATGCCGGATCCCAGGCATAGAACTCACCATTGGGGTGCCTGGATCCCGCAGAGACTACCTGGCGGCCGACAGTCTTGAACTCGACGCCAGGGTAGCCCGGGATCTCATTTCGCGTCTTGTCGCCATCTAGGCCATTAGGGATGCACAGGTAGATGTGACGCCCGCCAGATCCGGTGTTGACTGTTGGGGCATTCGCGATCTCCCCGCCAAATTCCATTTCCAGCGTGGCAATAGCATCGTCCATCTCCTCCGTCATGTTGCGGGGGTCAAGATCGATCACTAAATCATTCTCGGTCAGTCGGATGCCGAGGTTCTGGCCACCCGTGATTGCAGCCTCGATTTGGGAAGAGGTATACGCCGTGGTTCGCCAGCCATTATCAGCCGGACTCTTTCCTCGCTCTCTCTCGAACTGATCGGTGGCATCCCATACATGCAAGGGTATCAAACGGCTGGTAAAGCCGGTAAGCATGTATTGGCTCAGCTCATTCCGATGAATCATGCTACCTCAGTACGGCCAGCGGGCGGCCATTTTGTGATTCCCCATCCGTCGCAACTCTTCCCTACGTTCCTCCAGATCTCCTTCTAGTTGGGGCCAGACACGGGTAGCATGTACATTACCGCAAACCATGTGGTCACCAAAATGTCCTGCCCTCCTATAGCAGAGAAAATCGAAAGGGCCTGGGGAATTGGGGTCCCTTGATCCGCACGCCGCGCCACAGCCGAACAGGAAGTAGTCCTCAGCGCAGACGCATCCATCAAGGGTCACCCCGGGAGGCGGACGTGAATCGCGCGAATCATGTGGCCAGGAAGGAACTGCTCGTACCCTTCCTCCCGCCAAACCCCTTTCCGCAGCATCCTGCGGAGTGCCCACTGTACTCTCACACCCCTGAGGAACACCCAGTCGATCCGGATCTTGTGAGTCAGAACCTCTCCGAAAACCATCGGGTTCTCGAAGACGACTTCTAATTCTGTCATGTAGATTTTAATCCTCTATTTCAAGTGAGTCTACACAGAGGACCCGGTGAGAGGGTATGAACCGTCGGGTAGCCCCTATCATGAAGGAAAACCCTACATTCAAAATGGCATCTATGACAAAGGAGGAAAGGACCCCATCTGCTATTTCAACTTCTTGGACGCGCAGCCGATCATCCATATCCGCGAAATGGACCTGAATTGGATTCCTCATATTCGCCAGTTGCCTCCGATGATGTGGTGCATCTGCCTCTTTCCATTCGAGTGCAGAGCGACGTTGGTGTGAAGCCATGAAGAAGGCCCGCGAGTATATCCGAGCCTGAGATGCGCGCCAGTCCCCACCCAATACCCACCCTGGAAGATGCAGGGGGAATGGGTGTGGCCGCTAACAAAGCGGACCCCTATTTTCGATAGGCCCACAGGGGTGCCCCGGGATCCATTTGGTCCAAGATGCCCGTGCATTCCAAGCTCGATGTTCCGCAGCATGTAGGACTCGTCATCCCCCAAGAAGTGGCAAGGGCTCGCCATACGGTTCTCAGCGAAGACTCGAAGGGGGTGGGGTAGGTGAATTCGAGTTTTCCCCATCTTGGCACCAGAGAGGATCAGGTGCTTCAGCTGGTGGTACAGCTCCGCATTCTCGGCAGTGACATTCTTCTCGCCACTGTCTAGCCATCGGATCAGATGGTCATGATGGTTCGAGGACACGATCACATGATGTTCGAAGTGGTCGTACCTTGGCGTCGTCCCATCTACATACCGGATCGTTGCTTCCAGCTCATTCCGCAGGTTCCCATGGCCGTCGCGTTGCTTGACGGTCTGCATCATGGGCTCCTTGAAGTGGTGAGGGGATACCGAGAAGCAATCGAACACATCATGGTGAACTAAGACGCGAGGCTGCATAGCTTCAACCATCCCATCTTTGCCATACGTAGCCTTGGTGAAGTCGGGATTGATGAACCAAGCATGCTCATCCCCCAGGATGAGGGCTTCCGCGGGATCCGCGCCAAATGTCCCTCCGGCAGTGAACTTGTGGTTCACGTCGATGAAGGACTCGCCATCCCAGGTGATTTCTCGCATGTGAAAGATCTTGCCGCGCTTCTCTACCACGATCGCCGAATGGCTGTGATGGAATGAAGCAAGGTTGCCTTGCTTGGTGGCCGAGTAGTTCTTCTTGGTCGCGGCGCCGGTAGTGTAGAGGATCTTCGGCAGCTCATTCTGCGGTGTCGGGACAGTCCGCATCTGGAGCTGTGTGGCGCCATAGATCGCGCTGGCGCCTTTGCTCCGGCTGTCGAGTCCAGTCAGGGGGCGGAGCGCTGTCGCCTGGAGCCGCATGTCAGGCATCACCAACGAAGGGTGAAGGACAAGGGAATCATCGATCAGGTAAGGGCCGAATGCCTCATGCCACCAGTAGTCCCCGCGGTCCGCCCGCTCTTGAGGGTCTTGGCGTGACGTGGGATTCTTGTAACGGATAGGGCGAACAATTAGCTGGGCTTGTCTCTCGTTGCAATACCTGAGGAGCGCCTGGAAGAAGTCCCACTCTGGCTCAGTGTTGTTCTGAGCCGAGGTGATGACGAGGACCTTGGCCTTCTCAATGGCCTGGACGTCCCGCGTCGTCCGAGTAAAGGAGTGGTTCTTCGCTAGGCCCTTGTCCTCTTCCGCTACTTCCGCAGCGGGGGATTTCATCTCTTCTTCCAAGCTCAATTGAAGACACTCTTGTAGAGTTCAGGCCAATTCGTTTGCAGGTATCTACTGAGAGCGGACAGGGAAGTGTACGGAAAGGCATAGTGGTCTTTGAGAGCAACTATGAACCTGTGCGTCGACCAGCGAGTCTCATTCTTCTTCCTCATTTGGAGGAAGGTCTCACAGTCTTTGCGGGCTTTTTCGTGTGCATCAAACCACTTTGCTACACTCGTGCTCTGCCCGCCTCCATCGGAAACCATTTCCTCTTTCAAGCCCACGCGTCTCCCCTTCTCCGCTTCCCCTCCCAAGGGTTGCCCCCGGCATGGACCCAGGTTCGGAGTGTGCCATGCCGAGGGCCGGTGGGAAGAGGAAACACCAATATAGCTGGAATCAGTACAGGTTGCAACCCCTTGGGTGCTAGAAGGAGTTGGCTACCTCTCGAAGCCTTTCACGCCCGGCTTCTTGCCTTTCGAGTTGCCGGTCCCAAGGCTCTGGATCAATCAGGTTTTCGACTGCGCTACGGATCAGCTGTTCGATGACACGGGGCTCCGGGGCATCCAACTCCCAAGAGCTATCCCCGAACGCCGCAACGTACCCCTCAGCGCGCGAATCAGAGAACTTCGTGGGGTTGGGCGGCGGGTCGTACTCCTCGACCTGATCCATGTTGAGGGCGAGCCGCCTAACAGTAATGTCGCGCTCCGTGAAGATCCGCAGTCGATGCCTGTTGTCCCTCGTCATGTCTATACCACTGGGGTCATGACCGAGCCGCCAGGTAGGAGGATATCTACAGGCTGATCGAGGTCCATCACCAAGCGGTCCCGCGTTATAGAGGGACCAATCGGTATTGTCTCCCGCCGCCGACGCTTCCCTACACCCGCGTCTACCAAGTAACTCGCCGAGGGCGCAGATATATGCTCAGTGGTGAACAGCCTGGGGACACTCTTCGTCTCCAGCTCTTCCCAGACATGGGGGAATTTCTTCTTAGCCATTGTGTCTCCAGTCCTTGTCGGTATAGACGATGCGATTTCTTCCGCTTGTCTTGGCCTCATAGAGAGCTGCATCGGCACGATCCAGCACCAACTTGAGGGGTAGCGTACCCCAGAAGCAGACGCCGATACTGACAGTGACCTCTGTTTGAGACTCTACAGATGCCCGGATACGCTCAGCCGCATCGTGGGTCCCTTTTGCGCTGATGACCACTACAAACTCCTCGCCCCCGTACCTTCCAACGAAGTCGTGCGGCCGGATATCTGAGCGCATGGCCTTGGCTACCTGGCGCAGAACATCGTCGCCATGGGCATGGCCCTTCTCATCATTCACCTGCTTGAAATGGTCAATGTCAATGAAGAGCACTGCGAAGCCTTCCCCGCGCGAGACGCGGGATTGGCGATTACCCAGCTCTATGTCGAGTGCGCCTCTGTTGGGCAAGGATGTTACCGTGTCGATGCTCATCTGATCGACTAGAGCGCGCAATCCTCTTATTTCTTCAGCCATCATTTTGACGATAGGGTCGCGGTCTACTGCAGTAAGCATTGCTGATCTTCTAGAAGTATGAACCATCGTGGCTAATCCTTTCTAAGCCTTTGTGATTTGCAGGGCTCTCTGTGCTTCAGAGTGCATCACCTGGGTCACCATCTCGACGATAACCTTGCCTAGAGAAATAAGTGTCTATCCCCCAGTATCCGGGATCAACTTAGAGTAATACTGATCCTCACGGGGTGAACCTGAAAGGGAGACTACAGCCTTGATCTCTGGGAATAGCATGGAGTCCGTACGGAATTCGATGTGTACCCCTGGCAGATCTGGGAATGCAAAAATGTGTTTTGCCACCAGCTCAAACAGGGGGTTGTCCGCGTGCCGGATCTCGCTTCGGCGCTCCTCAAAGAGGGGGACCCATAGACGGGATCGACTATCCATGTCAGGGATCAGTAATCGGTCCATCTTACTCCTTTGGCCAAAGCATCACGCCCTGGACTTTGTCAATATCGATCTCGATCTCGGAGCCGTCTTCCATCTGGAAGGTGATCCTCTCTACATGCTCCCTCAGAACTTCAAGAGGCTCGTCATCCCCATGTATTAGGAACTCAGTCATTCGAGCCCAATCACTACTTGCGTCACGCTATCGACGCGAATGTGAGCCAGTATTTCGTGGTTCGATAGGAATTCAAGGTATACAATCTTGCGTGGCTCTTCCCGGATGAAGAGATACCGGAGGGCTGATATCCTCCGGATGGCCCGCAGAAGGGTGTCTATACGGATGGTCGTGAACATCATTCGCTCCAGAGCCCAACATCATTGATCGTGAAGGGTCTTCGGTTGCACTCAGGGGTCTCGATCAGGAAGCATTCTTCTTCGCGGGCCGCCTGGAACCACATCCAGTCAAGCGCGCCCTTGACGGGGTCACCTCCGAGAGCCACTTGCCAAAACAAACGGTTCTCTCGGGACAGGGGGCGATCCAAGAAGAGGTAGAGATGAGTATTCCCATGGGATGACGTCGTCCGCTCCATCGACTTGATGCTGAGAGCATGCTCGAACTTCCGAATCTGCTCGACGCAATGCTGGAGGGCAGACTCAGAATCGATGTCCAGCTGAAGAACGCGGGGCGCACCGAATCGACATTTATAGCCGCGAACAAAGGCTTCTAGCCTCACACCTTCACGCCTCTTTGGACTAGGGAAATCTGTACTATCGCCAATCTCGTAGTCATCGGACAAGACAGCCATTAGGGCACAATCCTTTCGTCGCTAGAGTCATAATCGAGCTTACACAATACCCGGCGTTTCGCGCTGCAGTAGACCACTATGGCGATAGCCAGGATCAGTCGCAAAATGTTCACTGCCTTCTCCTTTGTAGGGATATTCCTGATAAGTATCATACCCTAGATCAGCATACAACCCCTTGCCGTGAATATCCTTTGAGTAGTACAGCAGCGGAAAAGTACAGCTACATTGATCAGCGGCGCGGCGCGGCGCGGGCCGGCGCGGCGCGCCGATCAGCTCGCGATCAGCGATCAGCTCGCGATCAGCGATCAGCTCGCGATCAGCGATCAGCTCGCGATCAGCGATCAGCTCGCGATCAGCGATCAGCTCGCGATCAGCCGTGGCTGGATTCCGCTGCGCCTGGATTTTTCCAGCGGCGCCCGGCGGCGCCCGGCGGCGCCCGGCGGCGCGGGCCGGCGCCCGGCGCCCGGCACCGGAAAAACCCAGCTGATCATTTCTGCGGGCCTTTGTAGAACAACTCGGCCA
>Ga0255048_10001961_pt1 | contig 13593 bp, 14 predicted proteins | sample JV7_2_2_MG_FD_183619 | JGI IMG/M metagenome (GOLD analysis project Ga0255048, IMG submission 183619) | Seawater microbial communities from Jervis Inlet, British Columbia, Canada - JV7_2_2 | ecosystem: Environmental > Aquatic > Marine > Inlet | place: Canada: British Columbia | collected 2016-10-06
GTCCCGCCCGGCGACATCCCTTCCCACATCGACGCCGCCGCACTCGCCGGCCACATGTACTCGAACGATCTTCCCGATCCCGACCTGCTGATCAGGACCTCGGGTGAATCGCGACTCTCAGGGTTCCTCCTCTGGCAGTCTGCCTACGCCGAGTTCGTCTTCGTCGACGTCAATTGGCCGGCTTTCCGCCACGTCGACTTCCTCAGAGCCCTGCGCGATTTCGCAGGCAGGAACCGTCGCTTCGGCAAGTAGGCGGTCTCTTCTACGCGGTCACCATTCCGGGGTGGAGATGGGCGACATCGCCCAACTGACGCAACGAGAACCCCCAACCGGTGCTGATCCGGGTCATTGTGAGACGTGACACTCCTGTGTGTGGCTGGCGGAACCGTTCCCACTCCCATGGAACGGGGTCGAGACCGAGGAGATGCCCGAGGACGACGGCGTTCGTCCCGGCATGAGCAACGATGACGACCCGCTTGTCGGGGTCGTCGAGTGTCCAAAGATGACGATGTTCGGATTGCATCGGGTGAACTCCATGGGAGTCGAGCGTTTGTTGGAGCCCGCTGACAACCCGATGGTGGAAGTCGCGAAAGCTCTCCCCGCCAGGCCAGCCGTCCCACATCTCCTCCATCGACCGCAACGTCGACTCCTCGAGGATCCGATCGATCTCCTCGACCGGGCTGCCCTCCCAATCCGACGGGTTGTTGATCTCCTGAAGCCAGTCGTGTGTTTCGAGGTCCTGGGAAAGCTCGACCGAGATCGGCTGCGCCGTCTGCCGTGCCCGGTTCATCGGCGAACCCCACAACTGGTCGACACGGTCAAGAGATACAAGCCGATGTGCGACCCGGAGAGCCTGCTCACGTCCGAGTTCGGTGAGGTCGGGATTGTTGCGTGCGGTCCGGTCCGGCGCCCAGTCGGGCTGTCCGTGACGGACGAGGAAGAGGTCCATGCACAACAACCTACATACCATGGCGCCGTGTCCCGAAAAGCACTGATCGAACATTTGCGCAAGCATGCGCTCCGGACCGACGGACCGTTCACGCTCCGCTCCGGTGCCGTTTCGTCCTGGTATCTCGATGCGCGCCAGACGACCTTCAGCGGCGAGGGCGGGTCGCTGGTTGGCGCGGCAGTGCTCGAGGTCCTCGACCCCGGAGCAGAGGCCGTTGGGGGAATGACGATCGGGGCCGACCCAATCGCAATGGCGACAGCGATGACGGCTGCTCGCACCGGACGGGATCTCCAGGCGTTCTCCATCAGGAAGGAAACGAAGGATCACGGGACCGGAGGCCGTCTGGTCGGCCCGGTCGGGCCGGGGACCAAGGCCGTGATTCTCGATGACACGACCTCAACCGGCACTGCGGCGATCGAGGCTGCCGAAGCCGCCGGTGCTGAGGGTCTCGAAGTCATTCAGGCCATAGCCCTGGTGGATAGGTCCGATGGAAAGGCGGCGGCCAACTTCGCCGAACGCGGCATCCCCTACGTGGCTCTCATAACCCCGGACGATCTTGGAGTAGCCGGATGACCGTTGTGGTGCGCCGATCAGCGGTGAAAATGTGGCTTCTGGCGATCGGGTCGATCCCTTTGCTTGTCATTTCGATCGACGTCGTCACCAAGCGGCGAATCACAGACTGGCTGCGGGGAATTGTCTTTGCTCCGGCCGACACCCAGATTTACGAGCCCCGGGATGTCATCTGGGCGTACGCACTCCTGATCTTCTCAACTGTGATCGTTCTGTGGGGACTCAAGGAACTTTTCCTGCCCACCAAGGTCATCGAGTGTCTCGACCGGGGTCTGGCTCTCAAGTTGCGAGGGCCGTTTCGTCCGACAGACGTAGTCCCGTGGTCTGATGTCGTCAACGTCCGGAGCGGACGGATCGAGGACGATGGGGAGAGGTTGCCAGTTCTCATGGTGACAGTTCTGGACCGTGGGGGACTGCCAGAGCATCCCTGGGGGGCGAGATGGGTCGAAGGCAGGGTTCTTGGTGTGCTCGCCCAGGATTGGTCTCAGAACCCTAAGCATGTGGCCGATCGAATCTCCGAGTTTTCCACGGAGGTGTCTGTTCGCAAGAGGAGCGAGAGTCTGGAGACCGAGCAGTGAGCCTGGTCGGAGCCCACGTCCCTTCTGAGAGGCCGCTGGTCGAGGCCGAGGCGCGCAACGCCGACCTGGTTCAGATCTTCCTTTCCAATCCGCAGTCGTGGAAGAAGCCGCTGCCACGTGAAGACGCCGAGGAGCTTCGATCTTCACCGATTCCCGTCTATGTGCACGCCCCGTATTTGATAAACGTCTGCGCCGACAACAACCGGGTCCGCATCCCCAGCCGCAAGATCCTTCAGGACACCTGTGACGCGGCTGCGGACATCGCAGCTGCCGCCGTGGTGGTTCACGGTGGGCACGTCACCGGGGACGGTCCCCAGGAAGAAGGCATCATCAGGTGGCGAAAGGCCCTGAAACCGCTGGAAACGGACGTGCAGGTGTTGATCGAGAACACCGCCGGCGGGGACAAGGCACTTGCTCGAAGAGTGGAATGGATCGATCGCCTTTTCGATGAGATCGGCGAGTTCGACGTGGGATTGGTCCTCGACACCTGTCACTCTTGGGCCGGCGGTGAGACGTTCGAAGATCTTGTGCCCCGGATAATGGCGGCAACAGGCCGCATCGATCTGGTGCATGCCAACGACTCCAAGGATCCTTTCGACTCGCGCCGCGACCGCCATCAGAACCTGGGTCATGGCGAGATTCCGATTGAGGGCCTGGCCGGGACGCTGTCCGCCGCCGGTGCCCCGATCGTTGTGGAGACGCCGGGCGGCGCCGCCGAGCAAGGCGCCGACATCGAGTGGGTCAGAGGGATCCTCTAGGACCAGATACCAAGTAGCAAATACCAGGTACCCTCCCTGATATGACTGACAAAGTCACCGCACCGCAGATCCTGGGTCGCAAGGGCGGTCCCAAGATCTCCATGATCACCGCTTATGACTATCCGTCCGCCGTGATCGCCGACCGCGCCGGAGTCGACATCATCCTGATCGGCGACTCGGTTGCGAATGTTGTCCACGGCATGGACACCACCCTGGAGATCGGGATGGACGAGATGGTGATGCACACAAGGGCCGTCAAGAGGGCCGAGCCCAAGGCTCTCGTTGTCTCCGACATGCCCTGGCTCAGTTTTCACCTATCTCCCGAAGACGCGGTTCGCAATGCCGGCCGCTTCGTCCGGGAGGGAGGTGCCGAGGCGGTGAAACTCGAGGGAGGACGGAAGCGTCTTCCTGCAATCGAGGCCATCCTTGATGCCGAAGTGCCGGTGATGGCCCACATTGGCCTTACTCCTCAATCGGTGCACGCGATGGGAGGCTTCAAGGTCCAGGGCAAGATGATCGAAGCCGCGGAGGAGATGATCGAGGACGCCAAGGCTCTATCCGATGCCGGGTGTTTTTCCATCGTTATCGAAGGTGTCCCGGACCTGTTGGGTGAGATAATCACCAAGGAGGTCAACGCCCCCACGATTGGGATTGGCGCCGGTCCCGGCACCGACGGCCAGGTTCTTGTCTTTCACGATGTCCTCGGTCTCGGCTCGGGCCGCTATCCGAAGTTCGTCAGGAGCTATGCGAATCTTGCCGACGAAGCTGTCTCGGCGCTGGAGCAGTATGTGGCCGACGTCGAGTCGGGCTCGTTCCCCTCGGAAGAGGAGAGCTATCACATCCCCGACCAGGTGGCGTCTGAACTTCTGAGGGGCCGCAAGTCCGAGTAGTCGCCCTCATCGGGGCCCTGGTCGTCTTCGCCTGTGCTGGCCAGAACCTCCTGGCGCTCCCTGACGAAACCATCTCCGTTGGGGATCAGGAGTTGTTCGTGGCGATTGCCGATGAGCCCGCCGAGCGGGGCAGCGGCCTGATGGAGGTGGAGGATCTTGGCGCTCTCGATGGAATGTTGTTCGTGTACGACACCGAGGCCCCGGCCACTTTCTGGACGCTGAACATGCAGATACCACTCGATATCTGGTGGTTCGACGGTGATGGCATTCTCATCGGAACCGCTGAGATGGATCCGTGCCCCTTTGAGCCTTGCGTGAGATACGGCTCGCCGGGACCGGTGAGATGGGTGCTGGAAACAACGCTCGGTGAGTTCGAATTCGAGAGAGGCTCGTTGCTCTCGACTGTGGAAAGCGGCTGAAGCCGTTTACCATCAGTTGCCGCGTCGACGTCACGCGCCGTCGATGCGCCAAACCCCTGCTCCGTCAAAAGGACGAAGCCTTCCAATCGGATGTCCACAGGAGGTCAAATGCGCGACTACGAAGTAATGACGATTCATCGTCCTGACCTGGCCGAAGACGAGATCGAGGCCAAGGTCGGCGAACTCGAATCGTTTATCTCCAGCCAGGGCGCCAGCATCGCCAAACGGGATCTGTGGGGAAAGCGCCGCCTTGCCTACGAGATCGAGCACATGTCAGAGGGCTACTACTCGGTGATTTCATTCCAGGCCGAGGGCCCTGCGATAGAGCCGGTCCATCGGATGCTCTCGCTGTCGGACGAGGTCGTTCGGCACAAGATTCACCGGCTCGGCGACTGACTGGAATCCGTCACACCACCCCGGCATGATCTGCGGTGGGGGACGGAATAGAGGAGATATCAAATGGAAAACACAGTCACACTTATTGGAAATCTCGTTGATGATCCCGAGCTTCGCTTCACACCCTCGGGCGTTGCCCTCGCCAAGATCCGGATGGCGGTGAACCGCCGCTGGCGTGGTCAGGACGGCGAGTGGCAGGAGGACACCAGCTTTTTCACCGGCACGCTCTGGCGTGAGCAGGCGGAGAGCGCAGCCGAGTCGCTTCAGAAGGGCACCCGCGTCATTGTCAACGGTCGGCTCGAGCAGCGCAGTTGGGAGACCGAGGGAGGCGACAAGCGCTCCGTCGTGGAGATCCAGGTCGACGAGATCGGCCCGTCACTGCGTTGGGCCACCGCGACGGTTAACAAGACGGCTCGCTCAGACAGCAACTTTGGCGGCAACCAGGCAGGCAGCCCACCCCCGGCCCCGGTAGCTCGTGAGAGCTACGGGCCCGACGAGGCGCCTTTCTAAAAGGAGTTAGAAAACCAAATGGGAGCAAGAAAGAGCACCAACAACCCGCGCAGCAAGCGGCGTCGTGCCCCCGACCTGCGTCGGGTTCGACAGAAGCCATGTTCCTTCTGCAAGGGGAAGGTCGACTACATCGATTGGAAAGACGTCGCGGTTCTCCGCAAGTACGTATCCGATCGGGCCAAGATCCGTCCCCGTCGTGTTACCGGCAACTGCCCCCGTCATCAGCGTGAGGTGGCCACAGCCGTCAAGAACGCGCGTGAGATGGCCCTGCTGCCCTATATCAGCACCCGATGAGGCTGATACTCACCGCGGACGTTGCCGACCTCGGCAACCGAGGCGACGTCGTGGACGTGGCTGAGGGCTATGCCCGCAACTACCTCCTTCCCCGCAAGAAGGCCATGAAGGCGAGCGAGTCTGCTCTCCAGCGAGCCGAGGCGGTTCGCGAAACGCGCATTGCCGAGGAGAAGAAGGCCAAGGAAGAAGCCGAAGCCATCGCCTCCCAACTTGTCGGGAGCCGTGTTGTTATTGCGGCGCCCGCCGGTGACGAGGGCCAGCTCTACGGTTCGGTCACAGTTGTTGATGTCGCCGAGGGGATCAAGCGTTTCACAGGCATCGAGTTGGACAAAGGCTCGATTGAGCTTGCGGAGCCGGTGAAGGCCATTGGTCTTCATGAGGTCAATGTGAAGCTCCATGCCGACGTCCAGTTCCCCCTAACTCTGGACGTCATCCCCGCCTAGCCCGTTGTGTGCAGTGGTGCGCGCTCAGCGCGCACCACTGCACACGAAGACGGCGATTTTCGCGACCTAGTGCCCTTTATCGCACTCTTTTCCAGTTTGCCTCGACCGCGAAAAACAAACAGCGGGTTGGGAAAATCAATCGTCGTCTGAGCTGGCCGATTCCGGCCCGGCTGCCTATGTTCGTGTGACTTCCCCCGCTGGATGCGGTTCAGGCTTCCCCGCCCCGGCGGGGTCTTGCGCGCCAGGACCCCGAAGAATCTGTCAGGGGCTCGTGGCAGTTTGTTGATGAGGACATAAATGGATGGTGTGACCGAACAAGGAGAGATGCGGCCCGGCTATCGGAACCCGCCAAACTCACGGGAAGCCGAGGAGTCGGTGATCGGCGCCATCCTCCTCTCCGAAGATGCTGTGAACGAAGTCATGGACCGGATCCACCCCGCGGACTTCTATGTCCCGGCGCATCAGGCGATCTACGAGGCGATGCGGGAGTTGTTCGATGGGAGCCAGCCCATCGACGCGGTCACGGTGTCCGAAGTTCTGAGACGAAGAGGTGAGCTCGAGAAGATCGGCGGTGTCACCTACCTGGCCAGGTTGGTCGACATCGTCCCTTCGACCTCAAACGTCGTCTACTACGCAGACATCGTCGAGGAGCATGCCAAGCGTCGTGAGCTGATCCGCGCCGGCTCCGCGGTCACCGATTTCGCTTTCAGCATCGACGATGAGATCGCGATCGTGATGGACAGGGCCGAGCAGGTGGTGCTTGGTGTCGCCGAGAAGCGAAGTGCTCAGACTCTTCTCGAAGTGGGCCCGATGTTCAGCGACGTACTCGAGCAGATCGAGGCGTTGGAGCAGATCGGATCCGACATGACCGGTCTGGCCACCGGATTCACCGACATCGACAGGAAGCTGGCCGGTCTCCAGTCGGCCAACCTGGTGGTCATTGCTGCACGCCCGGCCATGGGAAAATGCCTGGAAAAAGATGGAAGAATATTGGATCCCGAGACTGGAGCTCTGACCAGGATTGGCGATCTGGGCCATGGGGTCGGGTCGTCAGTCGCGGCGGTGGAGGAGGACACTCTCGACCTTGTTCCAAGGAGGATTACGGATTGGCTAGATCAGGGTATTCAGGAGACCTTCAAGCTGACGACTCGGCTCGGTAGGACGATCACAGCCACATCCAATCATCCCCTGCTCACCATCACTGGATGGAGGGAACTCGCAGAGTTAGGACCCGGCGAGCCCGTAGCGGTACCAGGTCGAATAGATGTGAAGGACCAGCCTCCAATTCTGAGTGATGCAGAGGTGGCGATTATGGGTTACCTCATTGGAGATGGGTCCATTACCTCGGGGAGCCCTGGGTTTACAAACACAAATCCGGAGATAATCGATGATCTATCACGTTGGTGTGCCGAGGTGGCTACTGAGCTCAGCAAAGATCCCGGTAGGCCCCAATACAGGATCCGCCGTGATGAGTCATTGGCTCATACCGATCGCAACCCAGTCACGACACTTCTCCGTGATCACGGCCTCTGGGGCAAAACAGCTCATCACAAGTTTGTTCCTGATGTCATTTTCCGGTCGCCACTGAAGCAAATCGCCCTGTTTCTCAACCGTCTCTACGCCTGCGACGGCAGTGCCTGGATAGACAGAGACAACTACCGGGTTGAGTACTGCACCGTATCCGAGCGGCTTGCTGACGACGTCCAGCATCTTCTCCTCCGCTTTGGCGTTGTGGCCAAGAAGCGGCGGCGCGAGGTCAAGTACAACGGCGGCACCCGCACGGCCTACGACATTTCGTTCCAGGACCCGCCCAATGTCGAGCGCTTCATCGGACACATCGGCATGTTCTCGAAAATGGAGCGAATGGCTGATGTCCTCCAGGTCGCCCTAAATCGAGAAGAGAACGCGGCCGCCTACGACCTGCTGCCGATCGATGTTTGGGACATGGTCCTCGCCGAAAAGGGTGACACCAGCTGGGCCGACGTCTCGGAAGCAACCGGCCGGCCCCGAAATCACAACTGGCACGTTCACAGGCGTCGTCTCTCCAAGAGACTTTTGAGGGAGCTGGCCAAGGCCCTTTCGTCAGAAAGACTCCTGACACTGGCTGACTCAGACATCGTTTGGGATCCGATCGTGTCGATTGAGCCTGCCGGGCGCCAGCCGACCTATGACCTGACGATCGACGGCCTCCACAACTTTGTTGCTGATGACGTGATCGTTCACAACTCGAGCCTGGCACTGAATATTGCGACCAACGTTGCCTCGGAAGGCGATCCGGTCGCCATTTTCTCCCTGGAGATGTCCAAGGAGGAGATCGTGCAACGGATCCTCTCATCGGTGGGCAAGGTCGACTCGATGAAGCTGCGGTCAGGTCAGTTGGGTGCTCTGTGGCAGCGTGTGGTCGACGCCGCCGGAAAGATGTACAAGGCGCCGATCTTCATCGACGACTCGCCCGTGGTCTCGGTCACCGACATCAGGGCAAAGTGCCGTCGTCTCAAACGGAAGGCCGGACTAGCGCTGGTCGTCGTCGACTACCTCCAGTTGATGGAGACGTCCAACCGTGAGAACCGTCAGCAGGAGATCTCGGAGATCACCAGGAACCTCAAGAACCTGGCCCGGGAGCTCAACGTGCCGATCATCGCGGTCTCCCAGCTGAATCGGTCACTGGAGGCCAGAGAGGACAAGCGTCCCCGTCTCTCCGACCTTCGTGAGTCCGGTGCCATCGAGCAGGACGCCGACGTGGTGATGTTCATCTACCGCCACGAGTACTACCACCCCGAGGAGCAGGAAAAGCGGGGGATAGCCGAAGTCATCGTCGCCAAGCATCGAGCCGGGTCCACCGGACCTGTCGAAATGACCTTCCAGCCCGAATTCACGAGGTTTGCCAACCTCGGACGGGACGTCAGCTAGCCGGATCCGGGTCCCCATGGGCGCGCGGCGACCCGTGGGGTCGCCGCTGGAGGGGTTTGCCACTTGCCCTGTGTGAAGCCGGAAAGCTTCGTGAGCGGGGACTCAATGCAGGGATGGCTAACTCACGATCGATTCTGTCAGTCCGTCGTCCCCGGCGGGGGTCAGAGCCGAGCCAATTTGAACTATAGGCAAACGCGCTAGTCACTGGTGGAAGTCTTCATGCGAGCGACTGGCGGTTGGTCCGTCCTGTCCCTGATACTTGGATCCAAGCTCCGGCGAGCCGTAAGGGAACTCCGCGGGGGTCGTCATTTGATAGAAACTGATCTGGCCGATCTTCATTCCCGGGTATATGGCGATTGGCAAAGTGGCGACATTGGACAACTCCAGAGTGATGTGGCCTTCGAATCCGGGATCGATGAATCCTGCCGTCGAATGAATAAGAAGACCAAGACGGCCCAGCGACGACTTCCCCTCGAGTCGGGCCACGACGTCGTCTCCCAACTTGACTCGCTCCAGCGTCGACCCGAGCACGAACTCGCCGGGGTGGAGCATGAAAGGCGCCTCATCGGTGACCTCGACGAGTTGGGTGAGGTCGGATTGGGGGGAGCGGGGGTCGATTTCGCTGTAACGATGATTGACGAAGACCCGAAAACCGTTGCCCACCCGGAGATCGACCGAAGAAGGCTGGACATGAGAACTCTCGTAGGGATCGATGAGGATCCTGCCCGTGTCGATTGCGTCACGGATGGAGCGGTCGGAGAAGATCACTGGTCGCGCATGGTAGGGGTGTCTTGCGGAGCGGGTGAAGGGAATCGAACCCTCGGCGCCCGAGCAGTTGGGCACAGCCTCGTGTTCTGTTCTTCATTGAGCGGGTGAAGGGAATCGAACCCTCGCTCCGAGCTTGGGAAGCTCGTGTTCTACCATTGAACTACACCCGCGAACGGTGGCCGAGGGTACTAGTCGGATGGGGGATATGGCCAGGTCCGAACTATCACGTGAGTAGCGAGACCGCCCCCCAAACCGTCATGATCAGCCCCACAATCAACAAGAATCTCACTCGCCCCGGTCGGTACTGGGCCTCTTCGACTCCTTCGGGAACCTTGCCCTGTCGGTGTCTCCACCATGCGATCCCATTGCCGATCAGCAACGCCAGGCCGAGGCCGAGGATCAGTTCGGGGAGGAGGTTCTGTATGTCCAGGAACTCGGCCATAGATGCGACGCTAACTCTGCGTAGGCTTCAACCGTGACTTCAGTATCCGCCTCCGCTCCAGCAACCGCGGCCAACCTCGGCCCCGCATTCGACACAATCGCCCTTGCGATCGACCTCCGCTGCGAGGTCAAAGCAGAGCCCGCCGACGAGTGGTCGGTCGAACACATCGGTCCATTCCGACCCGGGGACGGCGAGAGCGACGGTGTGCTCACGGGGGCTCGCCAGGCCGTGGGTGAGGACTTTCCCCTCGCTCTCGAGGTGAACACGGCCGTGCCCATCGCCAAGGGTCTCGGCTCATCGGCGGCTGCCTTTGTCTCAGGTGTGGCAGCTGCCCTACGTGCTCGTGATGGAGAGTCGAAACTCGACAAGGTATATCGGATGGCCTCCGAGCTCGAAGGCCACGCCGACCAGGTGGCTGCGTCGGTGTACGGAGGTCTGGCCCTCATCCCTGGTGAAGGCCCTCCGCTTCGTCTGCCTCTGCACCCGTCGCTGCGGCCGATCATCGCCGTGCCTGAAGGGAACCAGCCCACCGCCCCCGCTAGGGCGATCCTGGAGCAGAACCAACCTCTGGATCGGGTGATCCGGAGTTTGGGAAGAGTGTCGGCGCTCACCGCCGGGCTCATCACCGGAAACCTCGAGTATCTGGCCGCCGCACATGGCGACGAGATCCACGAGGAGCCCCGAAACGCCCTCGGCCCCCATGTCGGGCACTTGATGGAAGCTGCCAGGAGAGCCGGAGCGGTCCACGTCTCACGGTCCGGGACCGGACCATCCGTCCTTGCCTTCGTTCAGAGCAACGGTGTCGAGAAGGTGTCAGCTGCCTTCACAGAGATGGGAGCGATGGTTCTCGATCGACCAGTGGCCACCACTGGACTGATCTGACCGGGACATAGTGGGCATGGCCCACAGAGAGTGACAGATCGGCGTAGGGTTGGACGTCCTATCTAAGGAGCGTTCATCAGATCCCAGTCAAGACGTCTTGCAGTGTTCCTAGCTCTGATCCTTGTGGTCGCGTTCATACCGGTGTTCCCGGCCGTGGCGAGCGATCCGAGCCAGCCGACCACTCGGGCCGATTGCAAGAAGGGCGGGTGGGAGGCCTTCCCAGGTGCGGGATTTCGCAACCAGGGTGACTGCATGCGATTTGTCCAGACCGGTACCTTCATCTGCCGGGACCCGCTCGGGTGTGTCAGCTACGACGCCGAGGATTCGCTTCGTCTAGGTACGTCATTGGTGTTGAGCGGCCCTGTTGGATTTCTTGGCATTGATGAGCTGCGGAGCGTCGAGATCGCTGTTGACGCCCATGGCCCGGTGTTGGGCCACGCGGTCGAGGTCAGCAACGAGGACTCGATGTGTAGCCCGGGTGGAGGAGAAGACGCGGCTAATGCCATCGTGGCCGATCCGACGATCGTCGCCATCGTGGGCACGTCGTGTTCGAGCGCGGCCCTGGCCGCGGCGCCGATCATCTCGGACGCCGGCTACAGCATGGTGTCACCGTCAAATACGTCCCCGGTCTTGACCGATCCCGAAGACCATGCGGCCGGTTACCTGCGGGTCGCCTGGAATGATGTCGATCAAGCCAGCACCATGGCCGATTTCGCCAGGCACGAGAGTGCGCTGACATCGGCCGTCGTGGTCACTGAAGACGCTTACACCACGACGTTGGGACAGGGGTTCGTGAGCTCCTTCGAGAGCCTCGGGGGTGTCAATCTCGCCTTCGAAGTCGCCGACTCGGATGGCAGCGATGTCGCCGACATCCTGGCCGGGATTGTCTCGGAGGAAGTGCCCGACGTGTTGTATTTTCCGGTCTTTGAGCCGCTTGGCTCGGCGCTTGTAACGGCTGCGCGAGCCATGACTGCGCTCGACGGAACACTGTTGGCGACAAGTGACAGTCTCCTGAACCAGGCGTTTTTGGATGCAGCAGGCGCCGCCGCTGAAGACACGTTGTTAACCAGGGCTGATTTGTCGTTCACCGACACACCCGAATACGCCGACTTTGCCGACGCCTACTTTGAGGAGTTTGGCGAGCCCCCTACGACACAGTTCAGTGCCTACGCCTTTGACGCCACCAACGTCATCCTCAACGGGATAGAAGAGTCGGGCATCGTAGATGGTGATGGAACGTTGCACATTGGACGTCAGGCTCTTCGAGATGCGCTTTTCGCCACCGCGGGCTTGGACGGTCTCACCGGGACAATCAACTGTGATCTCTTGGGAGATTGCGGGGCGCCGGAGATGGTGGTCCTCATTGTTGCCGACGGCGTCATAGTGCCGGTTCCGTAGCCGCCTTGGATCGCACCGCCAGCCAGACAACCAGGGCCAGGGTCAGCGCTGTGGCCAGGGAACCGATCGTGGCCACCCGGGGCATGTGATAGGCGACTCCGAACGCCCACCCGAGGAGTGCCGGAGTGATCGAGAACGCGTAGGAGACACCTATCACCTCATGGCGTTCCTTCTTCACTACTCGATGGAATTCGAGTGCAAGGAAGACCCCATACGCCATCAAGCCAAATGCAAAGAAGTATCGCCAGGAGGGCTGGACCAGGACGAGGAGTGTTTCGGCCCCCGGTTCAAGGGCGGTCGCGATGGACTGGAAGCCGAGAAACAGGAGAGCAACTGTTCCGGTCACGGCGACGATCGGGTGATCGAGAACCAACTTTCCGAAAGATCGCTCCAAAACCCCCCCAGACATGGTTCCAGACACGGCTGAGGCTAAGGGCTGGCAGCGGATCACTCCAGGGACCTCCAGACCCATAAGTTTGACCTAGTGCCTGATCGGCGCGAAAATGTGGGCTGTCTCCCCCTTTTTGGAAGGTTCTTGCATGGGATCGCTCGTTAAGAAGCGTCGGAAAAAGATGTCAAAGCACAAATACCGCAAACGTCTGAAGGCGAACAGACACAAGCGGAAGTGACTTGAAGAGGGACCGGGCAAGGCCCGGTTCTTCTTTGTGGCAAGCGGCTAGCTGCCGTGTAGGAACTTTTCGATCTCGTCGACCAGTTGACCGCCCTGGTCGTCGTCGGCTTCCTGTTCGAGTCGTTCCACGTACTCCTCGAGCTCGGTGTTTCCTTCGATAGCCGAATCGACGGTCGACAGAAACTGACGGGTAGCACTCGTCAGGTTGCTGATGTCGAGTGAGACACCAACCAACTCGGACGCCTTGACCGCCAGAGCCTCGGCGGCAGGCGGGTACTCCTGATTGGAGAGATAGTGGGGGACCGCCGCCCATACCGAAATGACGTCGATGCCGGAGTGACCGAGAGCATGATTGAGCACACCGACGATCCCGGTCGGGCCCTCGTAACCCGAAGACATCAGTCCGTGGATGGCCAGGGTGTCCGGTCGCGTCGCTGAGCCGACCAGAGGCACGGGCAAGGTGTGCGCCACCTGTCCGATGAATGCGCCCATGGTCACTGCTCTGGAGATTCCGAGGCTGGTGAGGGCATCGACCAGGCTGGTGGTGAAGGCCTTCCATCTGTAATGAGGCTCCTCGCCAAGAATGACGATGAGGTCGCGCTCGGCTTCCCGGACGTGATAGATCTCGTTTCTGGGCCAGGAGATGGACCGAATCCCGGTGGGATCCATCTCGATGACGGGACGGCGAACCTGGAAGTCGAAGTGCTCGTCTGAGTCGATGACCGCGATCAGTTCCGCCTCGTGCCTATTGAGGA
>Ga0255048_10001963_pt1 | contig 13581 bp, 15 predicted proteins | sample JV7_2_2_MG_FD_183619 | JGI IMG/M metagenome (GOLD analysis project Ga0255048, IMG submission 183619) | Seawater microbial communities from Jervis Inlet, British Columbia, Canada - JV7_2_2 | ecosystem: Environmental > Aquatic > Marine > Inlet | place: Canada: British Columbia | collected 2016-10-06
CACGTAGTCCGCCACCGGTACGCCGCCGGTGAGCGCGGTGGCGGGCGTGTGGGTGAGCCAGAGCGAGGTGAGCGAGGTACCGCCACCGCCGGCGTCCTGCCGGATAATGATCCCGCGCACCCGTCCTCGAGCTGGGGAGGCGTAGACAGTGGCGTCCACGACGCTCGTCCCGGTGCCGCTCACGGTGACGACCTCCGACCATTGTGCGATCAGCGACACTCTACACCTCCTCACGAATAGTGAGAGATCCGCCGGTGAGCACCTCGGAGATCATGGGATCACCGACGACGGCGCTTTGCGTCACGACGCCGACGATCCGCCCGTATACAGCGCCGCCAGCCCGGCCGGCGCGGAGGGTGACAACGTCCGGGGCGCTGCTACTGCCGGCGCCGGCTGGAATGTTGGGGCAATACACCACCAGCGAGGAGGCGCCGTCGAGCTCGTCGAGCAGCCCGTCGATCATGAGCGGGACGTCCCGGTTGTGCGCGATCGGCTCGGCTCCGCTGCTTGTGGTGCCGCTCACGTAGTCCGGATCGGCTGGCCCTCGGGCAGTTGTTACGTCGGTGCCGTCGCCGAAGTTGACCACAACGGTGCGTCGCGACGGCGCGAGGATCCGTGTGCGCATGGTGCCGTCGGTGAGCTCTTCCGTTTCCACCTGCGCCGAGCGCGCGACCGAGTATTCGGCGTCCTGGCGCTTCCCGAAGACTGCGATCGGACCGACGACGGCGACGCCGACGCGGAATTTGCCGCCGGGCGGAGCGTCGACGGCGGACACTGCCGAGTCGTTGAGGGTGAGCTTGTAGCCCCGGAATGTGTTGTTGCCCCGGAGGTGGACATACGTGATCGTGTCGCGGTGGACGATCGCGCCGGTGAGCCCGGCGGTGAGCTCGGTGCCGTCCATTTCGGCGTCGTCGAGATAGATAACGCAGCGCTTCTCAGCGACGGACGAGCCCCGCGACCAGTGCCCCTCGGTGTTGCCGATAATGGTGCGGGTGTCGCCGCTGCCGACGGAGACGACGAAGTAAGAGCCGGCGAGCTCGTCGCGGGCGTAGTATTCGCCGACGACGGTGGCCCCGAATTCGTCCGGGTATACGGTGTTGCCCGATCGAATGTACGCCAACCCCGTCTCCGCCCTGGAGATATCGGTGATCACACTGTACGCCCCGGCAGCGTTGCGGCCTTCGAGGCGCACATTCTGAGCGTTGCTATTGCCTATGTACACCCCGATCACGTCGTTACCTGCGTGGGCCTCCTCGGCTTGGCCGGTGAGGCTGAATGCGATCTCCTGATCTGCCGCAGCGCTCGCCGACTGGTACACCTGCCGAGGGCTCGCCTTTTCGAAGGGAAAGATCGACTCCACCGGGGACGGGTGGACGAGCTCGAGCGAAAACTCCGTGCCCCGGAGGAGGGGACCGTCGATCCCTCGGATCGAAACGTCGTCGTTGACGTAGCTCGTGCCGAGGCTCGGTAGGCTCCGAGCGTAGAGATCGCCGGGGTTGGCGAAGTCGTCCGCCATGGATTGCCCGATCGTAGTAGACGCACCGAGGGTGATTGACTCCCCGTCGCGGTGGGCGAAGGCAAACCACAGATCGTTGTTGCTGGAGTTGGCGCCGATCAACTGGATCCGATCTCCGGTGTTGGCGATCTCGGTGAGCGTCGCGGTGGTGCCGATCTTGATCCACTGGCGTCGGTGATCGCCGTCGTCGACGACGGAATACCAGGCGGTGGCGCTGCGGCCCTTCAACGCGAGGAAGAGATCGATCTTCGAGCCGCCACCGCCGACGACGGTGGCCCCGATCTGGGCGCCGTTGGTGTCAAACATGGCGATATTCGCGTCCACCCGGATCTCCGCCTCAGTGCTCTGCCCGGTGGTGCTCTCCGAGCCCTTGATCGCGAGCTTCCACATACCGAGGTTTCGACGCACCCGGCACGTCGCCGCTATGTCGATATACGCCGCGCCCTCGGTGGCGTCGTTTTCGTAGATCGCGATCACGAGCGCACCGGCGACGACGGACCACGAGCCGTCGGTGTTTCGCGTCTCGGTGGGTGCGCCACCGGTGGACACGTCCATGAAGGCAGTCGCCGCCGGGACCGCTCCGACGCCGATCGCGTCGTGCCCCACCCAACCCACGCCCCACCAGGACTGTCGAGCGATCCGCCTCGTGATCCGCTCAGGTGGGAGTGTCAAGTTGGAATAACCGCCGAGCCGGGCAGCGGTGAGGGAGAGGACGTTGGCGGCGGGTGCGCCCTGATTCATGGCCATGTACACCTGTCCACGGAGCCAGCACGCCGAGTGCGAGACAGCGTCAACGTCGAGCCCGCCCCACACGACGCCGGCAGAGATCCCCGTTGTCCAGGACTGCCCGGTGTCCGTGGATATCGAGAAGCCCGGCACGTCGGGGCGGGCGTAGCAGAATAGCGTCCCGTCGTCGGCTACCACGAGGCTCGTCTCCGTGCCGTCTCCGACGGCATTGGCGGGTATGACGTCTGGGGCGTCGCGCAGCGGTGCGAAAGCGGATCCGACACGGCGAAAACGGATAGCGCCGCCACCCGGAAGCGGTGACGTGTAGGCGATCACGAAGAATCCGTTGGAGTAGACAAGATCGTGGGCTCCAGCCCCCGGAAACACGAGGAAGTCGGCGACCTCGTGATCGTAAACCGCCGGCGGTAGGAGGTGATCGTCATAGAGATCGTCGGTGCCATTCCAGCCGACGGGAGCGAAGTCCACCCCATTGCGGGAGGCGTACTGGAAGATCCGAGACCCATGAGGTAGCTGGACCAGGTTGTTTGGATCAACGGCGATCGTGAGCAGAAACTGCCCGCTATCTGGAGAGTGGGCAACGCGAAAGCCGTCGAATTTCCCGTTGGGTGCGGTGGCGCCATGGGTCCCGTCTCGGTCGAGCTGAAAGGGGTCGGCGAGCACGTTGTTGGCTCCGAGCGTATACGCGGCGTCGGTGGCGTCGTCGGTGTACATCATACGGATCTGGACTTCGTCGTTTTCGTCGTCCATGACGGCGTGATAAACGAGCACCCGCCCGGACGGGAGGAGGACGGCTTGGGGGTGAAGGTGGTCGCCGAAGTTGTTGGCCGTCTCCTGATATAGCGTCGTCGAGGCGCTATACGTGCCGGCGGTCGAGCGGATCCGACGACTCACGCCTCGGAGGGTCGTGGTGTCCTCGCCGGCGAGGATCAACACCTGACCGTCGGGCAGTGTGAGGCAGTGCGGGTGGGTGTACCCGACGCCGAGGACGGCGTCCTCGACAAACTCAAAGCCGGTGATCTTGCTCGGCACGTCCCACCCAAACCACTCCGTTGCGGGAGACTGGCGGTGGGCGAAGCCCGCACCGCCGAGCCCTGGAGTCCCGGCGCGCATGCTCAGGATCTGGAGAGCGTCGCCATTCTCGGGCGTGCCGGTGGCGACGATGACGGCTTCGGTGGAGAATCCCGCGTCGGCGGTGATCGGCCCGGCCTGCGGAGCGTCCTCCGTCGCGGTGGTGTTGGCGGCGTCAATACCCGTCACCCGGCGGTCCATCACGAGGATCCCTTCATACTGCGGTCGCTGGCGATCCGATCCCATTTACAAGAGCCTCCGAGGGGTGACACGCTGCGGGCGTCTCCCGGTGCGACGCCCGTCCTTCTGTACCCGGCTCATAGCAGATCCGGGAATGCGGGCGGAGTCGGGGACGGTGGCGTCGTAGAGCTCGTGCCGGAATTGGATCACATTCAAGACGCGATCGCCGCCGGGGTTGTCGGGCTCGTCCCTCTGCCATGGGATCGAGCTGCCGCCACCACCGTCGGAGGTGCTCACACCGGGGACGCCGCCGGCCTCGATCCTGGCGCCGCCTCCTCCGCCACCGCTGCCGATCGAGGTGCCGATAATGGCCGCCAGTTGTGCCGCTCCAGTGGCGGCAGTAGCCACGGCGAGAAGCGGGCCGGCTGGCGGTGGGACGGTGGCGAGGGTGAGCATGACGGCGCGGCTTGTATCCACGATCACGCCGGCGATCGCCGCTGCTTTTTGGATAGCGAATAGCGCTTTGAAAGCTGCCGATCCCTCGTCGACGAAGAGTTGGAGCGCGCTCGCCCATGCACCGACCGCGTCGATCGACGAGTCGGTGAGGTCTCGGAATCCCTCGCGGAGATCCTCGGTGTGTTGTAGCGCTGCCGCCTCCGCGTCGGCAAACTCGCGGACGACGGCGATCGCCTCGCGGAGATCTTCGGCGTACTGGGCCGCCGCCTCGGCCTTCATGCTGTCAGATAGCGCCTTGACGTCGTCCTTAAGCGTCCCGCCAAACATGGTCTCGGACAACTCGCCGAGCTCGAGAAGGGAGAGCTTGAGCCCGATAGACTCGTCCGCGACTTTCTTGATCGCGGCGGCGTCCTTCTCGAGCTCGTCGTCGAGGTCCTCGCTCCACCGCAGGAATTCGAGGCGGACGGCTTCGCCGTCGGCGAGCTCTTTTGCGATCCGGCTCGCACCGTCGGCAACGATCCGTTGCGGATCTCGGAGGTCGTCGAAGCGACGAGCGATCCTCCCGAGGATCCCGTCGAATTCGGCGAAGTCGGGGACGAGCTGATCGAGCGCCGAGCTCCATGCGCCCTGGACATGGCCGGCCATGACCGCGATCTCGTGGATATCCTCGGCGAGCTCGGAGCGGTGGAAGACCTGAGTAACCTCGTCGACGGTGATCCGAAGGAGGGCGAAAGCCCCCGTCATAGCGTCAATGTTGACCTGGCCGGAAGGACCGAAGACGTCGGCGATCCAGCCCTTCGTCACCTCGAGCACGCCCGACAGATCTTGCAGTCCAGACTGCCACTCGGCAGCGGCGTCCACCGCGTCCGGGCCGACGTCGGTGCCGAAGATCGCGGCGCGCTCGTTGAATGCGTCGAGCGGCACGTCGCCGAGCACCTGGGTCAACTTGACGCCGGACTCGCCGAAGATCCGGGTAGCCATGGCCGCGCGCTGGGTTTCGTTTTCGACGCCCTGGAGAAGCCCGATCGCCTCCTTAAAAACGTCGTCGGCGCTGCGGAGCTCGCCACGGGCGTCTCTGACGTCGATCCCGAGATCGGCGAAAGCTTGCTTGGCCTCACCCGTCCCCATTCTCACGTCGTCCATGCGCTTGGCGAGCTGCCGCAGCGACGGGGCCAGCTCTGATAGCTGGGTGCCCGACGCACCCGCCGCGATCCTCAACGAGTTGAGCGTGTCTTCGGCGAGCGCGGTCTCCGCGGAAAGGTCGCCGAGCTCGTCGCGGAGATCGGCGATCTCGGTGACGAGTCCGAAGGTCGCGGACGCCGCCGCAGCGGACGCCGCAACGAGGGCGAGGACGCCGGCGATCGCCTTCTTCCGCGTCGCTGCGGTGGCGCGCTCGGCGTCGGCGACTTTCTGCAGCGCTGCCCGCGTCTCGCTGAGCGTCGCGTTGTATTTATCGGCGACCTTCTCGGCGTTGGCGAATTCGGATCGTACGCTGCCGAGCGCTTTCTCAAGCTTCGCTGAGTCGCCGTCGAGGGTGTATTTTACAACGGGCACCTAGCTCTCCCCGAAGAGCCACGCGACGCCCTCGGGCGTGCTGCCGTCCTTCTTCGTCCACGAGTCCTGGTAGCCCTCGACAAAGGCGCGCTGGCCCGCCTCGAGCGCCGCTGTCGACGCCCTACCGCCGACGACGGAGACCCGGGCCTGGCCAAGGGTGACGCCGGGGACGAAGGCACCGGGGACGGAGACGCCGCGCTCGAATAGATCCAGTGCCATGAGCTCCGTTTGCTCCCATGCTGTTAGGCGGTCGAAGGCGAGGGGTGAGCCGAGATACTTGTGGCCGAGTCGGAGTTGATAGGTCCGCTCCCGTCCGTCGTCGGTACGGAAAAACCCAGGCGGGCACGGACCTCGGCGGAGATCGCGGAGATCTTCCCGATCTCAACGGTGATGATCTGCGAGAGCAACATCATCACTTCGAGCCGATATCCGGCGGCGTGCAACTCCTCGAAAACGGCCTCACCATAGGCGTCGAGATCCCGGCCGGCGGTGGCTACTAGATCGAGGTGCTCGTGGTGCCAAGCGCTCCCGATCAGTGCGCCCATTTTCCGCATGTTGTGGGCGCCGTCGTCGTCGTCGGTGGCCGCCATGGAGAGCAGCCGCGACGCCTGGAGAGGCGACGGGATCCGAAAGTGGTGCTCTCCGTTGAGGCCGCCGGGGAGCTCGCAGCGGGCGTAATGGGCGTCGGGGTGTCGGGGCCTCGATCCGTCTCGTCGTTTCATGTCGGTCCTCGGGTGTCGGGTTGTCAGGTCACGGTGGGGTAGAGCTCGAAGGACTGCCAAGTGAAAGACACGGTGCCGGGATCTCCCTCGCTCCATGAGCCCGTCAACCGGCAGTGATTGTATACAATGGTGTGATCTGCCGGATCGCCGTGGTTGGTGCCCTCGACGGTGATCGTGATCGAGACGAGTAAGACTTCGGAATTGGCGCCGAGCGTGGACACCCACGTCGATCCGACGAATCCTGACTCGTGGATAAAATCGAGAGCCGTCTCCGTCGCGGCGTCGGTTACGTCGCGGAGATAGCACGTAAACGATCCCGACGATCCGGCCTCGCTGCCGTAGCGCACTGCCGGCGACGCGCCGAGCTGGTTGCGATCCAGGAAGACATTCACCGCCGGTCCTGGCGTGCTGGCCGTAAAATCGCCAGTCTCGAAGGCGATCGTGTAGGAGTTGACGCCGGCGCTATCGGCGATCGCGATAGTGCCGTCTCGTATGACCTTGCAGACTGTGGATTCGGCCATGGTGGGCTCCGGGTGTTGTGGGCTATCGCCCGCTCAGGGTGGGTGTGAGGCGACGCTCAACGGCGAGCGCCCATTGATCTTCGAGGTCGGCGAGCACCGCCGGCACCAACCGGGCTGCGAGCCCGTCATGGACGTCGGAGGCGTATGGCACCGGATTGACGACGGCGGCACCGGTGGCCGTCGGCTGGGTGGTCCAGCCGTCCTGGCTCCGCCCGGTGGCGACCGGCCACGACGACTCGATCACCGGGATCGCAGCGGCGGCGATCCGGCGGAGCTCGTCGCGGTTGATCTGCTCGGCGTCGCGCGCTGCTTTCTGCAGCGAGGCGGCGGCCTGTTGTGGCGTCAGGGTGGCCATTAACCGGACGTCCCCCAGATCAGGACGTCCACCGAGAAGGTCGCCGCACCCGGATCGAAGAGCAAGAGATCGGAGACGCCAGCGGCGACGGCGATCCCGTCGATCGGATCCTTGTGGAGATAGGCGCCACCCGGACCGATCGGGGCTTGAGCGCCGAAGACTGGCGTAGCACCACCGCCGATCGTGACGGCGTCCGCTGCGGAGCGGTTGACGACGGCGAGCCCTCGGATCTTGGCGAAGGTGACGACCGCGCCGGTGAGCTTGCTCGTCAACGTCCCGGCGAGATCGAGCGCTTGAGTCGCGGCGGCGAGCTCGAGCGTGTCCGAATAGACGGCGTCCTGTTGATCGTCGCCGGTGCCGTCTCCGTCGACGACGAAGGCGGGCGCGCCGAATCCGCCGAGCGGGAGGACATGGCGGAGCGTCGGCGTCCCGGCGTCGGCGGTGGCCGTCTCGGTGGCGGCGATCTCCAGGGTGGTGCGGACGGTGACAGCCACCTAGCCCCTCCCCACTTCTTCGTACCGGCGAAAGCGATAGCGCTGCGTGATCGTGAGCCACTCCCCTCGGGGCTCGTCGACGGTGGAGAGGTGCGTCTGCCCGTTGCGGCGTTGCTGGGTGTCGGCGAGATCGGTGACGGCGTTGCGCACGGCTCGCGCGGTGACGTGGGCGGCGTCCCTGCCGAGCCGCTGTTGTTTCGGCGGGAGCTCAAACCAGAGCTCCACGACGACGACGTCCTCGACGCGGCTGATCTCCTGATTCCGAAACTGATCGGTGTTGTCGGTGGACTCCCGCCCGACGCGCGCGCTCTGGTGCTGTCGTGGCGCGCTGGTGGTGCCAAGCAGCTCGTCGCCGACGTGTACCCCTGCCGCTTCGCAACGAGCCTCCACGAGCCCGAGAAGGCGCTCTATTGGCATGGTCTCCATGTCACACCCACCGTGGCGGGCGATTCGTCAGGAGGATCGGAGACGCGGATCGCTTCTCGCCCTCGTCGAATGTGCCGTCTTGATCGGTGTCGTAGGAGAGGTGGACGTCGCTCATTTCCGCGATCGCTTTGCGGTCGTACTCCTCGGCGAGCTCGGCATACCGCTGATCGGCCGCAGTCGAAGAGGCATAGTCGCGATATAGAAGGTGCAGCGTCTTGAAAATGTGCACCTCTCGGAGCTCGGACGAGTCGAGGATCAACTCCGGGCGGTTGCCCCGGTTGATCAGCTGGCGCTCAACCCACGTCCACGCCTCCTCCCGCTGCGTCGAGAAGTCGGCCTCGTCGCGATCTCGGAGGCGGTCGAGCTGCGTATGCCGGGTAAACAGATCGGCGTCGGTGATCACCTGACGCGGCACGAAGCGGACGACATACACCGGGCGGACGAAGGTCTCCACCGTCGTACCGAAGGTGAGGATCCACCGCTCTTGCCACGTCGCCGACAGCGACTCGCCCGCAGTGATAGCGGCGCCGATCGTAGCCGTAGCCGGCGGACCCACCGTCAGGACGGCGTCGGCGTCAATGACAACGCGGGAGCCGGCGAAGAGGCTATAGGTGCCCGACGTCGCCGTCTGCTCGGCGTTGTCTGCCGAGTCCCGGATATCTGCCGTCGGGCGCACCTGGACGCCTCGCTCGACGAAGCGCGGGAGCTGGTACCGGTAGAGTCGAGCCATGTGTGCCTAGGCGGTCTGCCCCTTGAATGAGATCCACGCCCCGGCAACGCGGAGGTGGACGGAGTCGTCCCCGTCGGTGCCGTCGGTGCGGATATAGAGGCTACCGTTGGGGGCAGTGCCACCCGGTAGCCCGGTGCCAAAGGTGATAGTCGGAGCGAGATCCGAGCGCGTCCGGGCGCCGTTGATCGAGAAGGCGATCCCGGTGACCTGCACGAATTTGCTGAGGTATCGGGCGGCAACCTGGCCGGCGCGGGTGAGTCTGGTGTTAGCCATGGTTTGTTACTCCATACGGGCGGTGCGCCCGTAGCTATCGGTTGTTTCTGTCGTCGTGCCGGTAAGCGCATGCACGCCCGGCCGCCTCTGCCTCGTCGTAGGTGTACTCGGTGAGCCCTTGCCGCCGGGCTTGCTCCATGTGCCGCCGAGCCATGCGATCGATCCCCTGGCGAGCGTTGCGGTGCTCTCCAGTGCCGCCCCAAGTGGGGAGCACGACGGGAGGCGTCCACGGCTTCGACTCTGGGGCGGCGGGCGTGGTGGCGCCCTCTTCCCATGGCCAAGGCTGGCGGCGACTACTCAAGATCCAGGACCTCCTTCTCGAGCCCCTTGCGCTTGCTCTTGCCGCGCCGCTTCTTCGGCGCGGCGGCATACAGATCGGCGCGAGCCTTGATCATGGCGTCGAGCCGCTCCGACTCCTTCGCGACGAGATCTTGGAGATACTTGTTATCGCCGGCCTTTCCGGCTTGTCGCCGAGCCCGCCGAGTTTGCACGCGGATCAGCTCGTTGAGCCCGGCCTCACTCGGCCTGGGGATCACGCCGGTCGCGACCAACATGAGCTTCCACTCATTGAAGCCCGCCGTGTCCTTCTTCGTCTTCCAGTCGACCCGAGCTCGGCGCCCTCGCCCGCTGACGATCGGGCGATCCCACACCGAGCAGTACACTTTCCCGTGCCGGCATGGACGACTCCCGAGGTAGCCGCGCTCGCCGGTGACGAGCTCGCCGTCCTCGTCGTGGTACACCACCGCCTCGTCGGAGTCGATAATGATCCAGCCCTCGGCGCGGAGGTTGGCAAAGAAGAGCTGCGGGCGGACGGCGTCGTAAGACTCGCCCCGGATCCCGTTGACGCCGGGCTCCAGCCTCATGCACTTCATACGCGGCATAAACGCCCAGCCGTCCCCGTCCGGTGCCATTTCCCACGAGTCCGGGAAGTGCGCGAAAACAAAGGGCGGGTTGCGCTTGCAAGGGAGCCGGGAGTCTTCGAGCGTCTCGCGCCGCAGATCCTCCCGCTGAAATTCGTGTGCCATGTGTCGGTCCTCTATGGGTTGCCCTGGGCCAGTCCCGGACCGACCCGAGGAGGTCGACCCAGGACAACCCGGAGACGCTTAGTTATCGGTGACGATCCCGACGACGCGGGCTTGCTCGAGGAGGCTGATCCCGTACCAACTGTTGGCCGCGATCTTGGTCAGCGCTTGATCGGCGTCGCGCTGGTATTCGACCATGAGCTCGTCCATGCGGACGGCTACGGCAGAGCCACCGCGCGGGTTGTTGGGGATCCCGATCTTGTACCCGAAGGCGCCGGCAGACCACATGCCCCCCTGAAAGTCGGTGGTGTCGTCGACGACGTGGGAGAATTTCCATACGGATACGCCCAACATTTCGCCGCAGTGGCCTTGGCCCTTAAATCTCAACATGTCGCCCACGGCGGGCAAGAGGTGAAGCGCGCCGCCCTCGGCGCGGAGGCTCTCCTGCCAGTCGGCGAGCTGCCGGCCGGCGAGCGCACAGAAGATCGGCCCGGAGGGATTGTCGGCGATCTCGAGGGTGTATAGCGCGTCGGCGAAGTCGTCGTGGACCATGTCGGATCCGCTCGTCCCGACGTCGGTGGCGGCAGTCGCAAGCGCCGTCATAAACGAGTTTGTAAACGTCCTTTCATTGCCCAGGACGGCGTCAGCGGCGAGCGACTCGGGCGAGATATCGCCAGCCGATCCGGTGAGGTCGGCGAGGTCGCCAATGTTGCGGACGAGCGCGTGGCGCACAACGGCGACGGCGACGCTGGAGTCCACGATCGCGGTCTCCGCCTGAGTGGTGTCTTCGGCGAGCGTGAGCGCAAATGTGTCCGCGCCACCGCCCTCCCAGAATCGGACGAGCCCGGTGTCGGAAAGGGCGCCGTTGACGGTGCCGAGGTAGTCGAGCGCGCCGCCGGGCACCTGACGGATCGAGGCCATGTCGATCAGTGATACGCGGAGACCTTGATCGAGGCGTGACGCCTCGCGGAGATCCGCTTCCATGTTTGCGTGAAGAATAGGCATAGCTCTGTAGCTCCATGGGTCATGGCCAGTGAAGCTACGCGGGTTTACGATCCCGGATCGTGCGGCGGCCTATAGGGTTGTGCTCAATTCGTACCGGTTTCCCGGTGACGTGTCAAGAGCCGACGCCGTTGATCTGGTTGATCTCGGGCCAGTTATTCGGGTCATTTTTCCAGCTCGTTGGCTGCGCTGCGAGCCACCGGAGATCCCGCGTCTTGCCCGGTGGCGGTGGCTGGCGTACGCCGCCATTGGTGGGCGGTGGCGGTGGCGGTGCGCCGCTTGTGGCCGGCGGCTCGGTGGGCTCGGTGGGCGGTGGCGCAAACATGGCGGCGAGGTGCCGATCTGCCGGTGCCGCCTCGGCGAGGTATTTGGAGAAGTCGTCGCCGTCGTGGAGCCCAAACTTATGGCGCACGAGAGCCATATCGTCGGCGTCGGTGATCCCGGCGGTGAGTAGCGCCTTCTCCGTGGTGTACTCGGAGGTGGCGTCGGCGAGCGCGGCGGTCGCTTCGTCCCGCTCTCGCTCGGCGCGCTCCAGCCGCTTGGCTGACTTGGCGGCGTCGGGCATGGTGGCGAGCTTCGCCTCAGCCTCTGCGAGCTTCGCCTCTGTCGGGGCGATAGCCTCGGCACGCTTGATCGCGGCGTCGAGGATCTTGTGGATCGCTGTCATTTTCCGGGCGTGCTCGCCATAGGTCATTTGCGCGTCGGCAGCTTTGCCCGGATCGGGCTCGAATGGCGGCATGTTGTCGGTCCTCGTTGCGGGCTTAGCCCTTCGTGAATTCGCCGCTCTTGACGGCTGCGGCCCAGGCTGGCGGCTTGGCCACCCAGACCCACTTACCACCGCCACACGGGCGCCACGTCGGCGGCTTGCTCTTCGGCGCCTTGCCGTCCACGATCGTCTCCGGGTTGGCGCCGGCTGGCCCCGTCCAGTTGTGCGGCTCGGCGATCCAGCGTCCCTTGGGGGCTGCTCTCTTCTTCTTTGCGTCAGGCATTATTCCCCCTCGGCACGGAAGGACGATCCGACCGTGCCCATGATCCGGTTAGCTGTCGGCAGCGGCAGGTTGAAGAAGCTAGAAAGCATTTCGATCCCCGTCCTTCGCGGGAGCTGCCCGGCGGCCACCGCCGTAACAATGCCCTGGGCCGCCTGCACTTGCGCCCCGTTGAGCGCGGTGTCCTGAGCCTTATCGACTCCCGCCATGGCGGGGACGGCCTCGTCGAGCGCCGGCATGCCCGCGCCGTCGAGGGCGGGCCGGAATTCGGCGCGATCGGCGGCAAACTGGCGGAGGCGATCTCGAGCTGCGTCCTCGGTGACGCCCTCGAGCGTCGCCACGAGGACGGGGAGCGACGTGGCGCCGAGCTCGTCGCGGAGTTTGAAGTCTTCGAGAAGTAGCTTTTTCTCCTGCATGGACAGCGGCATGCCCGGATATTTCACCCGCCAGCCGGTCTCCGGCAGGGTGCTCCCCGTCTGTCGATTCCACATGGCCGCCACCTTGGCCGCCACTTCGAGATCGCCCCGTCGGAATGAGGGCTCATAGCGGCGCTGTGCTGCCCGCTGCCCGTCCCTGGAGATCTCGATAGCGTGCCCGCTCCGGGCGTCGGTGTGCGTCCGCGCAACGTCGGCCGGGCTCACGTCGAAGGCGTAAACAATGTCGGTGCCATAGGACTGGATTGCGGCATACAGATCCTTCGGATCGCCGCCGGCTTGGAATTGGTGAAACTTCGCCGTCGTCGTCGGCGAGGTCGATCGAAACATGAGGATCGATCCCTCGTCGGTGGTGACCCAGCCGGTGCCGTCTCCGTCGACGTGAGAGCCGCCGTCGAGCTTGGCGTCCACCGCGACCCGCTGCGGCCACGAGGCGTCGCGGACTACTCTCTTCCATTGTTGCAGGAGGGCGGCGTAGGCAAGGGCTCCGTCGAAGAGCTCCCGGCCAACGAAGCTATTGGTTAGATCGCCCGTCCGCTGTGCATGTACCAGGACGAAGGGGAGGAGGGGACGACCGGAGGCGTACCGCCATTGCGCTGGGTAGCTGTCGCCGGCCATGTTGCCGAGGACGACGCCACCGAAGGAGACGAGCGACAGATCCTCGGCGCCGTCCTCCGACTCGATCCGGTAGACCGGAGCGTCCGGGTTGGCAATGGAGACACAGTCGCGCGTCCACATGGCCCGGGCGTCTTCGCCGTCGGGCGTGCGGATCCGGTAGTGGTAGAAGGTGTGAGGCTCGTCGGGCGTATTCGGATCGGCGATGACGTGGAAGAGGTCTCGCGGTACGATCTGCACTTGCAAGAATGGCCCGGTGTCGCCCTCGTGGAGGTCGAGCCGATAAGCCGCCTCGCGCATGCCGATCACCTTCTGCGCGAAGGACTGGGCGAGCTGCCACAGTCCCGCGTCGTCGAGGACGCCCCGGAGGGTGGCCGACTCGTCGGCGAAGCCCGGAGCGCCCACGATAGCCTCGCGATCGTAAATCACGCTGATCTGGTTGACTGTGCTCTTGGCGAGGTTGAGCGTCGTGCTCGGGAG